>Ga0164243_10001783_pt1 | contig 36066 bp, 37 predicted proteins | sample OricompcompostOP_FD_108781 | JGI IMG/M metagenome (GOLD analysis project Ga0164243, IMG submission 108781) | Organic Plus compost microbial communities from Emeryville, California, USA - Original compost - Organic plus compost (OP) | ecosystem: Engineered > Solid waste > Mixed feedstock >...
ATTTGCCCGGTGCAAGATACGGCGCGTCAGTCTCGACCAGGATACGATCGGCCGGCAGATCCGCTGCGATCTCGCGCAAGGCATTCGACGTTTTGAACGTCAGGATACCGGTAAAGGAAATGCAGAGGCCGAGTTCGATCGCGCGCATCGCCAGTGCGCGGCCGCCGGTGAAGCAATGCAGCACAGCAGGGAAGGCCCCCTTCCCCATTTCCTGCTCCAGGATCCGCGCCATGTCGTCATCAGCCTCGCGCGAATGGATCACCAGCGGCAGCCCGGTTTCACGCGCGGCAGCGATATGCGCGCGGAAGCCTTGCTCCTGCGCATCGCGCGGGCTCGTGTCGTAGAAATAGTCGAGGCCGGCTTCGCCGATGGCGACGACTTTCGGATTGGCCGTCTTCGCAACGAGGTCGGCTGTGCCGATATCGAGTTCTTCATGCGCGTGATGCGGATGCGTGCCGACCGAACAGAACACATCGTCGAAGCGTTCGGCGATCGCCAGAAGCTTCGGCAATTCGCGCACCCGCGTCGAAATGGTGACGATACGGCCGACGCCCTGCGCACGCGCACGATCAATGATCCCATCGAGATCGCTGGCAAAATCTGGGAAATCGAGATGGCAATGGCTGTCGACGATCATATTCGCAATGTCAGCGTGTTAGCGCCAATTTTCAAGCTGCAAGCGCCGTGATGGCAGGGGCATCGATCCGCTCGGCCTGCAGATCAGCGACAAAAGGCAAGCGCCGTCCGGCGACCCGCACGCTGATCCAGACTGGCTTGCTGCCATTCTTCTCGTCAATCTGTGTCCGGGCCGAAACGATGATCGACTTCGGAACTTGATAGATGCGCGGTTTGAACACCCCGAGCGTTGTGAGGGTTACGAGGTCATCATTGCACTCGATACGCAGCAGATAGATGCGGCTGTAGAAAAGCAAACCGACGAAGGGCGCAACGCCGACAAAGAACATGAGCGCGGCGAGTCCTGGACGTGAAGCTGTGTCACTGCCCGGCAACGCGCCAAAGAATCGCGCCATCACCATAGCCCAGTATATCCAGCCGACCGCCCAGACGACCGCCGCAACAATGGACTTACGCAGCTTGGCGGCTTGCCGCTCGTTTTCAAACAGCACAGTCATCAGAAGCGTTCCGATATCCTCTTAGGCTTTCGCCGCTTCGGGCTCGACGTACCGTGGGAACACCGGCACAGGTGCCGGCAGCGTCGTGCCGCCAGCCAGCCGGTGCGCGCCACCGAGCCGTGAAAAGTCGCGCTCGTCCGCCGGCACGCCAAGGATGTCGAGGAGCTTCGCAGCCGAGTCCGGCATGAAGGGCTGGGCGAGGATCGCGACCTGCCGGATCACCTCGGCGGTGACATAGAGCACCGTCGCCTGTTTCGCCGGATCGGTCTTGGCCAGCGCCCACGGGGCCTCGCCTGCGAAATAGCGGTTGGCATCCGCGACCACGGCCCAGACCTGCGTCAGCACCTGATGCAATTGCTGCGTTTTCATCGCCTCGCGCGCGCCCGCCAGCATCGCATCGGCGGATGCGAGGATGGTCTTGTCGTTCTCCGAAAACGCATTCGGCGCCGGCAGCACGCCGCCGAATTGCTTGGCGATCATGCTGAGCGAGCGCTGCGCCAGATTGCCGAGATCGTTCGCCAGTTCCGCGTTGATACGATTGACGATCGCCTCGTGGCTGTAATTGCCGTCCTGCCCGAACGGAATTTCACGCAGGAAGAAATAGCGCATCTGATCGACGCCGTATTCCTCCGCCATCGTAATGGGATCGACCACATTGCCGACCGACTTCGACATCTTCTCACCGCGGCTGAACAGAAAGCCGTGGCTGAAGATGCGATACGGCAAGGCAAGTCCGGCCGACATCAGAAAGGCCGGCCAATAGACGGCGTGGAAGCGCACGATGTCCTTGCCGATCACATGCAGATGCGCCGGCCAGTAACGCTTGAACATTTCGCTGTCGGCGTCGGGAAAGCCAACACCGGTCAGATAATTCGTCAGCGCATCGACCCACACATACATGATGTGCTTGTCGTTGCCGGGCACGCGGATGCCCCAGTCGAAGGTCGTGCGCGAGATCGACAGATCCTGCAGGCCGCCGCGCACGAAGCTCGCCACTTCGTTCAGCCGCTCCTTCGGCAGCACGAAATCCGGATGCCTGGCGTAGAGATCGAGCAGCTTGTCCTGATAGGCGGACAGCTTGAAGAAATAGCTCTCCTCCTCTACCCACTCGACCGGCGTTCCGGTCTTGGTCGCAAGGCGAACCTTGTGCTCGTTCACATGGGTCTCGTCCTCGGCGTAATAGGCTTCGTCACGCACCGAGTACCAGCCGGCATATTTCGACAGGTAGATGTCGCCCGCCTTTTCCATCCGCTCCCAGATCGCCGCCGATGACGCGTGGTGACGCTTTTCCGTCGTGCGGATGAAATCATCGTTCGAGCAGTTCATCCGCTCGACCATCTCGCGAAAGCGCTGCGCGTTGCGGTCGACGAGGACCTGCGCCGTCATCCCCTCCTTCGCGGCGGTCTGCTGGATCTTCTGGCCGTGCTCGTCCGTGCCGGTCAGGAAATAGACATCGTAGCCATCCAGCCGCATGAAGCGGGCGATCGCGTCGGTCGCAATCGCCTCATAGGCGTGACCGATATGCGGTACGCCGTTCGGGTAGGAAATCGCAGTCGTCAGGTAATAGCTGGGCTTCGCCGGCATCGTGTTCGGTCTGTCTCTTGGGTATCGGCAAGATTTAAGTCCGCTTGCCCGGATCGAAAGACCGGCGCAACCGGTTCGATCTCCGGCACCGCAGGCCAGCGACAGGGCTATCAGCCGCGGGCAGCCTCGGCAAGACGGGCGAAGGCCCGGAAAATCAAAGGCTTGCGGTCGAGATTGTAGATATCGGTGGTGCGTGCCACGGAGTTGATGTCCTGCCAGACATCGGCGAGCTGGGCCGCCTTTGCCTTGTCATGCTGAACGATGTTCAAACGCGCTGTCATCCAGTCGTTGATGGCGTCGAGTGCGACCTCGAAGACGCGCGGGTCGCTCAGTGCCAGCGCGTCGGCCAGGGCGTGCAATTCACGCTGGTCGGTCACCGGCAACCGCTCCAGCAAAGCTGCAGTCTGGCGCCGCAACTTGAAGGCCGGGCCATCCGAGAGCGACAGCGCACGGCCGACGCTCCCCTCCGCCGCCTCGACGACCTCCGGCTCGGCGGTCTCTCCGGTCGCCTGCGCCAAAGCCTGTCGCAGGTCGCTCGTTGCCAGGGGGCGCAGCATCAACCGGTGGCAGCGCGAGCGGATGGTCGCGAGGACCGAGCCGGGCGCATGACTGACGAGAAGAAACAACGTGCGTGACGGCGGTTCTTCAAGTCCTTTGAGAAGAGCGTTGGCACTTTCCGCATTGAGATCGTCGACCGCATCGACAATGACCACGCGCCATCCGCCGAAGCCCGCGGTCGAACCGAGAAACTGCGCGACCTTTCGCGCGTCCTCGACACGGATCACGCTGCGCAGCTTGCCGGTGTCGCCGACCGTGCGTTCGAGGATCAAAAGATCGGGATGCGATTGTGCGGTAATCAGTCCCGCCGCTGGATTATCGAGCGGTACGGCAAGAGAGGTAGCATGCTGAACGACGGCAGCGGACGGGTCGGGATGGGCCAGAACGAAGCGTGCCATGCGAAAGGCCAGTGTCGCCTTGCCGATCCCCTGCGGACCGCCGATCAGCCACGCGTGCGGAATACGCCCCGAGCGATACGCATCGAGCAATGTCTGCTCTGCTTCGCCATGACCAAACAGACCTGAGGTTTCACGCGGATGTTTGACGCTGTCGTCATCCGCTTCATCCGTTGCCTTTTTCACCGGCCGAGGTCCTCGACTTCGAGCGGCGGCATGGTCGGATGGAGCTTGCGCGACACCACGGCCCAGATGTCGTTCGCCATCTTGTCCGGTGTCTGGCCGGCATCGACCAGCACGCAGCGGTCCGGTTCGCTGATCGCAAGCTGGCGATAGGCCTCACGCAAACGGTCATGGAATGCAAAGTCCTCGCTTTCGAAGCGGTCACTCTCAGCCGCGCCGCGCCGCGACTTGGCGCGCGCCAGACCGATGGTCGCCGACACATCGAGCACCAAAGTCAGATCGGGTTTCGTATCGCCGACGGTGATCTTCTCCAGGCGGTTGATCAGGCGCGGATCGACCTGCCCCAGTACGCCCTGATAGACGCGGGTTGAATCCGAAAAGCGATCGCAGATAACCCATTCGCCCCGCTCAAGGGCCGGCCGGATCGTTTGCGTCAGATGATCATCGCGCGCGGCCGCAAACAGCATTGCTTCCGCCTCGGCGCCAAGCGGTTTCGCGGCGCCGGACAAGATCACGTGGCGGATGATCTCGGCCACAGTCGAGCCGCCCGGCTCGCGCGTCAGCACCGACGTGATGCCGAGCGTCTTTAGCCGCTCTACCAGCAGCTTGGCCTGGGTCGATTTGCCGGTGCCCTCGCCACCTTCAAAGGTGATGAACTTGCCGCGTGTCAAAGCATCTCATCCGTGTCGCTAAGGCGGGGTTATAGTTTTTTCAGGCCTGCCCGAAACCAGCCGCCGAAGATTTCGGTGACCGAATCCATGGCGCGAAGGTGAATTGGCCCTTGCGCCACGCTTTCAGCCGCCTGCAGGGGAACCTCGAGCGCCACGTTGTCGCCGCGCCAGACCTTGAGCGCGCCGACTTGGGTGCCCTGCTCGACCGGCACCCGCAGCGGCCCCTGATAAACCACACGTGCCACGATCCGCTCGCTGCTGTTTTTCGGCACCAGGATCCGAACTTGTTTCTTGCCCTCGGCTTCCAGCGGAACGTAACGCTGCTCGCCGCCGAATACCCTTGCGTCGCCGATCTTCTGCCCCTCGCCGAACAGGAGACGTGACTCGAAGCCGTTAAACCCGAAATTCAAGAGCTTGCGCGCTTCGTCGGCCCGTTCGTTTGCGGTCTTGAGACCGTTCACAACGACGATCAGCCGCATGTTGTTCTGCACGGCTGAGCCAACCAGACCGTAGCCGGATTCGTTGGTGAAACCAGTCTTGAGACCGTCCGCACCGATATTCATGGCCAGCAGCGGATTGCGGTTCGACTGCTTGATCTTGTTCCAAGTGAAGTCGCGCTCCCCGTACCATTTATAGTATTCCGGATAGGTCGCGATAATATGGCGTGCGAGCTTGGCCAGTTCGCGCACGGTCACGCGCTGGGCCGGATCGGGAAGTCCGGTTGGATTGGTGAAGTTGGATTGCGTCAGCCCGAGTTCGCGTGCGCGCGCATTCATCATCCGCGCAAAATTCTCTTCGTTGCCGGCAATGCCTTCCGCCAGCGCGATGCAGGCATCGTTGCCGGACTGGATGATCGCGCCGTGCAGCAAATCCGACACCTTGATGCGGCTGTGGATCGGCGCAAACATGGTCGATCCACCGGACGGCGCCCCACCCTTGCGCCAGGCGTGTTCGCTGATGACGTATTCCTCGTCGAGCTTGACGTTGCCTTCCTTGATTTCATTGAAGACCGTCTCGGCGGTCATGAGCTTCGCAAGACTGGCCGGCGCGACCAGTGTATCGGCGCCCTTCTCGAACAGGACCGTCCCGCTTTCCGCTTCGATCAGGATGGCGTAAGGCGCCGCCGTCTGGAAGCCGCCCTCGTCCTTGGTCTTGCCGCCCGGCATGCTGGCCGGAGCGGCGTGCAACAGCCCGAAGCTGCTGCCGATCAGCGACAGCGCGACCATCGCTGAAACAGCGCCCTGAGCAAGTGATTTCAGGTTCATCGGACCGACAACATTCCCGGCGCTGACCCCGCGCAAACGACGCCCCGAGCGAAGGCCGGATTGTTGGCCGTGTGCTCAGTAGAGGCCGCGGCCGCTCATATATCCGACGTGGCCATCATAGCGCAGCGATGCGGAACCGGAAACCTTCGACCGCGGCATATCCGCAACCGCTTGATAGGTCTGACGCTCGGACGCGGTGACATCAGTCAGGGAGGCTGACACGGGCTCACCGAGATTATACGGACGGCCCATGGGGACCGGAACCGGGCCGCCCACACCGCCACGGGCGACGCGGGGCGTATCCGGCAAATTGAGATCGGTCCGACCGACAGACGCAACGAGAATCGGCGACGGTGCAGGTTCACCCTGGCGCAACGTCGCCATCAGGCGCAAATCATCAGAGCCTTCGAGCGCCGCGCGGCCGATATACTCGACCTTCACCCGCGCCACGCCGGTGTCCTTGAAGCCGAGAAGCTGTGCGCTCTTGTGCGAGACATCGAGCACGCGATTACCGTGGAACGGGCCACGGTCGTTCACGCGCACGATCAGCGACTTCTTGTTCGCCAGGTTGGTCACCCGGACATAGGACGGCAGCGGCAGGGTCGGATGCGCCGCCGAGATCGATTCCATGTCGAAGACCTCGCCATTGGCGGTGAGTCGGCCATGGAAATCGGTACCGTACCAGGATGCCAGTCCCTCGGCCTTGTAATTGGCATTCTCTTCGGGGTTGTACATCCGTCCGGCCACCACATAGGGCTTTCCGACGCGATAAACGCCCCCGCCCTTCGGCGCGCGTTCGCCAAGTTCGACAACACGCGGACTGGCTGAAACGCCGTATTTCGGATCAACCTTGCGGGCGAATTTGTCCGACGAGGCGCAATTGGCTAGCGACAGGCACGCTGCAACGGCAGCGACCGCGCGAACCGCGCTCGATAAATTCCCCCAATTTGACGACATTCCGTCCCCAATGCGTCCCAAGGGCGTTCCCCTGCCCTCGATTCACCATAGCGTGACCCGCGCGACACGCAAATGGTCCGCATGCTGAAATGGTTAATATGGTATTGGCGTCTGGTCTGGATGGTTTTGCCGTGACGCTTGCAAACCCCGCCGGCATCCCCCATTGAAGCCGCAACGGAAGGGTGGCCGAGTGGTTTAAGGCACCGGTCTTGAAAACCGGCGTGCCTGCAAGGGCACCGTGGGTTCGAATCCCACCCCTTCCGCCACGGCACACAGGCAACATTTTCGCTATCCTGTGCGTTCGCACGATGACTCGTGAGCGCAGCCGATGTCCTTCCTCTCCCTCCTCCTCAATGTCCTCTGGATCGTCTTTGGCGGCTTCTATATGGCGGCCGGGTGGCTGCTCGCAGCGATTATCATGGCGATCACCATCATCGGCATCCCCTGGGCTCGGGCAGCCTTCAACATTGCCTTCTACACGCTCCTGCCGTTCGGTCAGACCGTGGTGTCACGCGACGCCTATTTCGGCCAGGAGGATATCGGAACCGGACCGCTTGGCATGCTCGGCAATATCATCTGGTTTGTGCTCGCCGGCTGGTGGCTCGCGCTGGCTCACCTCATCACAGCCATCGGTCTCGCCATTACGATTATCGGCATTCCGTTTGCCTGGGCGCATCTCAAGCTGGCCGGGCTGGCGCTGTGGCCGATCGGCAAGATGATTGTGCTGAAAGAATAGCGCTGAATGCAACAAACACCGCCCGGCAGATATAATCCGCCGGGCTCCACTTGCCCTCGATCAGAACGCAGCTTGCTTACGCAGCAGCCTTGTTCTTGATTGCGCCGATGATCGCCGTGAGGATCGCACCGCCGGCGCCGCCCGCAATGATCTGCGAAATCACGCCGCCGACGCTCAGGTTGCCGGCCTGTGCTGCGGCCGTCACAGCCGGTAATGCCAAGGTCACAATCTGACCCAGCACACCGCCGCCGACGAGCCCAGAAATGATGTTCCCGACCATGCCAAGGTCAAACGTGGGCGATGATTTACCAGCACCGACGCCGCCCAGCGCACCCGCGATCAGGTTGATAAGGATCTGCTCCATGTCAGTCTCCCGTTGCCAATCACGATTCCAAAAAGCCTACGCCCGGAATGGAGAGAGGTCGAGATAGCCGTGACGATATTGCACAGCGTTGAAACAACGGAGCCGCGAACCGTGTTGCACGGCTACCATCACCCATCTCAACCCTCTCCCAGAGGGCGACGTCAAAGATGGTGATAGCGGATTAACAACGCGACAAAAGCATCACTCGATTTAATGTTGCGCGATGCTGAATAAACACAGCAAATTTGCGCGGGATTTGAAGTGTCGCGCTTACGGCTCGACGCAACTGACACGGCCAGTGATTGCCTTGCCTGGTGTCACGCCGACGGCATTAGCCAGCACCGGATTAGGAACGCCACGGCCGCGCTCGACGATCCAGTAAAGACCGACGCGAGCGCCCAGCACAATCGATGCGATCGCGATCACCGACCCGACTGACAAAGTCGAGATGCCGGTCACACCCTGCCCGATCGTACAACCGAGTGCGGTAATACCGCCGAAGCCCATCATGAAAGCGCCAATGAGACGACGTTTCAGCTCGGCTGCGTTGGCTGGAATCTGCCAGCGGAAGGTGCCATCGATCATCGCCGCAACGAACGCACCGGCAATGAAGCCGATCACAGCGCCAATCGGGAAATCGATCTGCAAGGCCGTCGACAGCATGGCGTAGAGGACGGTCTCGCCGAGCGGTCCGACAAAGGTGAAGGACTCGATGCGGCGCGCATCAAAAGAGTCGTAGCCGACCACGCCCGTCGCCCACCAGCCGGCGACGATGATCAGCCCGATCAGAGCGCCGGTAATGGCAAATCGCGGCGTCGCACGAAAGTCGCGATGCGTGAATGCAAAGGCAGCGATGGCGAGGCCAATCACAACGGCAGCTATTGTCGTGGCATGGCCGCTCAGGCCGGCCAGCTCCGGCAGGCGTTGCGTGCCGGACGATCCCAGATTGACGGCGAGCGGATCGGTGACTGCCACGCGCACAACGCCGGTCAGGCCGCGCATAGTCATCATGGCCGTCACACCCATGACGAGGAAGGTGATGACGGCGCGCAAATCGCCGCCGCCGATCTGCCGCAACGTCCCCATACCGCAGGTGCCATTGAGCGCCATTCCGAAACCAAAGATCAAACCGCCAATGATCAGGCCACCGAGCTCAAGGCGCGAACCGGTATAGATCGACTTGGTGAGATCGAGATCGCCAAACATTTCGAGCAGATGCACGCCGATGATGGCGACGCCGATGGCGAGAAGCCAGGTGCGCAGCCGGCGCGTATCATTGGCATAGACGGAGTCTTCGATCGCACCGAGCGTGCAGAAACGTCCGCGCCGCGCCACGAACCCGAATGCGAAACCAAGGCCAAGCCCCAACAGCAGGCGCAGCACATTGAGTGGAAGATCGTCAAACATCGTTTCGCCCCGTCAGCGCGCTCATTTTTCAATTTTCTTTCGGCGCGCAGAATGCCGAATGAAGTGCCTCGATCACCTGCTTCACCTCGGGGCGAGCAAGCGAATAATAAATGTTCTTGCCGTCGCGGCGCGTCTCGACGAGATCGTCGGCGCGCAGACGTGCAAGCTGTTGCGACACCGCCGGCTGCCGCAGCTTGAGCAACTGCTCGATCTCGGTCACCGATTTCTCTCCCTCGGTCAGAAGGCAGAGGATGACCAGCCGCGCCTCGTGCGACAGCGCTTTCAGGAATTCGCTAGCCTTCTTGGCGTTCTGAAGCAGCTCGTCGACGTCCATTTCGGGCTGCTTGGGCTTACGCGCCAAAGTCGCAGTCACCATTGCGATCGCTCCGCGGTTAACGGAGCGAATACATGCGCTATCTTGCAAGTATTGAAAAGGGATGGAACTTTCAAAGTCGGGGCGCGCTAGAGCATAAGCTTTTCCAAACGGGCCCAAAAAAAGAAATCTCCCGGATATCCCTCGATCCGGGCCTTCTCTTTACCGTCTTCGACGAGGACGAAGGTCGGGGTGTACCGCACCGGGCTCTTGAGTTCGACGGATGTATCCTTGCCCCGATCGAGATGCACCTGCCGCAGCGGCAGCGACTTACCGATATCGGTCTTGGGGTAGATCGGGCCGATCTCGCGGTCCCAGGTCAGGCAGTACGGGCAGCCGGCCCGGCGGTACATCACAAGCTCGGCCGACACAGCCGGCAGCGCCGATGCCATCAATGCGAAAACGACAAGCAAGCCCTTCAGGATGCGCACGTCCAACCCCTTCCAGCAAAAGTGTGCCGACCATATAATTGCAAAACTTCGAATGTCATGGATTCTCATGGGCTGGCGGCAAACTCAATGATCTCACGCAGGACCATCCTGGCCGGATCGGCTGCATTGCTCGCGCCCATCCCTCGCCTTGCAACAGCATCCGAGCTGAAGCTGAGCGACGACGGGCTCTATACCAAGCCGTGGTTTCTCGAGAGCTTTCTGGAACTGCCGGATGACCTCAGGGAAGCGGCAGGCAAGAACAAGCGCCTTGTCATCATGTGGGAGCTGAAAGGCTGCCCCTATTGCAAGAAGATCCACGAGATCAATCTCGCCGATCCCGCAATCGAGAATTTCATCAAGGACAAGTTCGAAGTCCTGCAGCTCAACATTGTCGGCTCACGCGAAGTGACCGACTTCGATGGACAGAAGCTGCCGGAAAAGCAATTCGCGCAGAAATACGGTGTTCGCTATACGCCGACTTTCCAGTTTTTTCCTGATTCCGTCGATGGGCTTGCACAGAAGGCACCAGCCGCGCGGGAAGTCGCGCGCTGGCAAGGCTATATGGAGCCAAAGCCGTTTCTGGCGATGTTCCGCTTCGTCGAGCAGCGGGCTTATGAGAAGTCGAGCCTGACGGATTATCTGAAGGCGAACGGCTGACGCATTGCGGCCCGCCGCGCCGCGTTGTCTCTTTTAGACAGTCACATCGAGGAAGACACCGGTCGGTCCCTGCGACTCCTCGACCTTCTCCTTGATTCTCTCTGCGATTGCCTTTTCGACCTGCTTGAGGGTCTCCGGATCCATCTGGTCGAGCTCTTCTTCCGTAAGCCCCATCTCTTTCAGGATGGATGCCCGCAGGCGCTCAGCGGGAGACTTCTGCGCATATTCGAGAAATTCGTGAACGGGATCGCCGCCGAGCTTCTCCTTCGCCGAAGCTGACAGCTTGTCGCCGATCGGAAACTGGTTGAGGGAAAAAGAACCGATGCCTGAAATTGCCATGATGGTCTCGTCTCGTTTGATGCCGAGACAAAACCAAGAACCGTGCCAACGATAACGGCGCAAAAAGCCTTGTAAAAACAAGGCCGGCGCGATTGCTCACGCCGGCATTTTCAGCCCACGCGGCAAAAACTGCCGGGCAGAAAAAGCAAGTCAGGCTGACGCGATCACCCGACCTTCAGATAAGCAAAGCCCTTCGATTGCAGTTCGGCCACCGTCGCCACGCCGGACGGCACGAATTTCAGGAATTTGTCGTCGCGTGTCTTGGCCAGATCGATGTTGCTGCGCTTGTAGGTGATCTCGCACAGATACGCTTCGACATCGAACTTCGCCAAACCGGCAAAGCGCTTGTAGAGATCTTCGTCGATCTGGTCCTTCTCCCACGGCGTGCCGCTGCGATCGGCGAGAAAGAACTTGATGCCTGCACCATGGGCCACAATCACCAGTTTGATCCGCATCGGATCGAACTCATAAGCCGACAGGTGATTGTTCATATTCGTCAGCATCTGCGAGAAGCGCTGCGGATCGCCGAAGTCGCAGTGATAGAGGCAGGCGAGATCGGTATCCTTCTTGATATCGCTCATGCTCAGTTTGGCCGGAGCTGCGTTGACGCGCGATGCGCCTAGCGCTGCACCCGACAAAGCCAACGCGCCAATGAAACCGCGTCGGCTGGTCGTGCCGGTGGATGTCGTCATGGATCGTCTCCTGGGCCGTCTTACACAGCGGCCGGCGCGCAATCGCGCCAGCCTGAAAACTCAAAGATGGCCCGGCGCCAATCAGTCCTTGTTGACGGGACTGTCCGGGCTCATCAGCAGGGCCACCGCATCCTTGATCTGATCGATGGTCAAGACTTTATTCGCGCCGAACCGCGGCATATTCGAACACGGAAGCGCCGAATGAGAGTTATATATTTTCTCATAGGTCGCCTTCACGTCCGCCTCGGCAAAATTCCGAAGCTTGCCGTATTGGTAAAGGCTCGGGCCGAGGGTGCCGTAGCTCACTTCCTTTTTTGAAATCTGGTGACAGGCGTAGCAATTGCCGCCATTCGGGCGGTTGGCCGGATAGTCGGTGAAGCGAAGCCCGTAGCCGCTTTGTGCCAGTGCCTCGCCCTTCTTCCAGTCGCCGAGGAACTGGCCATCGGCCGGATATTCGATGGTCGCCTTCTCGCGCTTCTGGATCTCGTCGGCCACAGTTTTGGTCGGGTTGTTATGGCTGGCCGAGCATTGCTTCATCGTGTCGTCTTGCGTCAGACGGGGGAGGAATTGCTCGGGTGCAGTCGGAAAGGCTGCCTTGATGACAGCATCGGCCTTGCCGGCCGGGACGGTCTGCTTCTGCTGCGCGAACACAGCGGTGGATGCAAGCAGCGCGGCGGCAGCGGCAATCACGAAAGGACGCATGGTCATGTTGTTTCTGTCCTTCCCTTAGCGCTTCAGACCGGGCGCTGAGATCTCGCCGCCCTGTGCCATTTTTGTCAGATAGGCGATCAATGCGATGCTGGCCTCCGAACCAAGCTGCACTTGCGGCATCCTCATCTGCCAGTAGCAGTCATACATGCGGTGCTGCATCGTCATCACATGGGCCGAGGACACGCGATAAGCTGGCCATTCGCCAATCACCTTGCGCGCTTCCTTCGGGTCGGACAGATGCGGCAAACCTTGCAGGCGGATACGCAATCCGTCCGCGGCATGACAGGTCGCGCAGGCGAAATCCATCGGTCCCGAGCGGCGATTGAACAATTCCTCGCCGAGAGCGACGATTTCCTTTTCCTTCGGCTGATCAAGTTTGGCGGCGAATTTCTCGCCCGATGACTGGTTGGCAACATAAGTCGCCATGGCGCCAAGTTCTTTCACCGGCTGACCGCCGCCCGGATGCGGGCGCTTCACGAGATCGGCCGCGTTGAAGCCCTGCAGTTGCTCCATGCACCAGAGGATACGCGTCTCCACGTCCATCACGCGGTCGGCATCCTTGAAGTAGCGCGGCAATTCTGCGAATGCGCCCTGGACCTTCCCCGGCCCCTTGCCGAGATCGCATTGCTCGAGGCTGACATTCTTTGGCCCGCGTGGGGTTTTCCACAACGCCTCGCCACGGTCTGAATCGAGAAGGCCCGGATTGCTCCACGGATCCTCTTTCAACATCTGCCGATAGCGTTCGATGGCTTTTTCGGTGTCGGCATCCTGCGCGAATGCGCCGAATGCGAACAACGAAGTGACACTCAGAACTGTCAGAAACAAATTACGAAATCTCACCCGGCATTCTCCCGCGCTGGCGTTTCTTCGCCTCGTCATCGCTTACGAAGCATTGGACTTGGAGATCAAGTCACCTTTGAAGAAACAATACATGCATTCCCTTGCATGAGAAGACTTTGCTGTTTGTGCAATGCAAAGGAGAATATTCGTTGCGTTGCCCCCCCTAATTCAGTAAACACTTTCAACAGAATGAATATGTTCCGTGCTACAAGCGGACACCGACGAGGAAGCGCGAGAGGACTGAAGGTGGGGACGCGATGCGGCTTGCCGCAGCGGCCATGCCATGTCATCGAAGCCTTCTTCCGGATTGCATTGAAGATCGACCGCACATCGTTAAGTGTGCGTGCCCGATCAGGAGAGGGACCAAATGAGTGCTTTCATGACCCGCAGGCAGGCATTGATGGCCGGCGCCGCTGCCGTTGCCGCCGCCACGTTGGGACAATCCACCACGCCTGCCCTTGCGGCCAACAATATTGACGAGATGACCAAGGCCTTTACTGGTGGCGCCAAGCCCGAGGCCGGCAAGGTGAAGCTCGACCTTCCGGAAATCGCCGAGAATGGCAACACTGTGCCGATCACCGTTTCGGTCGAAAGCCCGATGACGGACAAGGACTATGTCAGTGACGTCATCATCCTGGCGGACGGCAATCCGAATGCCGGCATTGCGACCTTCCACTTCACGCCCGCGAGCGGCGTGGCCGAAGCCAATACGCGCATTCGCCTCGCGAACACGCAGAATGTCGTCGCCATTGCCAAGACGAATGCCGGCAAGTTCTACACCGCATCCAAGGAAGTCAAAGTCACGATCGGTGGTTGCGGCGGCTGATAGCCCGCACACGCATCGGTGACAGGAATTCAGGAGTTCATAATGGCCGCATCGTCCGTCAAGCCACGTATCAAGCTCGACAAGAAGGAAGCCAAACAAGGCGACCTCGTCGAGGTGAAGGCGCTGGTCTCGCACATCATGGAAACGGGTCAGCGCAAGAGCGCCGACGGCAAGGTGATCCCGCGCAAGATCCTCAACAAGTTCACCTGCACGGTGAACGGCAAGGAAGTCTTTTCGGCCGATTTCGAGCCGGCGGTTTCCGCCAATCCGTATATCCAGTTCAAGTTCAAGGCGACCGAATCCGGTCCCGTCGTCCTGACCTGGATCGACGACGACGGCTCCAAGATCGTCGGCGAGGATTCGATCAAGGTCAGCTGACGCTGGTCTTTCGTACCCTGACTTTGAACCTTCCGGTGTTGGACCGAAGTTGTTCGGCCGCCTGCATAAGCGCTGAGGAGCGCAGATGATTTCACGTCGCGATTTCATCCAGTTGGCAGCCGCGACCGCTGCGATCCTCCCCGCCGGTTGGAGCCGCGCCTTCGCCCAGCAGAAGCTGACGCAAGCCGATCTTCTCCGCTTCGAACCGCTCGGCAACGTGACGCTGGTCCACGTCACCGACATCCACGGGCAGTTGCGTCCCGTTTATTTCCGCGAGCCCTCGATCAATCTCGGCGTCGGCGATGTGAAGGGCCTCGTGCCGCACATCACCGGTCAGGCGCTGCTCGATCATTACAAGGTCCCGCAAGGCTCGGCGCAAGCTTACGCCCTCGCCTACCCGGACTTCGCCGCGCTCGCCAAAAGCTATGGTCGTCTCGGCGGCCTCGATCGCATAGCCACCATCGTCAAGGCGATCCGCGCCGAACGCGGCGACCGTACCGTCTTTCTCGATGGCGGCGACACCTGGCAGAACAGCTTCACCTCACTGACCACCAAGGGTCAGGACATGGTGGACTGCATGGCGCTGCTGAAGCCCGACGCCATGACCGGCCATTGGGAATTCACGCTCGGCACCGATCGCGTCAAGGAGATCGTCGACAATCTCGGCTTTCCGTTCCTCGCGCAGAATGTGCGCGACACCGAATGGAACGAGGCCGCGTTCAAGCCGTCGACTATCATCGAGCGCGGCGGCGTGAAGATCGCCATCATCGGTCAGGCTTTCCCGTACACGCCCATTGCGAATCCGCGCTGGATGATCCCGACCTGGTCGTTCGGCATTCGCGAGGATGATCTGCGCGCGCAGGTCGAAGAGGTTCGCAAGAACGGCGCGCAACTTGTCGTGCTGTTGTCGCATAACGGCTTCGACGTCGACCGCAAGCTGGCGTCGCGCGTCTCCGGCATCGATGTCATCCTCACCGGCCACACGCATGATGCTCTGCCTGATGTCGTGAAGGTCGGCAAGACATTGCTGGTCGCGTCCGGCAGCCACGGCAAATTCGTGTCGCGGCTCGATCTCGATGTGCGCGATGGCGAGGTGAAGGGCCATCGTTTCCGGTTGATCCCGGTCTTCTCCGACGTGATCGCGCCAGACGCCGAAGTCGCGGCAAAGATCGACGCGATCCGCAAGCCGCACGAGACAATGCTTGGCGAAACCATCGGCCGCACCGAAACGACGCTCTATCGCCGCGGCAATTTCAACGGCACGCTGGATGATGTGGTCTGCGACGCGCTTCTGTCCGAACGCGACGCCGAGATCGCGCTCTCGCCCGGCTTCCGCTGGGGCGCATCGCTGCTCCCGGGCCAGGACATCACCCGCGAGGATATCTACAACGCCACCGCCATCACCTACCCGAATGCTTATCGCATGACGATGACGGGCGCGCGCTTGAAAGAGATACTGGAAGACGTTGCCGACAATCTCTTCCATCCCGATCCCTATTATCAGCAGGGCGGCGACATGGTGCGCGTCGGCGGCCTCTCCTACACCATCGATGTCAGCAAGCCGGGGGGACAGCGCATTTCCGACATGACGCTGCTGCGCACGGGCAAGCCGCTCGAGCCGTCGCGCGATTACACCGTCACCGGCTGGGCCAGTGTCAACGAAAGCACAGAAGGCCCGCCGATCTGGGACGTCGTCACGAATTACATCACGAAGACAAAGACTGTCGCGCCGAAGGAGCCGCAAAACGTGCGCGTGGTCGGCGTGTAATTTTTTTGCCCAAACACATGCAAATATAAGAATAAATGCAGTTGATGAATGGGAGCCTCACGATGAAAGAAGAAACGCCGAAAGCCAAAGGCATCACGTCCCGCCGCGACTTTCTGCGCACCGGCCTTGCCGCTGGCGGCGCTCTGGCCACAGGTACGGCAGCCCACGCGATGCCGCCACAAAAAGGCAATCCGGCCAATCAGCCGCCGAATGTACCGGACTGGACGCGGTCGCTTGGTGAGGGCGTTGCCGTTCGTCCCTATGGCAAGCCATCCTCGTTCGAATCCGGCGTCATCCGACGCGATGTCGAATGGCTCACGGCCTCGCGCGAAAGCTCGGTCTCCTTCACACCGCTGCACGCGCTCGACGGCATGATCACGCCGAACGGTCTGTGCTTCGAGCGCCATCATGCCGGCATTGCCGAAGTCGATCCCGCCGATTACCGGCTGATCCTGCATGGCCTCGTCGACAAGCCGTTGATGTTCACGCTCGACGACATCAAGCGCATGCCGCGCGTCAGCCGTCCGTATTTCTGCGAATGCGCTGCCAATTCAGGAATGGAATGGCGTGGCGCGCAGCTCAATGGCTGCCAGTACACGCACGGCATGGTCCATTGCGTCATGTATACCGGCGTGCCGCTGAAAACCCTGCTTGAGGAAGCGGGCGTCAGACCGAATGGAAAGTGGCTGCTGCTGGAAGGCGGCGATTCAGCGGCAATGACGCGCTCGCTGCCGATGCAGAAGGCGCTCGACGATGTGCTGATCGCCTATCGCATGAATGGCGAGATGCTCTATCCGGAAAACGGCTATCCCGTGCGCGCGGTCATTCCCGGCTGGGAAGCCAACATGTGGGTGAAGTGGCTGCGCCGCATCGAGGTTGGCGATCAACCCTGGCATCATCGCGAAGAGACGTCGAAATACACGGACCTTCTGGAGAACGGAACGGCGCGGCGCTTTACCTACGTGATGGATGCGAAGTCGGTGATCACGAGTCCGTCACCGCAGGCGCCGGTCAATCACAAATCCGGCTTTACGGTGTTGTCAGGCCTTGCATGGTCCGGCCGCGGCAAAATCGCGCGTGTCGATGTCTCGATCGATGGCGGCCGCAACTGGCACACTGCCAAAATCGATGGTCCCGTCTTCGATAAGGCCCTCACCCGCTTCTACTACGAATTCGATTGGGACGGCCGCGAGCTGCTGCTGCAATCGCGCGCGATGGATGAGACCGGTTATGTGCAGCCGAGCAAAGCTGAGTTGCGCAAGGTACGCGGCGTCAACTCGGTCTACCACAACAACGGCATCCAGACCTGGCAATTGCACAAGAATGGCGAGGTGGAAAATGTCGAGATCAGTTAGGGAATTGTTCGACATGTTTTTCCATCCCGCTCGTCCCCGCGAAGGTGGGGACCCAGCAAAAATGGAAAGACTGGATTCCCGCCTTCGCGGGAATGAGCGGTGGATGGGCCTGCGCACAGCACTGATTTTGATATGTCTCGCAGGTTCCAGCATGTGCGTCGTCCAAGCCGCACCAAAGAAAGCCGAAATAACTCAAGCCACACCGATCGCTCACGCGAAACTCAACATCGGCCGCGAGGCGACGCCGGAGGAAATCGCCGGCTGGGACATCGACATACGGCCTGACGGCCATGGTCTTCCCGTCGGCAAAGGCACGGTGAAAGAAGGCGAGCCGCTTTACGTCGAGCGCTGTGCAGCCTGCCACGGCGAGTTCGGTGAAAGCGCCGGCCGCTGGCCGATCCTCAGCGGCGGTGATGGGTCGCTCGCCTCGCACGATCCGATCAAGTCGGTCGGCTCGTATTGGCCCTATGCCTCGACACTGATCGACTATATCCGCCGCGCGATGCCATTCGGCGCAGCGCAGACGCTCACCAACGACGAACTCTACGCGATCACGGCCTATGTTCTTTATCTCAACGACATCATCAAGACGGAAGACTTCGAGCTGAGCGACAAGAACTTCCGCACCATCAAGCTCCCGAACGAGAGCAACTTCTTCGACGACGATCGCGAAACATCCGAACGCGCGTTCTGGAAAAAATCTCCCTGCATGGCGGATTGCACGCCAGGCGATGCCAAGGTGACCGGCCGCGCTCGCGTGATCGACGTCACGCCGGAAGACGCCAAAGGCATGAAAGCGGATTGATGCGAGATCCTGAAACGACTAACGGCGGGCCATTGCCCGTCGTTCGCTGAATGGTCGTGGACATTCAGGTCTTAGCCCGAAACGGTGCCCCAGGAATCCTGGGCAATCGCGTTGTACCAGGCGACGCCATAATCGGCCTCGAGCTTACGGAAATCGTCCGATGCCTCACGCGGACTGACACCGCCGGATCCTTTCACTTCGATCAGCTTGCCCTCATCCACCGCATAGACGCCCGCAACGGAAATACCGTAATCCGGCGCAACAAGGCTGTAGCAGGTGTTGACCCACGATGCCTTCGGCGGCTCGCGTCCGGCCAGCGTTTCAACGATGGCTGCAGCGGCAACCTTGCCTTGCGCATTGGCACAGAAGCCCGACTTCGGCATCGGCGCGGCAATGGTAGCATCGCCAACGACATAGATATCGGCAACCTGCGACGACTCGAAAGTCTGCGGTTTCACCGGCACCCAGCCGCTCTGGTTGGTGACGCCGGCGCGGCCCGCAATCGCACCCGCCTTCTGCGGCGGCACGACATTGAGCACCGCAGCCTTGTGCTTGCCGCCGAACTCGGTCTCAACCTCGCGCGTCTTGGCATTCACCTTGACCACTTTGCCGTCCTTGGCGCGCGGCACCCATTCGATGATATCGGCGTAGAACTTTTTCCAGCCGTCCTGGAACAGGCCCTGCTTAGAGAAGGTGTCCTTGGCATCGAGGATGATGAGCTTGGATTTCGGCTTCTTGGTCTTGAGGTAATGCGCGATCATGCTCGCGCGCTCATAAGGTCCGGGCGGGCACCGGAAAGGATTATCCGGCGCAACCAGAATGAACACGCCACCATTCTCCATGGCATCGAGCTGCTTCTTCAGAAGCGTGGTCTGCGGGCCGGCCTGCCACGCATGCGGCGCGAGCTCTGCCGCGGCCTGATCGTAGCCTTCGAGCGCACCCCAGCGAAAGTCGATGCCGGGCGACAAGACAAGCTTGTCATAAGGCAGCTTCTTGCCACCGGCGAGCGTCACGCTCTTGCCCTTGGCATCCACATCACTCGCGCGCTCATGCACGACCTGCACGCCAAGCTTGCGCAGATCGTCGAAGCCGTGGCCCTGCTGTTCGAACGTGCGAAGCCCGCCGAAATACAGATTGGTGAACGGACACGTGTAGAAGCGACGCGCCGGCTCGAGCAGCGTGACCGAAAGCTTCGGATTGCCGCGCTTGAGATAGCGCGCTGCAGTGGCGCCACCGAAGCCGCCCCCGACGACGACAACACGTCCAGCCGATTGCTGCGCCAGCGCCGGCATCGAGAACGATATCGCCGCCGTGCCAGCTCCGCCGAGCATCGCAAGAGCCTGACGCCGCGAGAACTTTGATCCGCTTGTCAACTTTAATGCGCTTGTCACTTGGACCTCTTCTTGGCTGGAGCCGATGCCGGCGCATTCGCGCCGATCTTCGAGAAATGAGCGGCGAGCGCGCTGAGCTGTTCGTCGCTATAGCCCTTGGCAATGCGATTCATGATCGTGGTGCCGGGCGGCGGCGTATCGGACTTGAAGGCCTTGAGCTGCGCGAGAAGCACCGTTTCAGGACGTCCGGCGATCGAAACGATCTGTCCCGGCGAACGGCCATCGGTGCCATGACAATTGGCGCACGAGCCTGCAAGCACCGCAACATCGGCCGGCGTCTGCGCAGCAGCGGGCTGAGCAGCGAGCATGGCGGCACCAAGACCGAGCAGCGTCGCAAGCGACACGCGCGTACGATGCATCAGTCCTTTTCGAATACATATTTTCAACATGAAGCCTCAGGGCCCTGAAGTGACCGGATGTCAAAGATCAAGTCTCGCAATACGAATGCGAGTTCCGGGACTTCGCCAGACTTGGCGAATACCGTCAATGGCAGCACCATCAACGAGAATTGGCTTTAAAGAACAGACTCTCGGATTAAAGACATGTCTTGAAATGATGATTTCGCGTGTATAGCCAAACAGAGAAATTTTACGTTTGCGCGTTGTTGCGACATTTCATCGCAATAATGAAACATGTGCGTATGATCGCAGCGCAACACGATCGATGCTGGAGCCTGCAATGTCTCATCCTATGCCGCCGATCACGAATATCACCAACAGCGTCAACCGCCGTGCGGTGTTGGGCGGCCTCGGTGCCGTGGCTGTCGCTGGGCTGGTCCGAACCGATGCGCGCGCTGCAACAGCGCCACGCACCTATAAGGTGGGCGATGTCGAAATCATGGTCGTCAGCGACGGCACACTCAACGTGCCGTTGTCATTCTCATTACCGGAGACGCCTCTGTCCGAGGCCGCCGCTTTGTTCAAGGAGAACGGGATGCCGGAAGGCGGCGAACCGATACAAACCAATGTCGTGCTGGTGAAGAGCGGCAACGAGACCATTCTGATTGACGCTGGCTCCGGCGCAAACTTTCAGCCAACGGCCGGCAAGCTGCAGGAGAATCTCGAAGCGGCTGGCGTTGCGCCCGACAAGATCACCAAGGTCGTGTTCACGCATGCGCATGCCGATCACCTCTGGGGCGTGATCGACGATTTCGATGATGCCGAACGCTTCCCCAATGCAAGCTACGTGATCTCGGCGACCGAATGGGATTTCTGGAGCGACCCGAAAACGGCAGAAACGGTGCCCGACTGGCTGAAGGGCATGGCGCTCGGCACCGCCCGCATCCTGAAAAAGATCGAGGACAAGGTGGCGCGCAGCAAGGCGGGCGATACCGTGGCGCCGGGGCTTACCTATGCCGCAACTCCAGGCCATACGCCCGGACACATGTCCGTCATGATCGAGAATAGCGGCCAGCGGCTCATGATCGGCGGCGATGTGCTGTCCAACAATGCCATTTCCTTCGCCCGGCCGGACTGGCGGATCGGTAGCGATTTCGATCGGGACCGCGCGGCCGCAACCCGGAAAGCCCTGTTGGATCAATTGGCCACGGACAAAATACCGCTGGTCGGATTTCATCTTGCATGGCCGGGCCTCGGTATGGTGGAACGCGCCGGTAATGCTTATCGTTTAGGACCGCTCTAAGTTTCGTCCACCCCGCCGAGGAATGCCATGAAATCTGTCGTTGCTGTTGCCGCACTCTCCCTTGCCGCCCTGACGTCCCATGCAAACGCCCAGGATGCCGCTGCCGGAGAAAAAGTGTTCGTACAATGCCGCGCCTGCCATCAGGTCGGCGAGACGGCGAAGAACGGCGTCGGGCCGGTATTGAACGGTCTGTTCGGGCGGCATTCCGGATCGATCGAAGGCTATAATTACAGCGACGCCAACAAGAATTCCGGCATCACCTGGGACGAGAAGACCTTCGCTGAATACATCCAGAATCCACGCGCCAAGATTCCCGGGACCAAAATGATCTATGCTGGCCTGAAGGACGAGAAGCGGATCGCCGACCTCACCGCTTTTCTCAAGCAGTTCGACAAGGACGGCAAGAAGGCACAGTAAGCAAAGAGACAGCAAAGAGTTCGTCGCCGCGCGGCCAGCAATGGCCGCGCGTTTTTCGTTTAGACGAGACCCACAATTTATTTAATGCCGCTGTGGTGCGTAGCTGGTCATCGGCCCCGCTGCGAACGTGGCCGACTCCAGATAGCGCGGCACCACCAGCCGCTTGCCGGGCTGGAACGAGGTATTCGCACTCACATCGTTGAGCTGCGCCACTGCCCAGGCCGGCACGTTATAGCGCTGCGCGACCGTGCGCACCGTGTCGCCCGCCTCCGTCTGGATCGCAATACCCGAATCCCAAAGCTCGATCTTCTCGCCACGCGGCATCACATAGCGGATCGGCACCGTCGGACCTTCCAGCACCGGCGGCATGGTCGCGATCTGCACGACCTTGGCGATGATCTGATCCTGCAGACCACGGATCTTGACCATGTTGACGTGCAGCACTTCCCAGTAACTGCGCAGATCGACGGTCGCGAAATGGCCGCGGAAATCCTGCGATGCACGGACATAGCCGCCGCCGAAGAAATTCGTCGACTGATACATGTTGATGAAGCGATCGACATTGTTCGGGACAGTGGGCGCCTTGCGGGTCGGATCGAACCCAACGATCAGGCTGACTGGCACACCCGCCTGTTTCAGCTTCCAGGCAAAGCTCAGCGCCGCATCGGCACCCGCCGAATGCCCCATCGCCATAATCGGCTGCGGATTCTTCTTGTAACGGGCGATCGCCTCGTCGGCCGGCCCGGACCAGTTCATGTGATTGTAGGTCTCGGATTCGACGACGCCGCTGGATTTGATCTTCTCGGAGAGGTGATCCATCTCCATCGAAGCAAAGCGGCCGCCCATGCCACGGAAGACATAGGCCTTGCCCATGACCATTCCAGTTTTCTGCGCGGCCAGCTCGCCGGTCGGGGATAAAAAGCCCTCAAAGGTCGAAAGAGCTCCACAGCCGGATAAGCTGGCAGCGACCAAGGCCATGGTCGCGAGGCGCGGCAGATTGAACATGCGCTTTCAAAGCCCCTTGCTCATCTCGCCGCTTGCACCGACTGCCGAAGGACGGGGAGACGCACGCCATTGGCGTTTGCGGCATGAAATGCGGACTTCGTTAAAATTTTCCGAATATTGCAGAAATCGGCGGCCAACCTATTGATTTATGGTGGTTTTCTGACCATCTCTCCGGCGCGGACATGTCGTTACCTCCGCCTTGGACCATGAAGAATCACGAGAATGTCAGTCCCGGCTGCCACCCGCGTTAATTAGCGGTTGACCCGTTAAGCCACCTGCCCTAACGCCCCGCTTTCCGCCCTTTTGAGACCGTCGATGACCGCCGCGCCGCGCATTTCCTTTGTTTCTCTCGGCTGCCCGAAGGCGCTGGTCGATTCCGAGCGCATCATCACGCGCCTTCGCGCCGAGGGCTATGAACTGGCGCGCGGCCATGCCGGCTCCGACGTGACCATCGTCAATACCTGCGGCTTCCTCGACTCAGCGCAGGCGGAATCGCTCGCCGCCATCGGCGAGGCGATGAAGGAGAACGGCAAAGTCATCGTCACCGGCTGCATGGGCGCCGAGCCCGAGAAGATCACCGCGCAATTTCCGAACGTGCTCGCGGTCACCGGACCGCAGCAATATGAGAGCGTGATGGACGCGGTGCATCGTGCGCTGCCGCCGGTGCACGAACCCTTCGTCGATCTCGTTCCGCCGCAGGGTCTCAAGCTAACCCCACGGCACTACGCCTACTTGAAGATTTCCGAAGGCTGCAACAATCGCTGCTCCTTCTGCATCATCCCGAAGCTGCGTGGCGATCTCGTCTCACGCTCCGCCGCCGATGTGCTGCGTGAAGCTGAGAAGCTCGTCGCGGCCGGTGTGAAGGAATTGCTGGTCATCTCGCAGGACACCTCGGCTTATGGCGTCGATGTGAAATATGCGGCGAGCCAGTGGAAGGATCGCGAGGTCCAGACCAAGTTCATTTCACTCACCCGCGAACTCGGTGAACTCGGCGTCTGGGTGCGCCTGCATTACGTCTACCCTTATCCGCATGTCGACGAGGTCATTCCACTGATGGCCGAGGGCAAGGTGCTGCCCTATCTCGATATCCCGTTCCAGCATGCGAGCCCGGATGTCCTCAAGCGCATGAAGCGTCCCGGCGCGCAGCAAAAGACGCTCGACCGCATCAAGCAATGGCGCGAGATCTGCCCAAGCCTGACGTTGCGTTCGACCTTCATCGTCGGCTTCCCCGGCGAGACCGAAGCCGATTTCGAATTCCTGCTCGACTGGCTGGATGAAGCCGAACTCGATCGCGTCGGCTGCTTCAAGTTCGAGCCCGTCGAAGGCGCAGCCGCCAATGAGCTCGATGGCGCCGTGCCACAAGAGGTCAAGGAAGAACGCTGGCACCGCTTCATGCAGAAGCAGCAGAAGATTTCAGCCCGCCGGCAGAAGAAAAAGGTCGGCTCACGACAACAGGTGCTGATTGACGAACTGACGCCGACCGGCGGCAAGGGCCGCAGCAAGGCCGATGCGCCGGAGATCGATGGCACCGTGCATGTCGTCAGCCGTCGCCCGCTGCGTGTTGGCGAATTCGCCAATGTGAAGATCGAGCGCGCCGACGATTACGATCTGTTCGGGACGGTGGTGGGCTTCTAGTTTCGGGTCATTCCGGGACGCCGCGCAGCGGCGGGCCCGGAATCCATGACCGCGACCGGCAGTATGGATTCCGGGTTCGCGCCCTTTAGGCGCGCCCGGGAATGACAAGCTCTGATGTTGCTTTCGAAAACGCCTCAACGAAATCCGTCAGAGCAACAATTGCGAGACCCATATCGCTCTCGCTCGCGAACTCCGCCGGGTTATGACTGATGCCGCCGCGGCAGCGCACGAACATCATCACTGTTGGACAAAGCTGTGCCATGACTTGCGCATCATGGCCGGCACCCGATGGCATGCGGATCGGCCTGTAGCCAAGCCCCGAAATGACGTCGGCAAGCTGATCCTGCATGATCGGCGTACAGGCCGTCGTATTCATTCCGTAAAGCTGCTCGAACGTAACCTCCAGCATGCGGCGTGATGCGACGTGTTGCGCCGCTGTCTTCACTTGCTGGATTGCATTCTCCCGTTTCTCGTCCGTAGTCGAACGGAACTCGAGCGAGAAATTCACGCAGCCCGGGATGACATTGCTGGCTCCAGGAAGCGCTTCAATTTGACCGACGGTCGCAACCATGCCGTCGAATTCGCTGCGCAGCGCAGCCTGTTCTGCAGCGAGCATGATCTCCGCAGCGCCTGCCAGAGCATCGCGGCGCATCCGCATCGGCACGGTGCCGGCATGCCCCGCCTCGCCTTTCAGGGTGACGCGCATGCGACTCTGGCCAATAATGCCGGTCACGACACCAAGCGGCAGGTCCTCCGCTTCAAGCACAGGTCCCTGCTCGATATGGACTTCGATGTAGCCTGCGACATGTGCAGGATCGTAGGCCGCAGCAGGAATATCCTCGACGCGTTTGCCATAGGCAACGATCGCATCGCCGAACGTGATCCCATCATTATCAGTCAATGACAGAAAGGATTGGTCGAAATTGCCCGTACAGGCCAACGAAGACGACAGCGTCGAGCGAAAGCGCGATCCCTCCTCATCGCCGAAGGCCAGCACATCGATGCCGAATGGCAGATCGAGCCCGCGCGCTGCGATCTCGCGCACGGCCAGAATGCCGCACACGACGCCGAGCGGGCCATCGTATTTGCCGGCATCGATCACAGTGTCGATATGCGAGCCGATGAGGAAACGCTTCTTCACCTCGGGCCGCCAATGGCCGCGCATGGTGCCGAGCGCATCCTCGGTCACGGTCATGCCAGCATCCCTCATCCACGACGCGACGAGGTCGGCGGCGCGGCGATGCTCGGGCGTGAGGAACAGACGCACAAGACGGCTGGGATCGGACGAGATCGCGCCGAGTTCGGCCAGCATGGCTTCGGCGCGCTGCCCGAGCCGCGCAACATCAGCAGCGATGTCGGTTGTTTTCGCCATCGTCAATGCGCTTGCAACCAGCGGCCCAGTTGTTCGCGCTCCTCATCGGTCATGTTGGTCTGGTTGCCGAGCGGCATCGCCCTGTTGCGTACGGCTTGCATCGTGATCAGTTGCGAATAGCGGCGCAGATCGGCCAGCGTCTCCAACGTGACGTTCTTCGGCGGCTCCTTGAAACTTTCGTGGGTCGGCTTCCTGGCGTGGCACATCGTGCAATGCTTGGCGCTCATCGCCAGCACTTCGGAATCCGAGATCACCGGCCCGGTATTGGCCGCCTCGCGCGGCGCAGTGACGAAGATCGCGCAGATCAGCGCAAAGGCCGCGACCGGTGCCGCCCAGCCATATTTCTCCCACGGCTCGCCGATGTCGATGCGATTGAGGATGTGCCGGAACAGGCCGCCGACGATCAGGATCAGCGCCACCACCATCCAGGCATGCGGATGCGCCGACAGGAACGGATAATGCGGCGACACCATCATCAGCAGCACGGGCAGCGTCAGATAGTTGTTGTGCAGCGAACGCTGCTTCGCGACCTTGCCGTATTTCGCCTCCGGCTCCTCGCCGCGCAGCAACTGTCCGACCATGATGCGCTGGCCGGGAATGATCGTCACGAACACGTTGAACGCCATGATGGTGCCGATGAAGGCGCCGACATGGATGAACGAGCCGCGGCCCGAAAACACCTTGGTGAAAAGCACGGCCGCCAGCAGGATCAGTACAAAAACCGAAGCCGCGAGCGGCACCGTGCGATCGCCGAAGAAGCGGCACAGGCCGTCATAGATGAACCAGCCAGCTAGCAGCGATGCGATCGAGATGGCAATCGCCTGCCACGGCTCAAGTGGCATCACCGCCGGATCGATCAGATAGGCGCTGGCGTGGAAGTAATACTGGACGATGAGAAGGCCGAAGCCCGTCACCCAGGTGAGATAGGCCTCCCACTTGAACCAGTGCAGGTGCGGCGGAAGATTCGGCGGCGCGACCGTGAATTTCTCGACGTGATAGAAGCCGCCGCCATGCACCTGCCAGGCAGTGCCGAAGACGCCGGGGCTTTTGCGCTCTTTCTGGTTCAGCGAATAGTCGAGCGCGATGAAATAAAAGGACGTGCCGATCCAGCCGATACCCACGATCATGTGGGCCCAGCGCAGCAGGAGATTGCCCCATTCTCCGATAAAAACGTCCATTAGTCGCCTGATACCCTCTCCGCTCGTTCCCGCCAACGGGTCCGCGCAAGCGCGGCCCGATACCCCGCTCCGCCGGGAATCCAGCGCATTCTATCCTGGGTCCCCGCTTTCGCGGGGACGAGCGGACAGTTTGAATACTAGCAAGCCATGTGCCGTAAAGCTTACGGAACCAGGATCGATGATCCTGTTGTCTCGCGGCCTTCGAGGTCGCGGTGCGCCTGCTGCGCGTCCTTGAGCGCATATTTCTGGTTGATCGGGATCTTCACCGCGCCGCTCGCAATGACATTGAATAAGTCGTTGGCGGTCGCCAGCAGGTCCTCGCGTTTGGCGACATAATGGTTCAGCGTCGGGCGGGTAGCGAACAACGATCCTTTGGTCTGCAGAATGTTGATGTTGAAGGCATCGATCTGGCCTGAGGCTGAGCCAAAGCTTGCGAACATGCCGAGCGGACGAATGCAATCGAGCGAGGCGGGGAACGTGGTCTTGCCGATGCCGTCATAGACCACGTCGCACAGCTTGCCGCCGGTGATGTCCTTCACCCGCGCCGCGAAATCCTCATCGCGATAATAGATGATGTGGTGGCAGCCATTGGCCTTGGCGATCTCGCCCTTCTCCTTGGAGCCGACCGTGCCGATCACGGTGGCGCCGAGATGGTTCGCCCACTGACAGAGGATCTGGCCGACGCCGCCGGCCGCGGCATGCATCAGCACCGTCGAGCCCTTGGTCACCTTGTAGGTGCGGTTGACGAGATACTGCGCGGTCATGCCCTTCAGCATCATGCCGGCGGCCTGCTCGTAGGAGATGTTGTCGGGCAGCTTCACCGCACGGTCGGCCGGCAGCAGCCGCTCCTCGGCATAGCCACCGAGCGCCGTGACATAGGCGACGCGATCGCCAACCTTGATGTCGGTCACACCGGGGCCGACGGCCACGACTTCGCCCGCGCCTTCATTACCTGACACGAATGGCAGGCCGACCGGCGACTGGTACATGCCCATGCGGAAATAGGTGTCGATGAAATTCACCCCACAGGCATATTGCTTGATCCGGATCTGCCCCTGCCCCGGCGCTCCGATTTCGACATCCTCGAAAGTCAGCACCTCGGGACCGCCATGTTTGTGCACCCGGACCGCTGCAACCATCATCATTCTCCCATAAGGCGTGCGCTCCCGGCACGCTCAGCAACGGGCCGGGATCATAGGGGCCGAGAAGACCGACGCAAGCGTGGACCTGATCTCAGTCTTCGTCATGGCCGGGCATAGCCGTCGAAGACGGCGTCATTAACGCCTTGTGACCCGGCCATCCCGCTTAAGGACGCAAAATGCCCGCTCAAGCGGGATCACGGGACAAGCCCGGTGATGACGAGGCGCAAATCGCCCTACCGCGCCCCCGACACTGTCAGGATCGTCCCGCTGGTATAGCTGGCCCTGTCCGAGATCAGGAACAGAATGGCCTCGGCGACCTCCTGCGGGGTGCCGACCCGTCCGCTCGGCAGGGTATGCGCGATCCGCTCCAGCCGGCCGGGCTCATGGATTTCGGTGTCGATCGGACCGGGCGAGACCGCATTGACGCGGATGCCCTCACCCGCCAGTTCACGCGACAGGCCGACGGTCAGCGAATCCACCGCCCCCTTGGTCGCCGCATACCAGGCGTATTCGCCGGCCGCGCCGAGCCGCGACTGCACCGACGAGAGAAACACGATCGAGCCGCCCGCCTTACCGTGCCGCGCCGACATCCGCGGGATCGCCGCGCGCGCGGTAAAGAACGCGCCCATGACATTGACATCGACATTCTCGCGCAGCGTCTGCGTCGACACCGCTTCGAAGCGCGAGTTCTTGCCGGTGACTCCGCTGTTGTACACAAGATGACGCAGTGGGCCGAAAGCATCAACGTCCTTGAACAGGCGCTCCACATCGGCTTCTTGCGCCATGTCGCCCTGGATCGCGATGGCGCGTCCGCCGCTGCTTTCGACGTCCTTCACGACCTTTGCCGCAGCGTCCGCGTTGCTCTTGTAATTGATCGCGACGTCGTAACCACGCTCCGCCGCAAGACGTGCGGTGGCCGCGCCAATGCCCCGGCCGCCGCCGGTGATGAGTACGATCTGTCTATCCGTCATGTCGTGGCTATTTCCGTCCCGTGACTTTTGGGCGTTTCCGCCGATTTCTGAGTGCGAGCACGTTAAACACCTCGACCGCGCCCGCAAAGGCCATCGCGAAGTAAATATAGCCGCGCGGAATATGGAAGCCGAGGCCATCCGCGACCAGCGCGACGCCGATCAAAAGCAGGAACGACAGCGCCAGCATCTTGGTGGTTGGATATTTCTGGATGAAAGCCGATACCGGCACGGCGGCAAAATACATCACCAGCATGGCGATCATCACCGCCGCGATCATGATCTCGACATCCTGCGCGAGACCGATGGCTGTGATGATGGAGTCGAGCGAGAAGACGAGATCGATGGCGACGAGTTGCACAATCACCCAAGTGAAGGCGCGGCCACCGCCGATCGGCTCAGCCTCCTCGTAGTCCGCCTCCACCTCGGAATGGATCTCATGCGTCCCTTTGGCGAGGAGAAACAGGCCACCGGCGATCAGGATTAGGTCGCGCCAGGAAAACTCATTACCGAGGATCACAAAGACCGGCGCCGTGAGCCGCATGATCCAGGTCAATGTCAGCAGCAGCGCCACACGAAAGATAAAGGCGAGACCGAGCCCGATCTGCCGCGCGAGCTTGGACTGCCGCTTCGGCAGGCGTGAGATCAGGACCGAGATGAAAACAATATTGTCGATGCCGAGCACGATCTCGAGCACCGAGAGCGTTACCAGAGCGAGCCAGGCATTCGGATCGGTCAGGAGATGCAGCATGATCGCCCGGTATTCCGTTCAGTGCCGGTCGTGGTCAACCCGACCATCAGACCATGAACTCCCTGTCGCGCGGGTGATCCGGGCATTTGGCAGCGCCACGGCCGGAGGCCATGAGACAGCATCCCTCGCCAGATCGGCATCGCGACGCTAAGTAATAACCACGAAAGGCGTATTCGGATGCACGCAGGATCACCAAAGGCAGAGGTTGCAGTCGTCGGCGGCGGACCGTCAGGGCTCACGGCGGCTTTGGCCTTGGCATCGGCGGGCCTCGATACCATCCTGGTGGCCCCGCCCGCGCCGTCCGATAACCGCACCACGGCCCTGCTCGCTAGTTCTATCACCGCGCTGGAGACACTCGGCGTTTGGGATGCCTGCCATGACCACGCAGCGCCCCTTCGCACCCTGCGCATCGTCGATGATACCGGTCGGCTGTGGCGTGCGCCTGAGGCCCGTTTCGAGGCCGACGAGATCGGTCTCGACGCTTTCGCCTACAATATCCAGAACCGACATCTGAGTGCGGCGCTCGACGCCACGGCGGCACATCGCATCAACTTGCGCGTGATCGAAAGCGAGGCCGCTTCGATCAACCCCAGCGGCGATGAGGTCGTCATTCGGACCGCAAGCGGAATGGAGCTCAGGACCAGGCTGGTCGTTGGTGCCGACGGCCGCCATTCGCTCAGCCGCGCCGCGGCCGGCATTGAGATGCATGTGCAGCGCTATCCGCAAGTGGCGCTCACCTTCAACATCTCGCACGCGCGCCCGCATCACGATATCTCGACCGAATTCCACACTGAAGCTGGCCCCTTCACGACCGTGCCACTGCCGGGCGATCGCTCGAGCATTGTCTGCGTGGTGACCGAAGCCGATGCGCGGCACCTACAAGGGCTATCCGGAGATGCGCTCGATCGCGAACTCGAACGCCGTTTGCATTCGATCCTTGGCAAAGTGAAAGCCGATCAGGGTCACGGCCTTTTTCCGCTCACGATCGAGACCGCGAACCACGCCGCGGCCCACCGTATCGCGCTGATTGGCGAAGCAGCGCACCGCATCCCGCCGATCGGCGCGCAGGGTCTCAATCTCGGCCTGCGCGATGCGGCCGCCATTGCCGAAGTCGCTGCCGATCACCGCGGCGATCCTGGCGCACCGGACGCGCTCCATCGTTACGAGGACATGCGTCGCGCCGACGTGATGAGCCGCACCCTCGCGGTCGATCTCCTCAACCGTTCGTTGCTCTCCGGTTTCCTGCCGATCCAGGGACTGCGCGGGCTCGGCATGCATGTGCTGAACACGGTCGGTCCGTTGCGCCGTGCGGTGATGCGCGAAGGTGTGGCGCCGCGCGGTTCACAGCCCCGCCTCATGCGGGGTGAAATGCTGCATTAGGATATCAGCAACTTAAAGTAATATGCGAGGCACCAGCCTCACCGTCTTGCATCCCACTTGAAGATATTGGCGTTGAGGCTCAACAGCCGATGCTAAAAGCTTGTCGGCAGCACACCGGCCTTGATCATCCACATCACACCGGTCAGCGTCACGACCGACACCATCGTACCGATCAGCACCGAACCCGATGCCTCCTCGACCCAGACGTCGTATTGACGCGAAAGGATGAAGACATTCAGCGCCGGCGGCAAAGCTGCCATCAGCACCGCTGCATAGGTCCAGGACGCGCTGAACGGCCCGAGCCAGCTCAGCACGAAGAACACAATCACCGGATGCAGCACGAGCTTGATCGGCACGATGGTCGGGACATCCCAGTGCAGCTTCGGGAATGGCCGCAGGCCGACCGTCACACCGAGTACGAACAGCGCGCAGGGCGCGGCCGCGTTCTGCAGAAACTGCATTAGCTGGTCGAGCGCCACGGTCGGCTGGAAACGCGCGGCGGCCGACAACACACCGAGCACCGTCGCGACGATAAAGGGATGCAGCACGATGCTGCGCGCGACATGCACGGCGGACGACCAGAAGCCACGCCGATCGCTGCCGCCGATCGCCATCAAGAGCGGCACCAGCGAGAACAACAGGATGCTGTCGAAGCAGAAGATCAGCGCCACAGGGGCTGCGGATTCGGCGCCCAGCGTCGCCAGCGCAAGCCCCGGCCCCATGTAACCGATATTGCCATAACCGCCGGCAAGCCCGGCAATCGTCGCCTGCGGCATGGTCCGCCGCCCGACCATGGCCACGGCAAAGGCCAGCGTAAAAGCGATGATGGTCGACAGCATCGTGCCGAGCACGAAAGAGACGTTGGCCAGCTCCTCCAGCGGGGTCTTGGCGACGATCCGGTAAAACAGGCAGGGCAGCGCGACATAGACGATGAAGAAATTCATCCAGGCGAGCCCGGTATCCGGGATCCGCTTCACCCGTCCGCAGGCATAGCCAAGAAAGATCAAGCCGAAATACGGCAGGGCCAGATTGAGAACGTCGATCATCGAGGGATAGGCCTGAGGGAAAATGCTGCCCGAAAGAGCGGCTTGGCGGGTTGCGGGGTTCTAGATCATATTGGGCCGCCTGTCCTACGGCGAACCGCGCATACCATCGGCGACGTTCCGGAGCCCGTTTCATGAAGCTGCCACGCCAGTTCTTCAAGCCACTTGCCGCTGGCGCCCCTGCCCCGTTGCGCGAATTGCCGGTGCGGCTTGAGCGCATGATCCATTTCGTGCCGCCGCATATCGAGAAGGTCACGGCCAAGGTGCCGCAGCTCGCGCGCGAGGTGGATGTCGTGCTCGGCAATCTCGAAGACGCCATTCCCGCCGACGCCAAGAAGGCAGCGCGCGATGGTTTCATCTCCATGGCCAGGGCTACCGATTTCGGCGCGACCGGATTGTGGACACGCATCAACGCGCTGAATTCGCCCTGGGTGCTGGACGATATCACCGAACTCGTCGCCGCCATTGGCAACAAGCTTGATGTGATCATGTTGCCCAAGGTCGATGGCGTGTGGGACATCCATTATCTCGACCAGCTTCTCGCACAGCTTGAAGCCAAATACGCGGTGAAGAAACCGATCCTCATTCACGCCATCCTCGAAACCGCTGAAGGCGTGATGAATGTCGAACAGATCGCAGCGTCATCGCCGCGCATGCAGGGCATCAGCCTCGGCCCGGCCGATCTTGCCGCATCGCGCGCGATGAAGACCACGCGCGTCGGCGGCGGCCATCCGGAATACAAGGTGCTGGCTGACGTCAAGGGTGATAACAAGAGCGATGGCATACCCCGCGCCGTCTATCAGCAGGACCTGTGGCACTACACGCTTGGCAAGATGGTCGATGCCTGCGCAGCTGCCGGCATCAAGCCCTTCTATGGCCCGTTCGGCGATTTCTCCGATCCCGAGGGCTGCGAGGTGCAATTCCGCAACGCCTTCCTGATGGGCTGCGCCGGCGCCTGGTCACTCCACCCGACGCAAGTCGCCATCGCCAAGCGCGTGTTCTCTCCCGATCCCGACGAAGTCGCCTTCGCAAAGAAGATTCTGGAAGCGATGCCCGACGGCACCGGTGCAGTCATGATCGACGGCAAGATGCAGGACGATGCCACCTGGAAACAGGCCAAGGTCGTGGTCGATCTCGCCCGGCTTGTTGCCACCAAGGACCCGGATCTCGCCGCACGTTACGGTTTCTAGATCGTCGCCAAGTTCCTATGGCCCATCCGAGCATACACGTATTCTAACCGAGGCTGCCAAAAGCGATTTTGCCTACTTCGAAACGCCGTGCTCTAAGGGGGCTGGTGTGAATGCTGAGATGACTTATCTATCGGTCGTTATGGCAAAGCTCGATTTCAATCCGCGCGTCGCAAAATTTCGCATCGGTCAGGTGGTAAAGCACCGGATTTTTCCGTTCCGGGGTGTTGTTTTCGACATCGACCCGACCTTCAGCAATACCGAGGAATGGTGGCTGGCGATCCCGGCCGAGGTACGGCCGGACAAAGATCAACCTTTCTATCATCTGTTCGCCGAGAACGCGGAAACCGAATATGTCGCCTATGTCTCTGAGCAGAATCTTCTGGCTGACACTTCGAGCGAACCGATCCGGCACCCGCAGGTCGCCGAGATATTCGTGAAGGACGATCACGGCGCGTATCGGCCGCGCGATCTCGTCGTCAACTGATCGACTGCTCTTTCGAAATCAACCAAATAAAAAAGGCGCGCCATGTGGCGCGCCTTTTGTATGCGATGACCAAAAAGCGTTACTGCGCCTTCTGCTGCTGCTGTTCGAGTTTCTGTCGCGCTTCCAGCGCACGCTTCTGCAATTCGTCCTGCAGCTTCTTGTTCTTCTCTTCCAGCTCCTTCGGATCGGTCGGTGGACCGTCATAGGCCTTGGCGAAATCGCCAAGTGGCAGCGCCAGCGTCATGACGTTCTGAGCCATGTTGTAGGCTTGCACGTACAGGTTCTGGCCCTTCTTCAGCTTGGCGACGATATCGGCATTGGCTTCAAGCTGGGCGATGCAGCCGCCATTGGCGCAGACCAGGAACGAGCCGACCACGGCGGAAGGTTCATCCTGATCGACCACGACGCGGGTGCCACGCGGCAAAAGAACGCCCGGCGGCAGCGTCACCTGAAGAACCTTCTTCTGCTCGCCTTCCATTTCGATGATGACGGCAGCCACGACAGGCTGGCCCGATTCGAGGCGGCCGTCCTTGCCGGTCTGGCACACCTGCTTGGCGCCCGCTTCCGGGCCCTTGCCGCAGATCTTGGTCCAGTTCGAATAAATCAGCGGCGGTATGGCCTGCTCGCCACCCTGCTGAGGCGCACCAGCAGCAGCGGGCGCGCCGCCCTTCTGAGCCGGAGCGGCTTTCTGGGCCGGAGCCTTCGGAGCCGCCTTCTGCGCAGGCTGCTGTTGCTGCTGCGCCTCGGCACCGACGACGCCGGCGGCCGACAGCGCAATAGCTGCGGCAAACGTTGCGAGCGTCCGGGTCACCGGCCGGGCCGGCGCAGACGCGAACCGATAAGTCATATCTCTACATTTCCTCGTTAGCGCCGCTGGAACGGCGGTGAGCCCACGGGTCGCCATGGCGCTGTCTCAATGCCAAAAGCGGCGACAGCGTGACGCCGGGTGCCGCCTGATACCTGAAATCACCAGCACAATAAAGCATGATACCCAAAAATGCTGACGACAGCTCCGTTGCCTCGCCGGAACCTTATTTGGGCGCCATGGGATCAGACTGGCGACGGTCGGTATCTTGTGAGAACGTTTGTAATCTGCGAATCGGACCGTATCCGTGATCGCGTTGAAATCCTGCCGCCGATATCGTGAATGCCAGCGCAGGCACAGCGCACTTGCAGCATTAACGATAGCATTCGGTCTCGCCATCGGCGATCCCCTCGCGTTCGCCGAAACGCAGCATGCGATTGCGATGCACGGCACTCCGGCCATGCCGCGCGACTTTTCCACAATGCCGTATGTGAATCCCGATGCGCCGAAAGGCGGGCGCCTGGTTCAGGGCGTGCTTGGCACATACGACAGTCTCAATCCGATGATCGTGAAAGGCCTCGCGATCCCGCAGATCCGCGGCTATGTCATCGAGGGGTTGATGGCACGCGGCTATGACGAGCCATTCACGCTTTACGGTCTGCTTGCTGAAACCATCGAGACCGACGGGAAGCGCAGCTTCATCACCTTCAATCTCAATCCGCAGGCGCGCTTCTCCGACGGCAAGCCAGTCACGCCGGACGACGTTGTGTTTTCCTGGCAATTGCTGCGCGACAAAGGCCGCCCGAACTATCGCACCTATTATTCGAAAGTAACGCGCGTCGATATCACCGGTCCGCGTTCGGTGCGTTTCGATCTCGCCGGCAGCGACGACCGCGAATTGCCGCTCATTCTCGGCCTCATGCCGGTCCTGCCGAAGCATGCGATCGATGTGGACCGCTTTGAGGACACCACCTTCACGCCGCCGGTCGGCAGCGGTCCCTATATCGTCAAGACTGTCGATCCCGGCCGCAGCATCACGCTGGCGCGCAATCCCGGTTACTGGGGCGCAAAGCTGCCGATCAATCGCGGCCTGTGGAATGTCGATGAGCTGAAGATCGAGTTTTATCGCGACGACAACTCCTATTTCGAGGCGTTCAAGAAGGGCCTCTATGACGTGCGCGCGGAACACGACCCGACGCGCTGGCAGACCGGATACGACACGCCCGCCCTCCGCGC
>Ga0164243_10001784_pt1 | contig 36065 bp, 31 predicted proteins | sample OricompcompostOP_FD_108781 | JGI IMG/M metagenome (GOLD analysis project Ga0164243, IMG submission 108781) | Organic Plus compost microbial communities from Emeryville, California, USA - Original compost - Organic plus compost (OP) | ecosystem: Engineered > Solid waste > Mixed feedstock >...
AACCCGATCGCGGTCCGGGCTTTCTCGTCGGGCAGGGCTTCGGTGTAGGCCAGGCGGGAGTAGCCATCGATGGCGGAGTGCAGGTAGGTGTAGCGCGCCCGCCCGCCTCGGGTCTTGCCGCGGCGGGCGTGTTTGTCCTGGTCGCTGCCCTTGCCGTGGACGCGCCAGCCACCGCCGTCGGGGATCCGGCCGGTCTTTTTCACATCGAGGTGGACCATGTGCCCCGGCCAGCGGGCGATGATCTTGCGTGGCTCCCGGTTGGTGGCGCCGGTGGGGTCGATGAACCGCCGCCGGTTGAGATCGAGGTGGAGCAGGTGGCGGCCGACGGTGCGAACCGAGATGGTCACGCCTTCGGCGGTCAGCTCGGTGGCGATGCGGCGGGCAGACCATTTCCGCTGCCGGCGCAGCTGCTCAATCCTGGCCACCACCTCGGTTGGGGTGGCGGTGGGCTGGCGGTGCGGGACGCTCGAGTGATCGAGCAGGCCAATTTCTCCGTGACGGCGCCAGCGGTTGACCCACTTGGACGCGCACTGCCGCGAGATGCCCATCTCAGCGGCGACGTGGGCGATCGGGCGGGTCTGACAACGCTCCACGAGCCGACGGCGGCCCTCGACGGACAGCGGGGCATTACGGTGGTGCATGGACGGGTCTTTCTCCTCGGCCGATGAGTGGGTCGCACTTCTCATCCTGCCGCCGAAAGACCCGTCCCCTCGTCTCAGACCCCCTCAGCCGACACCAACGTCATGACCCGCAACAACTAGTTCGACATGTGCCGCGCGCGGGGTCTCCACGACCGCTTCGGGGAACACGACGTGGCCGCCGTCGGTATCTTGCCCAGGCTGGCGTCGTGGGCGCAGGTCAGGCAGGCGGTGCTCGATCGCGATCTCCGCTGCGTTCGCGACCTCGGATGGACTCCCGCCGCCGGCTGCTCACAGTCCGGCTGCCGCCACGGTGGACGCGGAACCCGCCTCCGCCTGGCAGCCGCCCCATGCCCCGTCGCGGGTGGAAGAACTGGCTGTGTCGCCGACCACCGGTCGGCCTGGAAGGCCAGACAATCGATCCGGTCGTCCCACGGCGCTGGCCGCGCGCCGTGTGCTGTCGGCGAGGTGCAGGAGCTGACGCAGCGCTTCGTCGGCGGCCGAACCCGCGTGAGCGGACTGCGGGCGGTGGTAGCCCTGCGCGTGTGTGACGATGGCTCGGTGGGATCGATCCTTCCGTTGACGTGTCTGCAGCTGCGTGTGCCGGGCGCGGGCGCTGCGGTGTGGCATGCGGCGCGGATGCTGCGGTGGCTGGGGGCGTCCGTGTCGTGCGAGGCGGAGAACCGAGGCTCGGCGGGGGATTGGGCGGCCTCAGGTGTGATGGCGTTGACCGGGCGGTGCGACGGGGCGGCGGTGTTGCCGCCGGGGCAGGCGGCCAGTGCGGTGCGCGGCGCGTTGCTGGCGCTCGGTTTGCTGTGCGGGGACGTGGCGTTGCCAGGTGTGGGGGTGTTGTCGGAGCGGGCTGCGATCATGGGGTTGCGCCGGGATGCGCCGCGGTCGCCGCGAGGGGCTTTTCGGGTGTTGCGGGCGGCCGATGGGTGGGTGGGGGTGAACCTGGCGCGATCGTCGGATGTGGAGTTGCTGCCGGCATGGTTAGGGGTGGCGGATCCCGACCTGGACCGCGAAATCGTGCGCCGTGGGGTGCGGGAGCTGGGGGAGCGGGCGCGGTTGTTGGGGCTGCCGTTCGCGGTGGCGTCCGGTGACGATGAGCAGTCGCGGGCTCGCGGGCGGGAGCGGCCGTTCCGGCTCACCGGTGGGCGAGGGGTGCGCCGGGCGTCGCTCGCGCCCACGTTGGTGGTGGACCTGTCGTCGTTGTGGGCGGGGCCGTTGTGCGGGCACCTGCTGACGCTCGCGGGGGCGCGGGTGGTGAAGGTTGAGAGTGTGTCCCGTCCGGACGGTGCGCGGTCGGGGAACCGGGAGTTCTACGACCTGTTGCACGCGGGGCAGGAGTCGGTGGCGCTGGATTTCGGTGCGCCGGAGGGGCGGGCCGCACTGGCCCGGTTGGTCGACGCCGCAGATGTGGTGATCGAGGGGTCGCGGCCGCGGGCGTTGCGGCAGCTGGGTATTGACGCCGACGAGGTCCTGGCGCGGTCGCGGGACAAGGTGTGGATCAGCATCACCGCGTACGGGCGGACGGGTCCGTGGGCGAACGTGCCCGGTTTCGGGGATGACGCGGCGCTGGCGGCGGGACTGCTGGCGTTCGACCCGATGACCGGGGTGCCGGCACCGGTGGGGGACGCGATCGCGGACCCGGTGACGGGGGTGAACGCGGCGCTGGTGGCGGTGGCGTGCCGGCTGGCGGGCGGGGCGTGGCTGGCGGATCTGGCCCTGCGGGAGCAGGTGGCGGCCACTCTCGACGTGCCGGGGGAGCAAGGGCCGTTGGGCGAGGTGGCCGATCCCGTGCGGCGCGCCCCTGCTGGGCGCGCACCGGAGTTGGGGGCGGACACCGAGCGAGTGCTGGCGGAGCTGGTGGGCCGATGCTGACCCACCGCGTCGAGGTGGCACGGCGCTTGAACGGAGTGTGGAACGTGGCGCGATCCGAGACCGAGGGGTGGGCGGGGTGCTGATCACCCGGGCCGAGTTCGAGGGGCGCCTGGTCGACGTCCGTGTCCGCGGGGAGCGGGTCACCGAGCTGGGGGATCTGCGGCCCGGGCCGGGGGAGGAGGTCGTCGAGGCGCGGGGCGGGGCGCTGTTGCCGGGGCTGCACGATCACCACCTCCACCTGCTGTCCCTCGCGGCCGCGGCGTCGTCGGTGCGCTGCGGGCCGCCGGAGGTGCGTGATCTCGACGGGCTCGCCCGGGTGCTGCGCGCGGCCGAGGGACCGGTCCGGGGGATCGGCTACCACGAAAGCGTGGCCGGGATTCTCGACCGGCATGCGCTGGATCGGCTCGTGCCGGACCGGCCGGTGCGGGTGCAGCACCGTGGCGGGGCGTTGTGGATGCTCAACACCCCTGCGCTGGCCGAGGCGGGGCTGACCGAACGGTTCCCGGACGGGCGGCTCTGGCGCGCCGACGAGGAGCTGCGAGGGTCGCAGCCGCCGCCGGATCTCGCGGTGGTCGGCAGGCGGTTGGCCGCGGTGGGCATCACCGGGGTCACCGACGCGACGCCGCGGTTGTCCGAGGACACGGTGCGCCTGCTGACGGCGTTGCCGCAGCGGGTGCGCCTTCTGGGGGTTCCCACCGGTGCCCGGCTACCGCCGGGGTTCGAGGTGGGGCCGTGGAAGATCCTGCGCCCCGACCACGAGCCACCGGACTGGGAGGCCCTGCGGGACGAAGTCGCGCGGGTGCACGCCGAGGGCCGGGCGGTCGCGATCCACGCCGTCACCCGCGAGTCGTTGGTCGTCACGCTGGGCGTGCTGAGCGAGGTGGGCACGATCCCCGGCGACCGGATCGAGCACGCCGCGATCGTGGGTGCGGAGGCGATCCCGCTGCTCGCCGAGATCAATCCCGTGGTGGTGACCCAGCCGGGGTTCGTCACCGAGCGCGAACCCGAGTACCGGCGGGACATCCCCGCCGACGAGCACGCCGACCTCTACCGCTATGCCAGCCTGCTCGACGTCGGCCTCCGGGTGGCGCCCAGCAGTGACGCGCCCTTCGCGGACGTGGACCCGTGGCGCACCATCGCAGCTGCCGCCCGTCGCGAACTGGGCCAATTCGAACGGGTGTCTGCGCAGCGCGCGCTGGAGGGCTACCTGGCCCCGCTGTCCGACCCCGGCGGCGCGCCCCGGCGCGTCACCGCCGGGGCGCCCGCCGATCTGTGCCTGCTCAGCGTTCCGCTGAGGGAAGCGCTGACCTGTCCCGACTCGGGGTTCGTGGCTGCGACGTGGTGTCGTGGCCGGCGCGCGTGATCGCCACCCCGGTCAGGCCGACCAGGGCGAGCACGACGAGCATGACGCTGAGCGCCGTCGTCTCCCCGTCCACACCGGCCAGTTGCACGGCGAGCAGCGGGATGCAGGCCGCGCCGAGCATGTTGCCGAATTCGCGCGCCAGGCCCATCCCGCTGTAGCGGTACTGGGTCGAGAACAGCTCGGTCACCAGCGTGCCGGCCGGAGCGACGATCGCCGACGCCGCGACACCGTTGCCCAGGAACATCGCCAGCCACAGCCCGAACGGCCAGTCCCGCTGCAGCAAGACGAAGAACGGGAACGCCAGCACGCCCGAAGCCACCATGCCGAAGGTGATGACCGGACGGCGGCCGACCACATCGGACAGCCAGCCGAACACCGGGATCAGCAGGCCGCATGAAATCTGCGCGACGAGGAGTCCGGTGAACGTCTCGGTGCGGGAGAACCCGACGTGCGTGCCGGCGTAGGAGACCACGAACACGAGGTAGAAGTAGCCGAACCCGGTCTGCGCGGTCACGATCGCGATGATCGCGAGCACCGATCGGGCCTGGTGGCGCAGGATGTGCCGGATCGGGGTGCGCGCGGTGCGGCCTTCCTGGTCGGCTTCGCGGAAGCTGGGCGTCTCCGGCAGCCGCAGCCGGACCCACAGCCCGTAGGCGACGAGCACGGCGCTGAGCAGGAAGGGAATCCGCCAGCCCCAGGCGAAGAACTGCTCGCCGGTGGTCGCCGACGACGCGGCGAGCAGCGCGAGCGTCCCGAGCATGCCGCCGAACGACGCCCCGGCCGCGGGAAGAGAACCCAGCAACCCGCGCCGCCGGTCCGGGGCGAACTCGACGGCCACCAGCGTGGCACCGCCGAACTCGCCGCTGGCGCCGATGCCCTGCAGGATGCGCAGCACGACGAGCAGGACCGGGGCCAGCCAGCCGATCGTGCCGTGGCCGGGCACGAGTCCGATGCAGACGGTCGCAAACCCCATGAGCAGCAGGGTGAAGACGAGGACGCGCCGGCGGCCGAAGCGGTCTCCGATGCTGCCGAGGATCGAACCGCCGATCGGGCGGACGAGGAAGGCGACGGCGAAGGTCGCCACGGACTGCATGGTGGCCAGGAACGGGGACGCGCCGGGGAAGAAGACCCTCGGGAAAACGGTCGCGGCCGCCGAGGCGTACAGGCTGAAGTCGTAGTACTCCAGCACCGAGCCGGCGAATGCGGCGGTGCTCGCGCGCCTGCGCGCGCCGGACTGCTCAGTGTGCATCGTTGCTCCACTTCGGGGGACGGGGAACTCATCGGGCGATCAGGTAGGGGGGAAGCACGTCGCGGAGGCGGACGGCCAGCGCCTCGGCGCTCACCGGGCGGCCGTCGCGCAGCCATTGCGCGATCACGCCCATCACGCCAGCGGCGACGTAGCGCGCCGTCACGTCCACGTCCACTTCGGGCGGAAGATCGCGAACGCCCCGCAGGGTGTGGCGGTTCCGCTCGGTGAACGCGTCCTCGACGGCGGTGAAGAACGGTGTGGCGCCGGAGCCCAGCAGTCGCTCGTAGACGGTGGCCCGCTCGGCGAGATACTCGATCACCGCGCGGAGCGAATCCAGACTGGCTTGTGCGGGGTCGCCCGGGCGGCTCGCCGCGTCGGCCACCGCGACCACGTCGAACAGGTCGGAGGTGGCAGCCACGGCCAGCGCGTCGAGGTCCGGGAAATGGGCGTAGAACGACGTTCTGTTCACGCCCGCCCGCGTCACGATCTCCTTGACCGTGACATCGGCACCTCCTTCGGCTGCGAGCTCCTGGAACGCGTTGACCAGGCGTTTCCTGGTCCGCTGGGCGCGTGCGTCGGTGCTGCCGCGCATCCGGCCGCGCAATTCGTCCTGAGGTTGCCTGCCCTGGGCCATTGCGCGAGCCTACAACTTAACGGACACTGTCCGTTAGACAGAGTCGTCAGAGATCGAGGACCAGGCGAGCACACTTCGCGCGCGACACGCAGATCATCATGGTCTCGTTCGCCTCCTGCTCCTCGGGTGTGAGCAAGGAGTCGCGGTGATCAGGTTCGCCGCCGAGCACGACGGTTTCGCACGTGCCGCAGGTGCCTTCCTGGCACGAGGACGGCACGTCCAGGCCGGCGTCCTCGAGGACTTCCAGGATGGACCTCTCCGGGGGCACGGTCAGCACCTGTCCGGACTGGGCCAGCTCGACTTCGAAGGAGTCCCTGCGCACCGGTTCGCCCATCTCCTTCGGCGCGAAGCGCTCGACGTGCAGGGTGCCCGACGGCCACCGCTCGCACGCCTGCTCCACCGCCTGCAGGAGTGGCTCCGGCCCGCAGCAGTAGACCGCCGTGTCCGGCCGTGGCTCGCCGAGGAACGCGGCGAGGTCGAGCAGTCCGGTCTCGTCCTGCGGGCGGATGCTCACCCGGTCGCCGAGCGCCGCCAGTTCGTCGCGGAACGCCATCGACCCGCGCGTCCGCCCGCCGTAGAGCAGGCGCCAGTTCGCGCCGGCGCGTTCGGCCTCGCGGACCATCGGAACCAGTGGTGTGATGCCGATGCCGCCGCCGATGAACAGGTAGTTCGCGGCCGGCGCGAGCTCGAAGTGGTTGCGCGGCCCGCGAATCCCGATCTGCGTGCCCTCGGTGAGGTGCTCATGGGCGAACGCGGACCCGCCGCGGCTGTCCGGCTCGCGCAGGATGGCGACCTGCCACGTGCCAGTGTCGTCCGGGTCGCCGCACAGCGAGTACTGCCGGACGAGGTCCTCGCCGAACTGCAGGTCGATGTGCGACCCCGGGGTCCACGTCGGCAACGCCGCGCCGCCGGGGTCGGTCAGGTGGAGGCGGACGACGCCTTCGGCAAGCGTCTCCTTGCGGCTCACCAGGAGCTTCAGGTCCACCTCGTCGTGTGTGCTCTGCACTGGATCCTCCGCCGATCGACAGTCCTGCGGGCACCTTAATCCTTGCAATCTTATACGTCTATAGCAGCTCGGTCGAATACTTCTAATCCTTGATAAGATTGCATAGTTGTGTCAGGATCGGGCACCGAGTCGACGAGGACGAAGGGAAACGCCCGTGGATGTGCTCAACTTCGTGAGCAACTCGTGGACCCCGGCGCAGGCCGGCCGGACCACACCGTTCTTCGATCCGTCCACCGGGTTGCGGCTGGGCGAGCTGGCCGACAGCTCCACCGGGGACGTCGACGCCGCGGTCGCCGCGGCCGTCGAAGCCGGGCGGACCTGGCGCGAGACGCCGCTGGCCGAGCGGGTCGCGCTGATGCACCGCGCCGCCGACATCGTCGACCGGCGCGCCGAGGAGTTCACCGGGCTGCTCGCCGCGGACACCGGGTGCGCGGTCCGCATGTCGGCCGCCCTGCAGGTCGCCGGCACCGCGATGCTGTTCCGGGAGTGGCCCAAGCTGGCGCCCTACCTCGAACGCCCCGCGGCCGCACCGATCGACGCGTCGGTGTTCCTCGGCCAGTGGGAGGTGCACCGCGAACCGCTCGGCGTGATCGCCGCGCTGACCCCGTTCAACGTGCCGATGTACGTGGTGGGGCAGAAGGCGATTCCGGCACTGCTGGCAGGCGACACGGTGGTCGTGAAGCCCTCGCCCCTGGCGCCGGTCGGGGCGCGGTTGTTCGCCGAGGTGATGGCCGAGGCCGGCCTGCCCGCCGGGGCGCTGAACATCGTCAACGGCGGGGTGACGCCGTCGCAGCACCTTGTCGCGCACCCGGACGTCGCCGGGATCTCGTTCACCGGCAGCACCGAGACCGGCAGCAAGGTCATGGCCACCGCGGCCGCCTCCCTCAAGCGCCTCCAGCTGGAGCTGGGCGGCAAGTCGCCCGCGGTGATCCTGGAGGACGCCGACTTCGAGCTCGCCCTGCCCGGCGCGGTGTTCGGCTCCGTGCTGCACGCCGGCCAGATCTGCGTCGCGACCAGCAGGCTGATCGTGCCGCGCAGCCGCTACGACGAGGCCTGCGACCGCCTGGCCGCGCTGGTCGGCGCGCTGCGCGTCGGACCGGCCACGGACCCGGACACCGACGTCGGCCCGGTCGTGTCGGCCGCCTCCGCCAAGCGAGTGCACGACATGATCGCCCGGGCGCAGGACCAGGGCGCGAAGATCGCCGGACGGGCGCGGACGCTGGGCGAGCTGCCCGAGGGCGGCTACTACGTGGTGCCCACGGTGTTGCGCGACGTCACCTCCGACATGGAGATCGCCCAGGAGGAGACCTTCGGCCCGGTGATCACCGTGCTGGCCGCGGATTCGGTCGATCACGCCGTGGAGATCGCGAACTCCACCCGCTACGGGCTGGCGGCCTCGGTGTGGGGCTCCGACCTCGTCGCGGCGCGCGCGATCGGCGCCCGGATCGAGTCGGGCACCGTCTGGATCAACGAGTACGGCATGGCGAGCGTGCCGGACTCGCCGATGCAGGGCTGGAAGGCCAGCGGCATCGGCGCCCAGTACGGCACCGCCGCCCTGGACGACCTGACCCGCACCAAGAGTTTCTACACAGCACTGGACCCCGACCCGGCGCGGCGGCCCTACGGGCTGCTCGGCGCGCAGTGGACCCGCAACTGAGAACTCCAGGAAGGACAGCAACGATGCGTCTGGCGAACAAGGTGGCGATGATCACCGGTGCGGGCTCCGGCCTCGGCCGGGTCTCGGCTCAGCTCTTCGCGCAGGAGGGGGCGAAGGTCGTCGTCACCGACATCCAGGAGTCCCGGGCGAAGGAGACGGTCGCGCTGGTGACGGAGGCCGGCGGGGACGCGATCGCGGTCAAGGCCGACGTCACCGTCGAGTCCGAAGTGGAAGCCGCGGTCAACGCTACCGTCGAGCAGTACGGGAAGCTCGACGTGATGTTCGCGAACGCGGGCATCCCGGCGAAGGGCTTCGGGCTCACCCCGTTCGAGGACATCACCGAACAGGAGTGGGACGAGACCCACGACGTCGTGCTCAAGGGCGTGTTCTTGGCCGTCAAGCACGCCGTGCGCGCGATGAAGAACAACCCGGACGGCCCGGCGGGCAGCTCGATCATCTGCACCTCCTCGGCGGCCTCGCTGGTCGGCTACCCCGGCTTCCCGCAGTACGGTGCGGCCAAGGGCGGCATCAACGCGCTGGTCCGCATCTGCGCGGCGTGGGAGATCGGCAAGTACGGGATCCGGATCAACGCGATCTGCCCGACGCACGGCATGTCGGCGAACTTCATCCTGCCGCCGGAGGCGCCGGTGCTGGGCAAGTCGCACGAGGAGATGGCGCCGGAGTGGATCCCGGAGCACTCGCCGATCCCGCTCAAGCTGCCGCGCCCGCCGCGGATCCTGGACAACGCCTATCCCGCGTTGTTCCTGGCCTCCGACGAGTCGATGTACATGTCGGGCGTGAGCATCCCGGTGACCGACGGCGGCACGCTCGCCCAGGTCGCGATCCCGTTCGGCGACAACTGGCGGGAAACGATGACCGAACAGGCGGCCAAGGGCATCATGGGCGAAGGGCAGTGACCACAATGGACAAGATCATCGAGCAGCTGCGCGAGCAGCACCGCCGCGACTACGACGTCTACGCGCAGACCACCATCGCCGAGCACCTGGCCGAACTGGCCGACCGCCGGGAGAAGTGCCCGGTGAGCTTCTCCGCCGACGGCGGCTTCTGGGTGCTCTCCAGCTACGACGACATGAGCAGCGTGCTGCGGCGCAACAACCGCGGCTTCATCAGCTTCCCCAACATGCCCGACGGTTCGCAGGCGTTCGGGCAGAAGCGGATGATCCCGCTGGAGATCGACGGCTCGCTGCACCGGCAGTACCGCCAGATCCTCGAACCGTTCTTCTCCCCGGACGCGGTCGCCAAGCTGGAGCCGCGGATCCGGCGGGTGGCCAACGACCTGATCGACAACTTCATCGAGAGGGGCCGCTGCGACTTCGATCCCGAGTTCGCCTTCCCATACCCGGGCACCACGTTCATGGCGCTGATGGGCTGGCCGCTCGAGGACGCGGCGAAGCTCACCAAGTGGGTCGACATCTTCCTGCACGGCATCCCCGGCGCGCCGCAGGAGGAGACCGACAAGGCCCGCGCCGAGGCGAGCGCAGGCGTGCACGGCTACGTCATGGAGCTGATCGAGAAACGCAGGACCAACCGGACCGACGACATCACCAGTCACCTGCTGGAAGCGGAGATCGACGGCGCGCCGATCCCGTTGGAAGACCTGTTCGACCTGTTCCTGGTCATGATGCTGGCCGGGCTGGACACGGTGCAGAGCGTGCTCGGCCAGAGCATGGCCTACCTCGGCCGCAACCCGGACAAGTGGGCGGAGATGTTCTCCTCGCCGGAGAAGCTGGAGCCGGCGGTGGAGGAGCTGCTGCGGTGGTCCTCACCCGCTGTGCCGACCCGCAATGTCGCCGCCGAGTCGGCGAAGGTGGGCGACCTGGAGCTGCCGAAGGGGGAGCGGGTGCACTGCCCGCTCGGCGCGGCCAACCGCGACCCGAAGTACTTCGAGGACCCGGACGAGGTCAAGTTCGACCGGCCGCCCAAGCCGCACCTCACGTTCGGGCTCGGCGCGCACCGCTGCATCGGCGTCCACCTTGCCCGGCTCGAGCTGAAGATCGCCTTCACCGAGCTGCACCGGCGGATCCCGGAGTTCCGGCTGGCCGACGGCGTGGAGATCACCGAGCACCTCGGGCTGACCTGGGGCGTGGAGAACGTCGAGCTGGTCTTCGAGCCGGGCCGCCGGGAAAACGCCTGATCTCTTCGAAAGGTACGCACATCATGGGAGTCCTGTACGAGGCCGATCCGCGCACGCACGTCGCGCTGATCACCATCGACCGCCCGGAGGCCCGCAACGCCGTTAACGGCGAGGTGGCCACGGGGATCGAGGAGGCACTCGACCGGATCGAGGCGGACGACGACATCTGGGTGTCGATCCTCACCGGCACGCCACCGGTGTTCTCGGCGGGCGCCGACCTGAAGGTGGTAGGCGCAGGCAAGGACCGGGAGATGCGGACCCGCAAGGGCGGCTTCGCCGGCCTGATCCGCCGGGAGCGGACCAAGCCGTTGATCGCCGCTGTCGACGGGCCCGCGCTCGCCGGCGGCACCGAGATCATCCTGGCGTGCGATCTGGTCGTGGCCTCCACGGCGGCCACCTTCGGGCTGCCCGAGGTGCGCCGGGCGCTGGTCGCCGGCGGTGGCGGGCTGTTCCGGCTGGGCCGGAAGATCCCGATCACCATCGCGATGGAATGGGCGCTCACCGGCGAGGCCTACTCCGCGACCAGGGCGTACGAACTGGGCCTGGTCAACGAGCTGTGCGAACCGGGCGAAGCGGTGGCGGTGGCGCGCAAGCTCGCCGAGCGGATCACCGTCAACGCGCCACTGGCCGTGCAGTACTCCCGTCAGGTCGTGCTCACCGCCACCTCGCTGCCGGACAGCGAGGCCTGGCAGATCTCGAACGAGGCGACCCGGAAGGTCGGCAAGACCAACGACGTCAAGGAAGGCGTCCGGGCCTTCATCGAGAAGCGCCCGCCGAAGTGGACGGCCTCATGAGCGCCCGGGACGTGGTGATCATCGGCGTCGGCCAGCTCCGCAACAACCGGGAGCGCGACCTGGCCCAGGCCGCCGAACCGCTCGACCTGATCGAGCGGGCCGCCCGTGCGAGTGCGGACGACGCCGGGATCGGCGTGGACCACCTCGCCCGGGTGGACGCGGTCGCGGCGGTGCAGATCGTGTCGTGGTCCTACGCCGACGACGCGAAGGCGGTCGCCGACCGGCTCGGCGCCACCGGGGCGCGGTGTGTCACCTCCGGTGCCGGCGGGCATCAGCCGGTCGAGATGCTCACGCGCCTCGCCGAGCAGGTGGCCGCCGGGGAAGCCGACCTCGCTCTGCTGTGCGGCGGGGAGGCGCAGTCCTCGCTGGAGCTGTTCCAGCGGGCGGAGGCCGACATCCCGTGGTCGCGCGAGCCGGGCGGTCCGGGCAAGTTCAGCCGGGACGTCGGCGGCAGCGAGCGGATGTGGGACCTGGGGCTGGTCGGGCCGATCCGGATCTACCCGCTGTTCGAGAACCGGCTGCGGTACGAGCTGGGCCAGTCCTTCGCGCAGGCGCAGGAGTGGTCGGCCCGGATGTACTCGGAGTTCAGCGCGGTCGCGGCACGCAACGACGCGGCGTGGCACCCCACGCCGCGCACGCCGGACGAGATCGCGGCGGTGGGCCCGAAGAACCGGATGATCTGCTTCCCGTACCCGCTGCTGATGAACGCCACCGCGAAGGTCGACCAGGCCGCGGCGATCCTCGTCGCCAGCGCCGAGGAGGCGGACCGGCTGGGGGTGCCGGAATCCAAGCGCATCCACCTGTGGTCGGCCGCCTCCGACCGCGACTGCGAGGACGTGCTGGAACGGCCGGCCTTCGGGGCCTCGGCCGGCCTGGCGAAGGCCCTCGACCAGGCGCTGGACGGCGCCGGGCTCGCCGCGGGCGACGTGGACGTGCTGGACCTGTACAGCTGCTTCCCGGTGGTGCCCAAGCTCGCCGCGCTGCACCTTAAGGTCACGGACCGGCCGTTGTCGGCGACGGGCGGGCTGACGTCCTTCGGCGGGGCGCACAACAACTACTCCTCGCACGCGCTGGTCGCGGTGACCCGCGAGCTGCGCCGGACCGGCGGCACCGGCCTGGTGTACGCCAACGGCGAGTACGTCACCCGGCACTCCGTCGTCGTGCTGTCCGGCCGGGCCCGGCCCGAGGGTTTCGTGTCCGCGGCGGCCACCGGGGAGCCCGAGACGGTCACGGTGGTCGACGACTACACCGGCGAGGCCGTGGTGGAGACGTTCACCGTCGAGTACGACCGGGAGGCCAATCCCGCGCGCGGGTACGTCGTGGCCAGCCTGCCCGGCGGCCGCCGGACCGGGGTGCGCGTGTCCAAGAAGGACACGTACACGCTGGGCGAGCTGGTCCGCGAAGACACCGAACCCATCGGGCGAAGGGGCCGGATCACCGAATCGGGCGGCCGCCGCACCTTCGCCTTGGAGGGATCCGCATGACCGCCACCGTGGAAGCGCAGACCGGCACGTTCGGCTACCTCGCGCTGTGGGACGCCATCGCCGGGGTGGTGGGCGAGCGCGACTGCCTCGTGCAGAACGGGCGACGGCAGAGCTGGGCGCAAACCCGGGAGCGCACGCTCGCACTGGGCTGGTGGCTCACCGCGCGCACCGAAGGCCGTCGCGCGGGTGAGCACCAGCCGTGGGAGTCGCCCAACGATCTCGTCGGCGTCTACGTGCGCAACCGGCCGGAGTTCCTGGAGACCGTTCTGGGCTGCTACCGCGCCCGGTGCGCCCCGTTCAACGTCAACTACCGGTACCGCGCCGCCGAGCTGGCCTACCTGCTGCGTGACGCCGCCCCGGCGGTGCTGGTGTACCAGCAGGAGTTCGCGCCCGTGCTGCGCGAGGCTCTGGCCGGTCGGCCCGCGGCGCCGGTGCTGGTGTGCGTGGCCGACGACTCGGGCGAGCAGCCGGTCGCCGGGTCGGTGGACTACGAGCAGGTGATCGCCACCGCGGTGGCGCCCCCGGTGGAGCGGGTTCCCTCGGGCGACGACGTGCACGTGCTCTACACGGGCGGTACCACCGGCATGCCCAAGGGCGTGATCTGGCGCCAGCGCGACGCGATCCCCGGCCCGTGCGGCATCGCCGTCGGCTCGATCGCGCAGGCGGTCGAGGGCGCGCCCCGCCGGGAGTGGCTGCGAGCCCTGCCCGCGCCGCCGCTGATGCACGGCACCGCGCTGTGGTACGCGTTCAACGCCTGGTCCAGCGGCGGCACCGTGGTGCTCGGGGACAACCCGGTGCACTTCGACGCCACCGAGATGGTGGCCACGCTGCAGCGGGAGCGGATCTCGTCGCTGGCGATCGTCGGGGACGTCTTCGCGCGGCCGTTGCTCGACGCGCTGGCCGCCACGCCGGAGCCGCCGGAGCACCTGCGGTTCGTGTTCTCCAGCGGAGCGGTGCTCTCGCAACGGTCGTGGTCAGGCTTCCGCGAGCACTTCCCGCGAGCGACGATCATCAACGCGCTCGGCTCGTCCGAGACCGGCCCGCAGGCCAACCAGACCGGCGGGGACGCGACCTTCACGGCCGGCCCGAACACGTTCGTGCTCGACGAGAAGACCGGCGTCCTGCGCGACCGGACCCGGCCCGGGCAGGGCCTGCTGGCCAACGGAGGGTTCCTGCCGCGCGGCTACCTCGGCGATCCGGAGCGCACCCGCAGGACCTTCCGCACCATCGACGGCCGCTACCTGGCGGTGTCCGGCGACCGCGCGGAGATCGACGCGGACGGCGCGGTGACGTTCCTCGGCCGGGACGCCACCGTCATCAACACCGGCGGCGAGAAGGTCTACGCCGAGGAGGTCGAGTCCGTCCTGCTGGCCCACCCCGGCGTCGCCGACGCCCTCGTGCTGGGCCGCCCCAGCGAACGCTGGGGAAGCGAGGTGGTCGCGCTGCTGGTCGCCGACGGCAGCGACGACACCGTGTCCGATGCCGCCTTGACCGCCGCCGTGAAGGCGCAGCTGGCCGGCTACAAGGCACCCAAGACGTTCCTGCGCGTGGAGAAGATCCGGCGGTACGACAACGGAAAGCCCGACTACGCCTGGGCTCGCGCGCAACTCGAGCGAGGAGACGAATGATGTTGGTCAGGGTTGGCGACCGGCTGGCGAGCGCGGTGTGCGGCACGCAGGTCATCGTGGTGCGCCCGCCCCGCAAGGCGGTCACGATCACCTGCGGCGGCGAGCCGATGCGCCCGCTCGCCGAGGCGCCCGCCGAAGGGCAGGGCACCCCGGTGGACACCGAACGCGGCACCCTGCTGGGCAAGCGCTACATCCACCCCGAGTACGGGCTGGAACTGCTGTGCACCAAGGCCGGCAACGGCACGCTGCGGGCCGACGGCGTGATCCTCGAGATCAAGGAAGCCAAGTCGCTCCCGTCCTCGGACTGAAGCGCGGAGGGAGGGAGAAACATGAGCACCGTCATCGAACACCTGCTGGTCGACGGACGCCCGGTCCCGGCGACCGGCGCGGAACGGGTCACGCTGGTCAACCCGGCCACCGAGGAGGAGATCGGGTCGGTCCCGGTCGCCTCGGCGTCCGATGTGGACACCGCGGTGCGGTCGGCGTCGGCGACGCTGGCTTCGGCGCAGTGGCGCAAGCTCGGCCCGGCCGACCGGGCCGCGCTGCTGCGGCGGCTCGCGGAGATCATCGAATCGCGGGCCGGTGAACTTGCCGCGCTGATCTCGCAGCAGAACGGCATGCCGGTCAAGATGGCCCGCTGGGGCAACGCGTTCGGCGCCGCCGCGGCCTACCGCTACTACGCCGACCTCGTCGAGGGCATCGCCGAGGAGGAGGACCGGCCCGGAGAGCCCGCGCACGCCGTCGTCCGCCGCGAACCGGTCGGCGTGGTCGGCATCATCGCTCCGTGGAACGGCCCGCAGATCCTGGTCGCCTGGAAGCTCGCCCCGGCACTGGCCGCGGGCTGCACCGCGGTGCTCAAACCGGCCCCGGAGACCAGCCTCGACGCGCACTGGCTCGCCGAGGCGGTGCTGGAGGCTGGGTTCCCGCCGGGCGTGCTCAACGTGGTCACCGGCGGCCGCGACACCGGCATGGCGCTGGTGGAACACCCGCTGGTCGCGAAGGTCGCCTTCACCGGGTCCACCGCGGCCGGACGGGAGATCGCCGCGGCCTGCGGGGCGGCACTCAAGCCGGTGACGCTGGAGCTGGGCGGCAAGAGCGCGGCGATCCTGCTCGACGACGCCGACCTCGACGCGTTCAGCGGCCAGGCGGCGCGGCTGTGCGCCCCCAACTCCGGGCAGGTCTGCTACTCCTGCACCCGGGTGCTTGCGCCCGAAGACCGCTACGACTCGGTGGTCGACGCCGTGGTCGCCGGGATGCGTGCCGCGCGGCTGGGTGACCCGGCCGACCGCGGCACCGACTTCGGCCCGCTGGTGAGCGCACGGCAGCTGGACCGGGTCGCCGGATACGTGGAGACCGGCCGTCGCGAAGGCGCCGAGGTGGTGCTGGGCGGGTCACGGCCGTCGGGGTTCCCGCGCGGGTTCTTCTACGCGCCGACGGTGTTCCGCGGGGTGCACAACCGGATGACGATCGCCCGCGAGGAGATCTTCGGCCCGGTGGTCGTCGTGATCCCCTACCGCGGCGAGGACGAGGCCGTCGAGATCGCCAACGACTCCGAGTACGGCCTCGGCGGCTCGGTGTTCACCGCCGACCCCGGGCGCGGCATGGACGTGGCCCGGCGCGTGGAGACCGGCACCATCGGCATCAACGGCTACGACCTCAGCATGGCGGCGCCGTTCGGCGGGTACAAGGCCAGCGGGCTGGGCCGGGAGCTCGGCCCCGAGGGCCTCACCCCGTATTACGCGGTCAAGTCCATCTACAACGCACCCCGGGTGGGCTCATGACCGACCTCACCGGCAAAGTCGCCTTCATCACCGGCGCCGCGCGCGGGCAGGGCCGGTCACACGCCCTCGCGCTGGCGCGCGCCGGCGCGGCGGTCGTCGCCACCGACTGCTGCGCGCAGATCCCGACCGTGCCCTACCCGATGTCCACTCCGGACGACCTCGCCGAAACCGTCGCGGGTGTGGAGGAAGCCGGCGGGCGCGGGATCGGCGTGGTCGCCGACGTGCGGTCCCGCGACCAGCTGGACGACGCGGTGCGCCAAGGCGTGGACGCCTTCGGTCGCATCGACGTCGTGATCGCCAACGCGGGCGTCGCGCAGGGCTTCCCCGAAGAAGAGACCCACTCGCCCGGTCAGATCTGGGACGACTACCTCGCGGTGAACCTGACCGGCGCCTGGAACACCATCCAGGCCACCGCCCCGGTGCTCGTCGAGGGCGGCCGCGGCGGCAGCGTCATCCTCATCAACTCCACCTCGGGCCTGAAGGGCATGTCCCGGGGCGACGCCCGCAGCGACGCCTACACCGCGGCCAAGCACGGCCAGCTGGGCCTGATGAAGGCCTACGCGCTCGAACTCGGCCCGCACGGGATCCGCGTCAACTGCGTCCACCCCACCGCGGTGGCGACGCCGATGATCGAGAACCCGGCGATGAAGGCCTGGGTCGAGCACAACCTGCCACGCGTGCCGAGCCGCTTCGGCGACGCGATGCACGCCGGGCGCCTGCAACCCGAAGAGATCAGCGCGGCCGTCCTGTGGCTCGCGTCCGACGCCGCGAAGCACGTCACCGGTGTGAGCCTGCCGGTCGACGCGGGCTTCGCCGTCGTGTGAATTCCCGATACGGAGGATCGTGTGGATTTCCAAGATTCCGAGCGCGGCGCGGCTTTGCGCCGCGAGCTGCGCGACCTGGTGCGCTCGGCGATGCCGCGCGAGTACCTCGGCGCCTTCACCACTGACCCGCGCGATCTGGAGCTGGCGCAGAACTTCTGCAAGCTGCTCGCGGACAAGGGCCAGCTGACGCCGGCCTGGCCGGTCGAGTACGGCGGCGCCGCGTCCAGCCCGTGGGAACAGGCGATCATGCGCGAGGAGATGTGGGCGCACTTCGAACCCCGCGGCGCGCAGTACATGGGCGTCAACTGGGTGGGACCGGCGATCATGCGCTTCGGCACCGAGGCCCAGCGCGCCGAGCACCTCGAGCGCATCGCCCGCGGCCAGGTCATCTGGTGCCAGGGCTTCTCCGAGCCGGAGGCCGGTTCGGATCTGGCGTCACTGCGCACCGCGGCCGTGGCCGACGGCGACGGCTGGCGGGTGCGCGGCCAGAAGATCTGGACCTCCTACGCGACGATGGCCGACTGGTGCTTCCTGCTCGCCCGCACCAGCCGGGGCGACAAGAAGCACCACGGCATCACGGTGTTCCTGGTGCCGATGGACCGCCCGGGGATCCGGGTCGTGCCGATCAAGGCGATGGTCGGCCCGCACCACCTCAACGAGGTCTACTTCGACGACGTCGTGGTGACGCGCGAGGACGTGCTCGGCGAGGTCGACCAGGGCTGGTCGATCGTGCGGGAGGCGCTGGCGTTCGAGCGCGTCGGGATCGCGCGGTACGCGCGGTGCGACCGGCTGCTCAACCTCGCGCCGGTGATGCTCGCCGACCGGTGGGACGCGCTGCCCGCCGAGCTGAAGCAGCGGTGGGCCAAGGCGCTCGTGCATACCCGGCAGGCGCGGCTGCTGGCCTACCGGGTGATCGAGAAGCAGGAGACCGGGACGGTCGACCCGGCGGACGCGGCCGCCTACCGCATCGTCGCGACCCAGGTGGATCAGGAAGTGGCAGAGGTGCTGATGGACATGATCGAGGAACGAGCCGTGGGCGCGGGCGACGCGGCCCGGCTGTTCGAGCGCGCGGTGGACGACCACTGGCGCTATGCCCAGGCCGCGACCGTGGCCTCGGGCAGCATCGAGGTGCAGCGGATGCTGCTCTCGCGCACGCTGCTGGGGGCGAAGTGAAGACCGAACTGAGCGCCGAGGCGCTCGAACTGGAGCAGGTGGTCGAGGCCGCCCTGCGCAAGGCGGGCGGGTTCGAGCTGGTGCGGCAGGCCGAGGCGGGCGAGCCGTCCGGCACGGTGCGGACCCTGCTCGCCGAGATCGGGGTGTGGGAGCTGCGGCCCCGGGAGTCCGCGGTGGACGGTGAAGCGGCGGCGGCCGTCTGCCGCGCCGCCGGGCGTTTCGCGTTGCCGTACCCGGTCGCGCAGCGGCTCGCCGGGGACCCGGAGTCCGGAGTGGACGCGGTGGCCGTGGTGCCGCTGCCGTCCCCGCGGATCAACCTGGCCGACGTGGACCCCGCGCTGAGCTGGTTCGCCCTGGACGGCCGGGGCCGCCGGGCCCCGGTGGTGTCCACCGGGGCGCGGGTGGGCTCGAAGCTGGGTGCCCTGGCGTGCCCGGTGGAGCTGGGGGAGTGGTCCGGCGACGGCGGGCTCACCCCGCTCGCGCTGACGCTGCCCTGCTGGGTCCTGCTCGGCATGGTTGACGAGGCGCTGCGGATGACCCGGCGCCACCTGCTCGACCGGCAGCAGTTCGGCCGCCCGCTGGCCACGTTCCAGGCCCTGCAGTTCCAGCTGGCCGACACCGCGGCGCAGCTGCAGGGCTTCGAGGAGCTGGCGAAGTACACGCTGTGGTCGGTGCTGTCCGGGCAGCCGGGCGCCGCCACCGACGCGGTGGCGCTGCGGATGTCCGCGCTGGAGACGGCCGAGGCGGTGTTCCGCACCGGGCACCAGATGTTCGGCGCGATGGGCTTCTGCGACGAGACGGACCTGTCCTGGCTGTCGCGCCACAGCCAGCCGATCCGCCGCCTGCCGTGGGGCCGTTCGCAGACCCAGGCGCGCCTGCTGGAGACCGTCGAGTCGGTGCCGCTGGCGAGCCTGTTCACCGACACCGGCGAAGACCTGCTGGTGACGGGCACATGACCGGGGAACGCAACGCGGCGGTCGAGTTCGGTCAGCGGGTCGACGCGCCGTACTGGACGGGCCTGGCCGAGGGCGAGCTGCGGATCCAGCGCTGCACGTCCTGCCGGAAGTGGACCTGGCCCGCGGACTGGCGCTGTCCCGGCTGCGGCTCCTACGACCTCGGCTGGGAGGCGGTGGAGGCGGTGGGCACCGTGTTCAGCCGGATCCGCACGCACTACCCGTTCGTCCCGGCCTACGCCGACCTCGTGCCCTACGACAACGTGCTGGTGGAGCTGCCGCAGGCGGGCGGTGCCCGGCTCATCGGACTGCTCACCGGCGGCGGCGCGCGCATCGGTGACCGGGTGCGCGGCACGTTCGTGGCCGCCTCGGAGCGCACCGCCGGACTGCCGGTGCTGACCTGGACGAAGGAGTCCTGAATGGGCAAGCGACCCACCGGCGTGGCCGTCGCGGGAATCGGGATCACGCCGTACCACAAGCGCGGCGCGTCCCCGGACGCCGAACGCAAGCTGCTGCTCAAGGCCATCGACGCGGCCGCGGCCGACGCCGGGATCCCGGCGAGCGAGATCGACGGCTTTTGTTCCTATGGCGCCGACGTGCAGGAGGGCACCCGGCTCGCCGGGCCGCTGGGCACCCGCGAGCTGCGCTGGAGCAGCCTCGTCTGGGGCGGTGGCGGCGGGGGCAGCGCCGGGGCGATCGCGATGGCCGAGGCGGCGATCTTGTCCGGGCACGCCGAGACGGTCGTCGTCTACCGCGCCACCGCGGAGTCCTCCAGCGGGCGGCTGCTGCGCGCGGTCAGCCAGGGCGTGTTCGGGCCGCACTACGCCGCGCACGGTGTGGATTCGCCCGCACAGGCGCTCGGGTTGCGCACGCAGCGGCTCATCGAGCACGACGGCATCCCGCCGTCGGCGCTGCGCGCGATCGCCCAGGCCTGCTACCACCACGCGGGCAAGAACCCGGACGCGGTCGGGCACGGCGTGGACCTCACCGACGAGAAGTACGAGTCGTCGCGCTGGATCGTGGAACCGTTGCGGCTGTTCGACTCCTCCCGCGAGAACGACGCGGCGGCGGCGATCATCCTGACCTCCGCCGAGCGCGCTCGCGACCTCACCGACAAGCCGGTGTACCTGCTGGCGTCGGCCATCGGCGCGGACGGGCCGAAGTGGGGCGAGCTGGACGAGAACCACGAGCCGTACACGTCCTCGTCGCAGGTCTCGGCGGGCCGCCGGGTGTGGGAGCGGTCGGGCGCCACGCCCGCCGACGTCGACGCCGTGCAGCTGTACGTCAACTTCACCGGTCCCGCCGTCTCGGCCCTGATCGACCTCGGGTTCTGCACCGCGGAGAACGCGGGGGAGTTCCTCACGTTCGAGAACCTGATCGCGCCGGACGGCAAACTGCCGATCTGCACCGGGGGCGGCGACCTCGCCGAAGGCTTCCTGCACGGCATGGGCAACGCCGTGGAGGCGGTCCGGCTGCTGCGGGGCGAGTCGAGCAACCCCGTGCCGGGCGCGCGCCTGTGCCTGGTGTCCGGCGGCCCCATCTCCGAGCTGAGCAGCGCCGCGCTGTTCGCCACGACGGACGGGAGGTGATCATGTCCGAGGCGGTTCTCGCCGGCCTGCGGGTCGTCGACCTCGCCGAGGGGATTCCCGGTCCCTTCGCCACGCGCCTGCTGGCCGAGGCCGGTGCGGACGTGGTGAAGGTGGAGCGCCCCGGTGGTGACCCGGCGCGGCAGCTGTGGCCGGCCGGGTTCGCCACCTGGAACCGAAGCAAGCGCGGGGTGGTGCTGGACCTCGCCGCGAAGCGGGGGCAGCTGGACGAGCTGCTGGCTCGCGCCGACGTGCTGGTCCACTCGCTGCCGATCGGACGGGCGCGGAAGCTCGGCCTCGACGAGGCGAGCCTGGCCGCCCGCCACCCGCACCTGGTGCTCGGCACGGTCCCGGCCTATCCGGCGGGGCATCCGCGGGAGAACTGGGACGCGCCGGACTCGCTCGTCCAGGCCGCCGAGGGGTTCATGGACGAGCAGCAGGGCAACCGCGAGGGCCCCATCTTCGTGCGGATGCCGTTCCCCAGCTGGTGCGCGGCCTATCTGCTCGCCGCCGGCGTGCTGGCGCGGCTCGTGCAGCGCGAGCGGACCGGGGTGGTCCGGGCCATGCACACCAGCGTTTTTCAGGGCGCGCTCGCCCCGGCCGCGTTGTACTGGCAGCGGTCGGAGCGCCTGCCCGCCGGGCTGAACGGGCACACGCTGCCCAAGATCTGGCCGGACGCGGCGCTGAGCATCTTCGAGTGCGCGGACGGCGAATGGATCCAGCTGGCCGGGGCCATGGGCGGCTGGCTGGAGTCCCCGCCGGTGATCGAGACGCTCGCCGTGCTGGACAAGGTCGACTTGTGCGAGACCGGCGTGACCCCGGCCAACCGGGACGAGTGGCAGCAGGTCTTCCGGCAGCACGACTCGGCGCACTGGATCCGCGAGTTCGGTGAGGCGGACGTGCCGTGCATGCGGATCCGCGACCTCGGCGACTGCTTCACCGACGAACAGGCGCGGGTCAACGGCTACGTCGTCGAGGTCGACGATCCGGTCATCGGGCGTTGCCTGCAGGTCGGACCGCCGATCCGCACCACCCCGGACAGCGTGGTGCGCGGCCCGCTCGCGGAGAGCGCGTTCGAGGAGGTTCTCGCCGCGTTCGGCGAGCCCCGGCCCGCTCCCCGGGGAGAGTCTTCCGGCGCGCTGCCGCTGGCGGGCATCCGCGCCCTGGACTTCGGCGGCGTGGTCGCCGGCCCGTACGGCGCGCAGTGCCTGGCCGAGCTCGGCGCCGACGTGATCAAGGTCGAGCCGCTCTCCGGTGACCGCGGCCGCGGGCTGACGCAGTTCGCCGGGTCGAACCGGGGCAAGCGCTCGATCGCGCTGGACCTCAAGGACGATTCGGCGCGGGAACCGCTGCGCCGCCTGGTCGAGCGCGCCGACATCGTCCTGCACAACATGCGGCTGCGCGCCGCCAAGCGGCTGGGCATCGACGCCGACGGGCTGCGCGCGGTCAACCCGCGGGTGGTGTTCAGCCACGTCAGCGCCAACGGGCAGCACGGCCCGCTCGCGGCCTACCCGGGTTACGACCCGACGGCGCAGGCGCTGACCGGCTGGGAGCGCGCCAACGCCGGCGCGGACCGGCCGCCGATGTGGCTGCGCAACTCGATCCTGGACGTGCAGGCCGGGCTCGCGGCGTGTGTCGGGGCGCTGCTGCAGCTGTTCCGGCGGGAGCGGACCGGGCTGGCGGGGGAGGCGGCGACCTCCCTGCTGGCGGTCGGCATGACCATGGCCGGCGAGGTGGCCCTGCCGGTGTCCGGCGAGCGGCTGCGGGTGGACCGCGTCGACGCGGACCAGACGGGCGTGTCACCCGCGCACCGGATCCTCCAGGTCCGCGACGGTTGGGTCGCGATCGCCGCACGCACCGACGAGGAGCTGGCGCGGCTCTACCGCCTCACCGGCACGGCGTCCCCGGCCGAAACCTTCCGCGGACTCGGCACCGACGAGTTGCTGGCCCGGCTCGCGGAAGCCGGCGTGCCGGCGACCCGCGTCGCGTTCGACCGGATGAATGCCTTCTTCGACGATCCGCACCACCGCGCGCTGGGCTTCAGTCGCACGCTGGACACCAGCGGCTACGGGCGCCTCGACGTTGTCGGGGGCTTCTGGAGCGCCGGGCGCACCGGCGAGTCGGTGCCCGCCCTCGGCGAGCACACAGCCGAAGTGCTGCGCGAACTCGATTCCCATTCAGGAGTGACACCGATGATGACCCGTGAGGCGGTGGCCCGATGAACATCGCGATGCTGCTGGACATGGTGGCCGACGCGGCCGGCGACCGGCGTGCCGTCGGGAAGGCCACCTACGCCGAGTTGCGGGATCAGGCGCGCGCCGTGGCCGCCCACCTGACCGGGCGGGGCGCCCGCCGGCTGGTGCTCGCCGGGCTCAACACCGACGCCATCCCGGCCATGGTGTTCGGCGCCGCGCAGGCGCGGGTCCCGTTCACCGCGGTGAACTACCGCCTGGCCGACGACCGGCTGCGCGACATCCTGGGCCGCGCCGCGCCGGCCGTCGTGGTCGCAGACGAACAGACGCGGCCGCGCGTCGAGGGCGTCGCCGGGCTGGATTTCGCGACCGAGGCGGAGCTGCTGGCCCCGACGGCGGCCGAGCCCGGCGACGGTGGCTCGGACGTGGCGATCGCGTTGTTCACCAGCGGCACCACCGGGACGCCGAAGCTGGTGCTGCTGCGCCATCACAACCTGGTGTCCTACATCCTGTCCACAGTGGACTTCCTGTCCGCGGGCGAGGACGAGGCAGCGCTGGTGAGCGTGCCGCAGTACCACATCGCCGGCATGGCGGCCGTGCTGTCCAACGTGTACCTCGGGCGGCGGCTGGTGTACCTGCCGCAGTTCGACGCGCGCAGGTGGGTCGAACTGGCCGAGGCCGAGCGCATCACCCACGCGATGATCGTGCCGACGATGCTCGGCCGGATCCTTGATGTGCTGGCCGAGACCGGGACCACGCTGCCGCACCTGCGGCACCTGTCCTACGGCGGCGGGCGGATGCCGACCCCCGTGGTGGAGCGCGCCATGCGGCTGTTGCCCGAGGTCGGGTTCGTCAACGCGTACGGGTTGACCGAGACGAGCTCCACGATCGCGTTGCTCGGCCCGGACGACCACCGGGCCGCGGCGGCGAGCGCGGATGCGGCGGTCCGCGCGCGGCTGGGTTCGGTGGGCCGCGCGGTGCCGGGCGTGGAGATCGAGATCCGGGACGCCGACGGCGCGGTGCTCCCCGCCGGCGAGGTCGGCGAGGTCTTCGTCCGCGGCGACCAGGTGGCGGGGGAGTACGAGGGCGCCGACGCGCGGGACGAGCAGGGCTGGTTCCGCACCAACGACAACGGCCGCTTGGACGCCGACGGCTACCTGTTCATCGAGGGCCGGGCCGACGACGTGATCGTGCGGGGCGGGGAGAACATGTCGCCGGGCGAGATCGAGGACGTCCTGTTCCGGCACCCTGCCGTGGCCGAGGTCGCGGTGGTCGGCGTGCCGGATGTCGAATGGGGTGAGACGGTCGCGGCCGCGGTGGTCTTCCACAAGGGGCGCAAGGCGGAGCCCGACGAGTTGCGGGCCTGGGTGAAGGAGCGCCTGCGTTCCTCGCGCGCACCGTCCATCGTGGTGGAAAGGGATGCGCTGCCCTACAGCGAGACCGGCAAGTTGTTGCGCCGCGTGCTGCGGGCCGAGCTCGCCGCGGTCCCCGCGGACCGCGGCTGAGCCGGTGATCTCAGTGCGCGGTCCAGCCGCCGTCGACGACGAGGGTCTGCCCGGTGACGTAGCCGCTGGCATCGCTGGCGAGGTACAGCAGGGCGCCGTCGAAGTCGGCGGCGGTGCCGTGCCGGGGGATCAGCGTGTTGTCCAGGATCCAGTTCTGGACCTTCTCGTGGTGGATGACCTGGCTGGTCATCTCGCTTTCGAAGAACCCGGGCGCGATCGCGTTGACCCGGATGCCGTGGCGCGCCCACTGTGCCGCCCACTCGCGGGTGATGGCCTCGAGTCCGCCCTTGGAGGCGGCGTAGGTGGCCTGCGGGAAGCGGGCGATGCCGGCCCTGGCGACGATCGAGGTGACGTTGATGATGGAACCGCGGCCCCGTTCCTTCATCGCCGGGAACACCGCCTGCGCCAGGCGGATCGGCGAGACGAGGTTGACGTTGAGGGTGGTGTCGATGTCGTCCGGCGTCTCGTCCTCGGCGCGCACGCCGCCTGCGATGTAGGCGGCGTTGTTGACGAGCACGTCGATGGCGCCGACCGCATCGGTGGCGCGCGCGACGACGTCCGGCACGATCGACGGCTGGGCGAGGTCGGCCTGGACCGGGACGCAGCCGGGGTTCTTCTCGGCGATCTCCGCCAGCAGCGCGGCCCGTCGGCCGACGATCGCGACCTTCGCGCCCGCCTCGCTCAGGGTCTCGGCGAACCGGCGTCCCAGCCCCGCCGTCGCCCCGGTGAGGAGCACCGACTTTCCTTGCAGCGAAAAGAGATCCTGCGCGATGGGCATGACGTTGGGCTCCTGTCCTCGACGACGAGCGGGGATTCTTATACTATTAAAGATATAGAAGTTAAGCTACCGTATCAAGCCGTGTTGAAAGACGAGGGTTCCATGACCGGGCACCCCTACCAGACCATCCTGCTGGAGCGGACCGACACCGGAGTCGCGGTCGTCACGCTCAACCGCCCCGAGGTGCTGAACGCGTTCAACGAAGCCATGCGCGCCGACTTCGCTCGCTTGTGGACGGAGGTGCGCGAGGATCCGGGGATCCGCGCCGTGGTGCTGCGCGCCGCCGGTGACCGCGCGTTCTCCACCGGGCTGGACGTCACCGAGCGCACCGGCTCCTCCGACAGCCCCTGGCTGGACACGGCCGAGCCGTGGGCGGAGACCGAGGATCCCGGGCACCAGCTGAGCCCGAAGCGCAACGGGGTGTGGAAGCCGGTGGTCGCCGCCGTGCACGGGATGTGCGCGGGCGGCGCGTTCTACTGGATCACCGAGTGCGACATCGTGATCTGCAGCCCGGAGGCGACGTTCTTCGACCCGCACGTCACCTACGGCATGGTGGCGGCGCTGGAGCCGATCGCGTTGTCCTACCGCATGCACTTCTCCGAGACCCTGCGGATGGCGCTGCTCGGCCTGTACGAGCGCATGACCGCGGAGACGGCGCGGTCCGCGGGGCTGGTCACCGAAATCGTCGACCGGGACGAGTTGCACGTCCGTGCGCTGCAGCTGGCCGAGGCGATCGCGGCGCAACCGCCGGCGGCGGTGCAGGGCACGGTCAAGGCGATGTGGCAGTCGCTGGACCGCACCCGCGCGCAGGCGCTCGACACGGCCCTGATGTACACGCAGATCGGCAACCCGATCGGCGCCGACGGGCTGGACAGGACGGCGGCGAAACCGGCGAAGTGGTGGACACGATGAGCGAAGACACCCTGCTGCGGGAAACGGCCGCGGAGATCGCGGAGCAGTGCCGTCCCGAGCAGCACGACGACTGCTGGAAAGCCCTCACCGAGACCGGTTTCAGCGCGTTGCGCGACGCCGACGGGGACGCTCCGGCGGCCACCGCGGCGCAGACCGTCGTCGTGGTCGAGGAGATGGCGAAGGTGGTGTGCGGGGCGCCGCTGGTCGGCGCGCTGCTGGCCGGCGAGGCGCTCCGGCTGGCCGGCGTCGCGCTCGATGAGCCCCTCACGGTGGTGCTGGCCGACGACTTGGGTTCGCTCGGTGCGGGGCTCGCCTGGGACTCCACGGCGGTGTCCCGTGGCCTCGCCCTCGACCAGGGCGAGCTGGTGACGGTCGCGCTCGGTGCCGGGGAGCCCTCCGCCGACCTCACCCGGGGCGTGTCCCGGGTCGGCGAGATCGTCGGCCGGTGTGGCGCGACACTCGGCGAGGCGGAGGCGCGGCGGTTCGCCGGCTTCGCGCGCGTGCTGCTCACCGCGGATCTGCTCGGCGCGGCCGGGGGCTTGTTCGGCAAGGCGGTCGAGTACGCCGAGCAGCGTGTGCAGTTCGGCAGGCCGATCGGTTCGTTCCAGGCCGTCCAGCACCTGCTGGCCCGGGCGTTCGCCGACCTGGAGGCGATGCGCAGCACACTGGCGCACGCCGCCCACGCGATCGACACCGGGGACGACGCCCACGCCTGCGCCCTGGTCGCGAAGGCCTACGCGAACGAGGCCGCGGTCTCGGTGGTGGAGACCGCCATCCAGGTGTTCGGCGGCGTGGCGATCACCTGGGAGTTCCCCGCGCACCTGCACCTGCGGCGCGTGGTGGCGGACGCGCAGGTCTTCGGGACCGCGGACGCCCTGTACGGACTGCTGCACGACGAGGTGGAAGGAGTGGCGCGATGACCGAGGACGTCGCCGCGTTCCGGGCGCGGTTCCGCGAGTGGCTGCGCGACAACGTGATCACGCCGGGGCCGGACGAGCCGCACGCGTTGTTCCTCAAGCGCTGGCACCAGACGCTGTACCAGGGCGGCTGGGTCGGGCTGTCCTGGCCGCGCGAATACGGCGGCCAGGAGCTGGGCAACGTCTACGACGTCGTGCTCAACGAGGAGATCGGCGCGTCCGGAGCGCCGGACGCGCCGCGCATCGGTTACCTCGGACGCGCGTTGCTGCAGTGGGGCACCGAGGAGCAGCGGCGGAAGTACCTGCCGGGCCTGCTCAGCGGCGCGGACTACTGGTGCCAGGGGTTCTCCGAGCCGGGGGCGGGCTCCGATCTGGCGGGGATCGCCACCAGGGCGGTGCGGGATGGCGACGTGTACCGGATCAGCGGCCAGAAGGTCTGGACGACCTACGGCGACTACGCCGACTACTGCCTTCTGCTGGCCCGCACCGGGCCGCCGGACGGACGGCACAAGGGGATTTCCGCGTTCGTGGTCCCGATGCGGCTGCCGGGTGTCGAGGTGCGGCCGATCCGGGCGATCACCGACGAGTCGGAGTTCTCGGAGATCTTCCTCGACGGGGTCGAGGTGCCCGCGGAGAACCGGGTGGGCGCCGAGGGTGACGGCTGGGCGATCGCGATGATGACGGTCGCCTACGAGCGCGGGGCCGCCGACGTGGGGTATCTGTCCAAGTTCGGGGCGGCGCTGCAGGAGCTGCGTGCGGAGCTGGCCACCTCCCGGCCGGGCGATCCGCTGGTCCGCCGCGAGCTGGGGCGGCTGGAGGTGCTGTACCGGGTGCTGGGCCAGCATGTCGCCCGCCGGCTGCGCGAGCGGGACGGCTCGGACGCCCCGCCTGGTCCGGAGATGTCGGTGGACAAACTGCTGATGACCCAGGTGGACCAGGAGCTGCACGCCGGTGCGGTGCGGCTGCTGGGCCCGTCGGCCCTGCTCGGTGAGGCGACCTCACCGTGGCTTCGCCGCTACCTGTACTCCCGGGCGGCCTCCATCTACGGCGGATCCGAGCAGATCCAGCTCAACATCCTGGCTCAGCGGGTCCTGGGCCTGCCGCGATGAAGAAGGGGTGGCGGCCTGGCGGCCGCCACCCCTCAGTCCTGCTGGTAGAGGTTGAGATCCGAATGCCGTGCCGTGACCTCGCGCAACCCGCGCAGCGCGCGGGGCGAGGACGCGTCCACGACGCGGTCGCCGAACTCCGCGAGCACCCGCTTCTGCGAGGCCTTCGTGTGCGAGCGCGCCGCGCGTTCGGCGCCCTCGGCGTCGCCGTCGAGGATGCGGGCCGCGATGCGTTTGTGCGCGTCCAGGGCGCTGCGCTGCTCCCAGCGGTTCGGGTAGCGGCCGGCTTCGGTGACCTCGTGCGCCCAGGTCTCCTCCTGCGCCGTCCACACCGCGACCACGCTGCGCACCACGAGCCGCATCGTCATCTGGGGCACGTGGGCGACGATCAGGTCGTGGAACAGCCGGGCCCGGTGGGTGAACACCGGCCCGTCGCCGATGGCCTCCTCCGTCTCGGCGAGGTTGGCCTCGATCAGCGGCCCGAGCAGCTTCGCCCGGTCGGGCAGGCGCGCGCACCCGGCGGCGCACATCGGCTCGAGCTGCAGCACCGAGTCCGCGAGGTCCCGCAGCGGCACCTGCTCGCCCTGCAGCGTCATGCCCAGCGCGTGCGACACCGAACCGCCGTCCGGCCGGTGGATGACCGCGCCGCCGACCTTGCCCCGGCGCACCGTGATCAGACCGTCGACCTCCAGGATGCGCAGCGCTTCGCGCATGGGCGGCGCGCTGACGCCGAACTGCGCGATCAGGTCCTCCTGCTTGGGCAGCATCCCGTCGGTGTAGACGCCGTTGAGGATCTGTTCGCGCAGCTCGGAGGCGATCATCTCGGCGAGGCGGGGCTGCACGCGGGCCCTGCGCGGCCGGTCCAGATGATCGAGCATGAAGGGCTCCCCTCACGGCTGGTCAACACCGTCTTAGTGTTTATAAGTTTACACAGATTCGGATCGATCCGGTGGCATGCTCACCATCCGGGCGTGCCTGGTCGTCAGGGACCGCCCAGCGTAGTGCATGCGCTCTCACCCGCGGGGGCGGACGATCAATTTCGCCCACCCGTTGTTCACGCCCAGCCGCTCGAACCGCCGGGAGGCCGTCCGGTCGACCGCGTAGTCCGGCATCTGGTCCAGCAGGCCTTCCACCGCGAGGCGGAGTTCCATCTTGGCGAGCCAGATACCCATGCAGAAGTGGATCCCGGCGCCGAAGGTCAGCGGCGGGCCGTCCCGCCGGTCCGGGTCGATGCGGTCCGCCGCGGGGAACACCTCGTCGTCGAGGTTCGCCGACGGGATGACCGCGGCGATCCGGTCGCCCTCGCGGATGCGCACCCCGTCGAGTTCGACATCGCGGACCGCCGTCCGCGCGACCACCGGCGTCGCCGGGTAGAACCGCACCAGCTCATCGACGGCGCGCGGGATCCGGGCGCGGTCGGCCTGCAGCTCACGGCGCAGATCGCGGTCGGCGTCCAGGTGCCACACCACGTTCTCCAGCGTCGCCGCCGTGGTACGCACCCCGCCGAGCACGAGCGACAGGGTCAGCGAGACGATCTCCGGCACGGTCAGGGCCGGCTCGGCCGCGACCATGCGCCCGATGAGGTCGTCACCCGGGTCCGCGGCCGCGCGGCGGGTCTCCACGATCCGCGTGACCATTGCCTCCGCCTCCAGGAACTGTGTGGAGGTGACCTCGGCCAGCTTGTCGCGCTCGGAACCGGCCTCCGGGTCGATGGCGAAGGCGTCTTCGAGCATGCGGATGAACCGGGCTTTGTCCGGCACGTCCCGGTCGAGACCGACGAATTTGAAGATGGTCCGCACGGTCAGCTCGAAGCTGAACTCGGCGGCGAAGTCGAACTCCGCGCGCTCGCGCAGGCTGCTCGCCAGCTCGTGGACGATCCCGGCGACCTCGCCTGCCATCCGGCTCTCCACGTAGGGGCGGAGGAAGTAGCGCCGCAACGGGTCGCGCAGCCGGTCGTGCTCCGCGCCGTCCAGCGCGCCGGGGAGGATCAGCGGCGCGTGCGGCGCGGTGGGGATGAGCTTGCCGCCGCGGAGTCCGTCCGCGCTGCGCTCGACGGTGAAGTTCTCCGGCTCGCTGAGCACCCGGCGCGCGTTGGCGTAGGTCGTCGCGACCCAGTAGCCGTCGTGGCTCGCGGTGTAGCCGAGCGGGCACCGGCGGCGGAGTTCCGCGAGCTCCGGCACCGGGTCGCGGTTGAACTCCGGCGAGTGGTGGTCGAACTCGACCGCCAGGTCCTGCTTCGCGTCCATCCGAGCCGTTTCCTTCCCGTCCGCACCGACGTTGCCTCGCCATTGTATCTCATCTTATTAAAGATTACGATGATGCGGCCGTGGAGAGTGCGAGGAGGCACAATCGGATGACGTTCGTCATTTCCCCAGGCTGCTGTCGCGACGCCTCGTGCGTGAGCGTCTGCCCGGTCCAATGCATCCGGCCCCGCCCGGGGGATCCGGAGTTCGAGACCGCGGAGCAGCTCTACATCGACCCGGACGTGTGCATCGACTGCGGCGCGTGCGTCGAGGAATGCCCGGTGGATGCGATCCACCCGGGACACGACCTCCCCGCCGAGCTGGCCGGCTACCTGGACGTCAACGCCGGGTACTTCAGCGATCTGCCGGGCTACGACCGCGTTCCGGTCCGCCGTCCGCGGCCACGGCTGGACGACGCGCCGGAGGAGCTGCGGGTCGCGGTGGTCGGCACCGGGCCCGCCGCGTGCTACGCGATCACCGAGCTGGCGACCATGCGCGGCACGCGGGTCAGCGTGTTCGAGCGCCAGCCCGCGCCCTTCGGGTTGGTGCGGTCCGGCGTCGCGCCGGACCACCCGCACACCCGGCTGATCGGCGACCGGTTCGGCCCGGTGCTGGCCCGGCCGAACGTCGACTGCTTCTTCGGTGTCGACGTCGGCGCCGACATCACGGTGGACGAGCTGCTCGAGCACCACCACGCGGTCCTCGTCGCGACCGGCGCGCAGGAGGACCGGCGGCTGGGCGTCCCCGGCGAGGACCTGCCCGGCGCCTTCGGTGCGAACGCCTTCGTGGGCTGGTACAACGGCCGTCCCGAGCACGCCGCGGACCGGATGGACTTCTCGGGTGAGCGCGCGGTGGTCATCGGCAACGGCAACGTGGCACTGGACATCGCCCGGATCCTGGTCCGCGACCGGGAGACCCTGGCGCGGACCGACATCGCCGACCACGCGCTGGAGGCGTTACGGCGCAGCACGATCCGGGAGGTCGTCATCGCCGGCCGTCGCGGACCGGATTCGCTCGCCTGCAGCGCGGGGGAGCTGGGCGAGCTGGCCCGGCTGCAGGACGTGGACCTGACGGTGACCTGCTCGCGCGAGGAACTCGAGCACCTGGAGTCCACTTCGCACACCGGCGACACCCCGCGCCGCCGGGCGAACCTCGTGCTCGAAGCCGCGCGGCGCCCCCAGCGGCCAGGGGCGAAGCGGATCGACTTCCGTTTCCTGTCCGTGCCCGTCGCGATCGAGGGAACGGACCGGGTGGAGGGAATCACCTTCGCCGAGCAGCGCATCGACCGCTCCAGCGGGTCTCCGCTGCTGGTGGAGACCGGGCGGCGAGAAACCCTGCCCGCCTCCGTGGTCGTCAAGGCGATCGGCTATTCGTCGCGGCCGCCGGCCGGTGTGCCCGTCGATCCCGCGAAGGGAGTCATCCCGAACCGCGCGGGCCGGGTGATCGAGGACGGTGAGCCGCTGGTCGGGCTCTACTGCGCCGGCTGGGCCAAGCGCGGGCCGTCCGGTGTCATCGGCAGCAACAAGGTCTGCTCGGAGGAAACCGTCGTCGGCTTGCTGGAGGACTTCACCGCCGGCCGCCTGGCGAAGCCGGTCAAGACCCGCGAGGAACTGGACGCCCTGGTCCGCGCCCGGGTGCCGGGTGTGCTAGGGGCGGCAGGCTGGCAGCGCATCGACGCGACCGAGCGGGACGCCGGCCGGGCCGCGGGGCGGCCGCGGGTCAAGTTCGTGTCCGTCGAGGAGATGCTGTCCGTCGCGCGGGGCCGCTGAGCACGAAGACGGGGCCGGTCCACTCAGGACCGGCCCCGTCTCGTTGTCCGCGACGATCAGCCGAACACCGGGAAGGTGTTGCTGATGTCCTCGGTGACCGGGATGTCGAAGTAGGCGATCCGGTTGCCGGTGAACTCGGCGAAGATGATCTTGCCAGGCACCGTGTTGTTCAGGTCGCAGGGCGAGGAGTACGGCGTCGGCGTGCGGAGCTCGTTGTACTCCAGGGTCTTCGGGTCGAACTGGCCGACCTGGTTGCCCAGGGTGAACGTGCCCTGCATGATGTAGAGCTTGCCGTCGCTGCCGAAGCGCATCTGCCCGGGGTTGGGCAGCGGGTTGCCGGTGAGCAGGTTGCTGGGCAGCCCCTTGCGCAGGGCGAGCAGGTCGAACTCCTCGACCTTGCCCGTGGCGTACTCGATGCGGCCGATCTTGTTCGTCAGCGTCTCACCGAAGTACAGGTACTTGTCGTCCGGCGAAACGGTGAGCCCACCGGGGAACGCGCCCGGGGTCGGGATCAGGTACTCGGTGAACTCGTGGGTGTAGATGTCGAACAGGGCGATCTTGTTGCCGATCGCCTCGGTGAAGGCGATCGTGTTGGCCGGGCCCTTCTCCATCGCGATCGGCCCCGACAGCGGAGTGGGAATGTCGTAACGCTCCCACTGGCCAGTGGCCGGGTCGTAGCTGCCGAAGATGTTCAGCCCGATCAGGGCGAAGTAGAGCTTGCCGTCCTTGCCGAAGCTGTTGTCGAACGGCACCCCCAGCCCGGTGTTGATGGTGGGCGTGGCGGGCAGGTTGATCGGGCCGATGTTGCCCCAGGGGAAGGGGTAGGTGTCGATGTGGAGGGTTTCCGGGTTGAGCCGACCGAGGGCGTTCCCGGTCGCCTCGACGAACCAGATGCTGCCGTCGGGCCCCTTGTTCTGCCCGCCGGGCAGGCCGGCCAGGTTCGGCAGGGGTGTTTCGCTGACCTGGCCGGTCTCGGGGTCGACCCGCCCGTAGCGGTTGCCGGTGAACTGGTCCGTCCACAACTTGCCGTTGTTGTCGACGATGACCTCGCACGGGTAGCTGACCGGCGTGGGGAACGGGGCGTACTCCTTGATGGGGCCCGCCCCGCCCACCGCGCCGTCCGCCGCCGACGCCGGGATGGCGGCGGAGCTCGCGAGCAGGGCGGCACCGGCGACGGCGGTGAGGACTCTGCGTTTCTTGGTGACCGAACGTGGCACTACGGCGTCCTTCCGTGGCTTCGTTGACAGGGAGCGCAGGACCGGCGGCGTCACGTCCGGACGGCCGGTCGCGAGCACGATAGCACATTAACTTTGTAAAGATTAACTGCTTACCTGCGCGCGCGTCCGGCCCTGGTGACGCCTGTCAGAGGCGCTCGACGATGGTCGCGTTGGCCATGCCGCCGCCCTCGCACATCGTCTGCAGCCCGTACCGGCCGCCGGTGGCCTGGAGGTGGTTGACCAGCGTCGTCAGCAGTCGTGTGCCGGAGGCGCCCAGTGCGTGACCGAGTGCGATCGCGCCACCGCGCGGATTCAGCCGTTCGGGGTCCGCGCCGAACTCCTGCTGCCACGTCAGTGGGACCGGTGCGAACGCTTCGTTCACCTCGTACGCGTCGATGTCCTCGATCGTGAGTCCGGAGCGGTCCAGCGCCTTACGCGTGGCCGGGACGACGCCGGTGAGCATGAGCAGGGGATCGCTTCCCGTCACCGCGAACGTGTGGAACCGCGCCGTGGGCTGGAGGCCGAGGGCGTTCGCCTTCTCCTCGCTCATGATCAGCACCGCCGACGCGCCGTCGGTGAGCGGCGAAGAGTTGCCCGGCGTGATCTTCCAGCCGATTTCCGGGAAACGCTGGGAAAGGCGTTCGTCGGCGAAGGACGGGTCGAGTCCGGCAAGAGCCTCCACGGTGGTCTGCGGGCGGACCGTCTCGTCGGTGCTGATCTTCGTGTTACCTGAGACGACCGGGACGATCTCGCGGTCGAACCCGCCCGCGGCCGCGGTGGCGGCCGCCCGGGCGTGGGAGCGCGCCGAGTACTCGTCCAAAGTGGCCCGGTCGAGCTTCCACCGCGCGGCGATCAGCTCGGCCGACACGCCCTGGTTCACCAGGCCCTCGGGGTAACGCGCGCCGACGGCGGGGCCGAACGGGTTCTTGCCCTGTGCGGCGAAGCCCATCGGCACCCGGCTCATCAGTTCGACACCACAGGCGATCACGACGTCGTAGGCGCCGGACAGCACACCTTGGGCGGCGAAGTGCGCGGCCTGCTGACTGGAACCGCACTGGCGGTCGATGGTCGTGGCCGGCACGTGCTCAGGGAATCCGGCGCCGAGCACGGCGCTGCGGGTGATGTTGATCGCCTGCTCACCGGCCTGGCTCACGCAGCCGCCGATGACGTCGTCGATCAGGCCGGGGTCGATTCCGGTGCGCTCCACCAGCTGCCGCAGCACCTGGGAGAGAAGTTCGGCCGGGTGGAGTCCGGACAACTGGCCGCCGGGCTTGCCCTTCCCGGATGCGGTGCGGACCGCGTCGACGATGACAGCACTGGTCATGATGAGTCTCCTGTGGATGGTCGGCGCGAGTGCGCGCCGGGACTCCTCGACGATCGGAAGAGACGTCCGTGCTGTCAAGCGTTTCCTGGCGACGAGATGTGGCTCACGGGGTTTACGTAGCGCTCGTTCAGGGCGCTATGGTTCTCCTGGACTCGTGATCAGGAGGACTTCTGCAATGGTGCGCACGCGGTTCTGCGACGTCTTCGGGGTGGAGTACCCGATCGTGCAGGGTGGGATGCAGTGGGTGGGCCGCGCGGAGCTGACCTCGGCCGTCGCGAATGCGGGCGGGCTCGGGTTCCTCACCGCGCTCACCCAGCCGACTCCCGAGGATCTGGCGAAGGAGATCGCGCGCTGCCGGGAGATGACCGACAAGCCGTTCGGCGTCAACTTGACCATTCTGCCTTCGATCAACCCGCCGCCGTACGCCGAGTACCGCGACGTGATCGTGGAGTCCGGGGTGCCGGTGGTGGAGACCGCGGGCTTCAACCCGGCCGAGCACCTGCCGGCCTTCCGCGCGGGCGGGGTCAAGGTGCTGCACAAGTGCACCAGCGTCCGCCACGCGGTGAAGGCCCAGGAGCTGGGCGTGGACGGCATCTCCATCGACGGGTTCGAGTGCGCCGGGCACCCCGGTGAGGACGACATCCCCGGCCTGGTGCTGATCCCGGCCGCCGCGGAGAAGATCACCATCCCGATGATCGCCTCGGGCGGGTTCGGTGACGCGCGTGGCCTGGTGGCGGCGCTGGCGCTGGGCGCGGACGGTATCAACATGGGCACCCGCTTCCTTGCCACCGCCGAAGCCCCGGTGCATGAGAACGTCAAGCGGCAGTTGGTCGCCGGCACCGAGCGGGACACCGAGCTGATCTTCCGCCCGCTGCGCAACACCGCCCGCGTGGCGAGCAACTCGGTCTCCCGCGAGGTGGTCGGGATCCTGGACCGGGGCGGGAAGTTCGAGGACGTGCGCGACCTGGTCGCCGGCGCCCGTGGCCGCAAGGTGTTCGAAGAGGGCGACCTGGAACTGGGCATCTGGTCGGCGGGCATGGTGCAGGGCATCATCACCGACGTGCCCACCGTCGCCGAGCTGATCGAGCGCATCGTCACCGAGGCGCGCGAGCTCATCGCCGGCCGGCTGGCCGGCGTGCTGAACTGAAAGGGGTGTTGTGACATGGAGGTCGGCAACGCGGTCGCGCTGGTGACCGGTGGCGCGTCGGGGCTCGGGCTGGCGACGGTCAGGGAGCTGCACGGCAAGGGCGCGAAGGTCGTCATCGTGGATCTGCCCTCGTCGCAGGGTGAGGC
>Ga0164243_10001785_pt1 | contig 36059 bp, 24 predicted proteins | sample OricompcompostOP_FD_108781 | JGI IMG/M metagenome (GOLD analysis project Ga0164243, IMG submission 108781) | Organic Plus compost microbial communities from Emeryville, California, USA - Original compost - Organic plus compost (OP) | ecosystem: Engineered > Solid waste > Mixed feedstock >...
AATCCCGCGGTCGACACCTTCTATTTCGGCTCGCTCGATGCCTATCGGCTCGCGTTCAACGACGACTACAGCCAACCGCTGTACCCGGCCAAGCAACACTTTCGTTCCGAAACCATCGACTCGCAGCGCGGCGAAGTCGAATGGCGCGGCGGCAATTTGTATTTCGATACCTGGGACTACGATTTCAAAGCGGAAATCCTGACGCGACCGGCGGTGCAGACGCGGCCGGTCGGGGACGGTCCCCCATCTCGTTGATAACTACATAAGCCTGGCTACTACGACTCGCTGGAGGGTGCATGCAAAACCGACTTTTGAGAACCGCGATCTATCTCGCGATGGGTGCTTCGCTGGCGGCGTCACTGCCGTACACCGCGCAAGCTGCGAGCGACGGTTCGCTCGTCGGCCGCTTGACGGGGAGCGACAACAAGCCGCTCGCGAGCGCGGAAGTGACCGCACGCAATCCTGAAACCGGATTCAGCCGCACGGTCAAGGCGGACGCGGACGGCTACTACCGCTTTCCGTTCCTGCCGGTCGGCAAGTACATCGTCGAGGCGACGAAGGACGGCAAGGTGCTCGGCAAGCTTGCGGACGTCACCGTCGGCCTCGGCGCGGCGACCACTGCCGATGTGACGCTCGCAATGAACACGATCGAGGAAGTCACAGTTTCGAGCACGCGAATCGTGACGGCCGTGGACGTGAAATCGGTCGAGTCGGCGACGAACGTGACGCGCGAGGACCTGGAGCGCCTGCCGGTCGAGAGAGACGTCCTGTCCGTTGCGCTCCTCGCGCCCGGGCTGAACAAGGGCGACCCGGATCTGGGGGGCGTGTCGTTCGGCGGATCCTCGATCGCCGAGAACACCGTGTACATCAACGGCCTCAACGTCACCGACTTCTACAATCGAGTCGGCAACTCGAGCGTTCCTTACGCCTTCTACAAGGAATTCCAGGTCAAGACCGGCGGCTATTCGGTGGAGTTCGGCCGCACGACCGGCGGCGTGATCAACGCCGTGACGCGCTCCGGCACGAATGAATTCCAGTTCGGCACCGAGGTGCAGTGGGAGCCGAGCTTCCTGCAGGGCAAGGGCAAAGACCACTTCGACCGCAGCGGCAACCCGTACCTCATCAGCTCGCGCGACGAGTACGACCGGCAGAACATCGACGTCTACGCCTCCGGCCCGATCATCAAGGACAAGCTGTTCTTTTTCGCCTTGTACGAGGTGCGCGACTACAAGCGCACGAACACCAGCGACGAGGCCGACGTGCTCAACAAGCACAAGTCGGATGACGGCTTCTGGGGCGCGAAGATCGACTGGCAGATCAGCGACAAGCATCTGCTCGAGCTCTTGGCGTTCTCGGATGAGAACTCGGAAGCAACCGATATCTACAGCTTCGACTATCCGAGCCGCAGGACCCTGGGCTACGAGAACACCTCGTATGTCGACAGCGGCGGCCTGAACTGGGCGGCCACCTATACGGGCTATCTCACCGACTCGCTGTCGATGAAGGTGCTCTACGGCGAGAACGAACGCGATGCCTCGCAGAACAGCCTCAACGACATCAACTGCAGCCGCATCATCGACAATCGCTCCGGCGGCATCGGACGCGGCTGTACGACGACCACGAGCGTGTTCAAGCGCACGGACACGCGCGAAGCGAAGCGCCTGGATTTCGAGTGGGTCCTGGGCGACCACCAGCTGCGCTTCGGCCTGGACCACGAGAAGAACACCTCGGATTCGTTCAGCCACTATCCGGGCGATCGCCTGCGTTACGAGATCAGCTCCACCGTCCCTGGCGCGACGGTCAACGGCGCCATCGTGCCGGCCGGCGTGACGGCCTATGTGCGCACTCGTCAGCAGGAGGTCGCGGGCGTATTCGAGACGATCAATTCGGCGTACTACATCGAGGACAACTGGTCGATCACGCCGTCCTTCATTCTGAACGGCGGCGTACGGGTCGAGGCGTTCGATAACAGGAACGCCCAAGGCAAGAGCTACATCAAGATGGACGACATGATCGCGCCGCGCTTCGGGTTCTCCTGGGACATGCGCGGTGACAATCGCACGAAGCTGTTCGGCAACGCAGGACGCTACTTCCTGCCGGTGTCGAACCTGATCAACATCAAGCAGGCGGGCGCGAACCTCGATGAGCGCTATTTCTATGCCTTGAACGGCTTCACGCCGTTCCAGTACAACGGCCAGACCTATCAGCTGCCGATCCTGGGCGCGCAGATCGGAGGCGTCGACAACCGATTCGGCGACGGCACGGTGCGCGATCAGCGCGGCGCCGTGGACAAGGACATGGATCCCGTCTACCAGGACGAGCTGATCCTCGGCTTCCAGGCCATGATCGACGACAAGTGGTCGTGGGGCGTGCGCGGCATCTATCGCAAGCTCCACAACGCGATCGAGGACATGACGATCTCCTCGACCGGCATCATCTGCGGCGGGGAGCCCGTGAGCGCCGGATCCGTCATGGGCAATCCGGGCCGTCCGATCACGTTGTACACCGACACGAACTGCGACGACGTGAACGACGCGTACGTCACGATCGATACCTCGCGCGCCGGCTGGGCGTTGTTCGACGACGACGGCAACTACGTCGGCGAGATGGGCTATGAGAAGCCGAAGCGCGATTACAAGGCGCTCGAGTTGATGATCGATCGCGCCTGGGATGCGACGTGGTCGCTCAATGCCTCGTACACGCTGTCATTCGCCAAAGGCAACGCCGAGGGTCCCGTGAACTCGGACAGCAACTTTGCCGATACCGGCCGCACGGAGCAGTTCGACGATCCGTTCGTGAACTATGGCGCCTATGGCTACCTGCCGAACGATCGCCGCCATTCGTTCAAGCTGCGCGGCGCGTATGCGCTGGCAGAGAGCTGGGAGATCGGCGGGACGCTCAGCGTGCAGTCCGGCCGGCCGATCAGCGCCATCGGCTCGGGCAATCCGTTCGATGCGAACGACTACTGGAGCTTCTTCATCTGCACTCAGAACTGTCTGTCGGACGTCGCATCCGAGCGCGTGTATGAGCTGCGCGGACGCGGCAAGGAGGGACGCACGCCTTGGCTGTACGACCTGGGAGCGAACGTGACCTATCGTCAGTCGTTCTCGGCCGCCGATCTGAGAGTGAAGCTTGCGGTCTACAACCTTCTCAATCAGCAGCGCGAGACGCAGGTCGTCGATCGGCTCGAGCCGAATCTCGGCGTGCCCAACGAGTACTATCGCTTGGGTGACGGCTATCAAACGCCGCGCTATGCGACGCTGACGTTCAATCTCGACTTCTGATCCGGCATCAACCCACTCCCTCCTCCCCCGGTTTGCGGGGGAGGTCGGGGAGCGGCCGTTCATCGCGAGGCTCGTGCTGCGCCTCGCTTTCGCAGTCATCACGAATGCGCCTCATCTCAGCCGCTCTTGCGCTTTGCATCGTCCCTTTCTCGGGCTGCGCGCCTGAGCGATCCGCTGCGGATTCCGACCACGACACGGCTGCGATCGACGCGATCTTCGACGACGTCTTTACGCACTACGATCTGCCCGGCCTTGCGCTCGGCATCGTCAAGGACGGCACAGTGATCTACCGCCGCACCGCCGGCGAAACGATCGCGGGCGAAGGCCAGGCGATCACCCCCGATTCGCTCTTCAAGATCGCCTCCAACAGCAAGGCGATGACGACCGCCCTGCTCGCGCGCCTCGTCGATCAAGGCAAGCTGCGCTGGGACGATCCCGTCGTGAAATATCTGCCGCAATTCAAGATGGGCGATCCATGGATCACGCGCGAGCTCCAGGTGCGCGACCTGTTGATTCACAACAGCGGCTTGCGCGAAGGCGCCGGCGATCTGATGTTGTGGCCTGAGCCGAACGAATACACGCGCGCCGACATCATCGCGGGGCTCGCGCATTTGAAGCCCGAGAGAAGCTTTCGGTCCGGCTATGCGTACGACAATCTGCTGTATGTCGTCGCCGGCGAGGTCGCGGCTGCGGCCGGCGGCGCGCCTTACGAGACGCTGGTTCGCCGCGAGCTGTTCGAACCATTGCGGATGACTCGCTGTCAGGCCGGCGAATTTCGGCTCGCGGAGGTCGGCAACGTCGCGCAACCGCATACGCGCGTCGGCGGGCGCAATGTGGGCGTGCGAAGCGACGGCGAGATCGTGCCGACGACGACTTCGATGGCAGCCGGCGGCATTCGCTGCAGCTTGAATGACATGCTGACGTGGATCGGCATGTGGCTCGATACGGAGATGCGCGCGAGCGATGGCAAGCCGTGGCTCACTGCGGCTCGTCGCGAGGAGCTCTGGAGTGCGCACACGCCGATGCCGATCTCTAAGCTGCAGCGGCAATGGGACGGCAGCCGCTTCAACGCTTACGGGTATGGTTGGCGATTGTCGGACGTCGACGGCGTGCTGCGCGTCGCGCACACGGGAACGCTTTCTGGCATGTATTCGGCCGTCATGCTGCTGCCGGAGAAGCATGTCGGCGCCGTGTTCATGATCAACGGCGATGCGGGTCAGGCACGCACGGTGTTGAGCGAATTGCTCGTCAAGCATTTCACTGCTCCGCACGATACGCGGCGCGCGAAGGACTACATCGCCGATCTCGAAGCAGAAGCTGCTGCGACACCCTCCGAATCGAAGGCGCCCGACACTTCTGCGCGAACGGCTGTCGTTGCGGCCTCCTTCGGCGATCGCATGGGGGTCTACGAAGATCCGTGGTTCGGCCGCGTGTCGATCTGCGCTCAGGCAGGAGGCGTGGAATTCAGGGCCGCCAAGTCCCCTCGCCTGCACGGGAGATTGATGCAGGTCGGCGAACGCATGCTGGTCGACTGGGAGGATCCAAGCGTCGATGCCGAGGCGTGGATTGGGTTTCAGTCGGCGAAGACGGTGGGGTTCACGCTTGCGAAGGTCGATCCGGAAGCGGACTTCAGTTATGACTACGAGGACCTTGCGTTCACGCGCGTCGGAGCCTGTCCGTGATCCTCCGCAGCGTCTACATTGCGCTGCTACTCGCACTTTCCGCCTGCTCGCCCTCTGCACCGCCCATGACTGAACACGTCGATACATTGATGCGCGCCTATAGCGGCGAAGGCCCGGGCGCGGCCGTGCTGGTGTTGAAAGACGGCAAGCCGCTCGTGCGCAAGGGCTACGGTTACGCCGATCTCGAACAGCGCGTCCTGATTTCGCCCGCGACGAACTTCAGACTGGCATCCGTGACGAAGCAGTTCACGGCGGCGGCAATTCTGTTGCTGGCAGAGGATGGCAAGCTCTCGCTGGACGATCGCGTGCGCGCGTGGCTGCCGTCGCTGCCGGCGGTTGCCGATCGAATCACGATTCGTCACCTGCTCACGCATACGTCCGGCTTGATCGACTACGAGGACGTGATTCCCGCGACGCTGACGGCGCAATTGCACGATGCCGATGTGCTCACGCTGCTCGAGGGCCAGTCGAAGCTGTATTTCGAGCCGGGCACGTCGTATCGCTACAGCAACAGCGGCTACGCGCTGCTCGCGTTGATCGTCGGCAAAGCTTCCGGACAGTCGTTCGCGGCGTTTCTGAAGGCGCGCATCTTCGAGCCGCTTCAGATGACGCATACCGTGGCCTATGAGCAAGGAATTTCGGAAGTCGCGCAGCGTGCCTATGGATACAGCGAGATCGACGGGCACTGGCAGCGCACGGACCAGAGTCAAACGAGCGCCGTGCTGGGCGACGGCGGCATTTATGCGTCGATCGACGATCTCGCGAAATGGGATGCGGCGCTGTACGACGAGCGGCTGCTGAAGCGGGCATCGCTCGATGCGGCATTCACGCCGGCGACGCCGACCGACGATCCGACGATCGAATACGGCTTCGGCTGGCGGATCACGGGCGAAACGCTGTGGCACTCGGGCGAGACGATCGGCTTTCGCAATGTGATCGTGCGTTGGCCGAAGCGGCATTTCACGGTGATCGTGCTCACGAACCGCGACGATCCCGAGCCGTATCGGACCGCGCTGAAGATCGCCGAGCGCTACAACTAAGGTCATCCCGACGAAAGTCGGGACCGCCAGCGGCACTGTGCCAAATGAGGTCCCGACTTCCGTCGGGACGACGGAGGTCCCGACCGCGCCCTCATCTCACCGGAAGGTCGTACTGCACGCTCGGTGCCGGTTCCGGCGTGAACGTGTAGTGCCACCATTCGGCGGCGTAGTTCTCGAAACCCTCGCGCCTCATCGCATCGCGAAGCCGATCTCGGTTCGCGCGCTGCTCCGCCGTGACGCCGGGAAAATCCGTGTGCGCGCGCTCATCGAAGAAATCGAACGGCGTGCCCATATCGAGCGCTTCGCAGCGGACCGCGGACGCATCGCACTTCATCAGCGTCAGATCGAGCGTCGCGCCGCGGCTGTGCCCCGAGACGGGCGCGATGTATTCACCTAGAAGCTGAGACTTATCCAGGCTCGGGTAGAACTCCGCTTTCATGCGCTGGTCTTGCACATTCTTCGCCCAGCGAACGAAATGCTTCACGGCGCGCACCGGCCGATAACAATCGAAAATCTTCAAGCGGAATCCCTGCGGCCGCAGGGCCGCCTCGACGCGCTGCAGCGCTTTGGCCGCCTCGGTCTTCAGAAAGCATTTCGGCGCCTCATAGCCGTCGATGGGCTCGCCGACGAAGTTGTGGCTGCTTGCGTACCGGATGTCGAGCGCGATGTCGGGAACGAGATCGCGGATGTCGACGAGGTCCGCCGTTGCGAACGTCTGCGCCGTGGAGGTTTCGATGGCACGCGAGCTCGTGCAGGCGGACACCCAAAGAACCAGGCCAATCGTCAGGAGTCCCGCATACGAGCGTTGCATCATCGAACTCACCTCCCGCCACACCGCTGGCAAGCTAGCCCCTTGCGGACGGGCATTTCAACCCAGGCGCGCTTGTCGGCCTGATGCACCCTCCGCCGTCCTTGGACCACACATTCATTACGGAGCCGCTCATGACGACTCAGACTGTCGAATCCGCGTCATCGCCACGTCTGTCACGCAGCATCGCGGCGATCGTGCTTCACTGCCTTGGGCCTGGCTCGGCGGCTTGCTCGCCGCGCCGCGCGAGCCCGTCCGCGTGATCGGCACGCACTTTGACTGCCCGGCCGCGACTGCGGTAGCAATGTGCTCATGAAGCGACCGCTCGATCAGTACGCCAAAAAGCGGACTTTCACCCACACGCCGGAGCCCGCGCCCTCGCTGCCCACCGAGCGAACCGGACCTCTCATGTTCGTCGTGCAAAAACATGCCGCCCGCCACCTGCACTACGACTTCCGGCTCGAAGTCGACGGCGTCTTGAAATCATGGGCGGTGCCGAAGGGCCCCTCGTTCGATCCGGGCGAAAAGCGCCTCGCGGTCGAAACCGAAGACCATCCATTCGACTACGGCTCGTTCGAGGGCGTGATTCCGCCGAAGCAATACGGCGCGGGCAACGTCATCGTGTGGGACTGCGGCATCTATTCGCCGGACGAGGCGCAGCGCTATTCGTTCGACGATCGCGAGGAGGCGCAAGCTCGCATCCGCAAGGAGCTCGCGCAAGGCAAGCTCAGCATCTGCCTGCGCGGCGAAAAGCTCAAAGGCTCGTTCGCGCTCGTGAAGACCTCGACGGACAAGCAATGGCTGCTCATCAAGCACAAGGACCGTTACGCCTCGACCGACGACGTCCTCGCGCGGCATCGCTCCGTGTTGTCCGGCGCCGCCGTCGATGAGCTCACCGCCGCAACGCCCCTCGAGCGCATCGACGCCGGGCGCCTGACGCCGAATGCGGCGCACGAAGCATTCCCGACGCAGCTCGATCCCATGTTCGCGGAGTCTGCCGAGCGGGTGAGGAGCGATCCGGCGTGGTCGTACGAGCCGAAGCTCGACGGCTATCGCGCGATGGCCTTCATGAAGGACGGGAAAGCCACGCTGATCTCGCGCGGCGGCCTCGATATCAGCATCGCCTATCCCGAGGTCATCAAGGATCTGGAGCAGCAGGCGGTCGGTTCGATGATTCTCGATGGCGAGCTCGTCGCGTACGGTTTGGACGGCAAACCCTCGTTCGCGGCGCTACAAAAACGCGCGCAGCTCAAGACAGCGAAAGAAATCGCAGCGGCGCAGCGCGAATCGCGCGTGGCGTACGTCTGCTTCGATCTGCTGCATTTCGCGGGGTTGAACCTGCGCCCATGTCCGTACGCGGAGCGCCGCCGTTATCTCGCTCAATGTCTATTGCCGACGCAGCATCTCCAGCTGATCCATGTCGCCGACGATGCCGAAATCCTCTACGACGCGGCGCTCGCGCTCGGCTTCGAAGGGATCATGGCGAAGCGCAAGGACAGCCCGTATCTGCCGGGCAAGCGCGCCGCCACCTGGCTCAAGGTCAAGGCCACGCACACCGAGGAATTCGTGATCGGCGGCTATACGCAGGGCCGCGGCGCGCGCGAATCGCTCGGTGCGTTCCTGCTCGGCACGTGGGAAGGCAAGAAGCTGCGCTACGTCGGTCATGTCGGCTCCGGGCTCGATGAGGCGACGGTCGCGGGCGTCACGCCGCAGCTGCGCGAGCTCAAGCGCAAGACGCATCCCTTTGCGGAGAAGCCCGAGCTGCATCGGCCGACGACCTGGCTCGAGCCCAAGCTCGTCGCGGAAGTGAGCTTTCAGAACCGTACCGAGTCGGGAATGCTGCGCGCGCCGGTTTTTCTGCGCCTGCGCGATGACAAGCGCGCAGATGAAGTCGGTGCGCGCTCGGCCTCCTCACGCACGCAGAAGACGCCTGCGAACGAGATCGAAGCGGTGCTGCAGCAGCTGTCGAGCAAGGCGAATCAGCTCACGCTTGCGGTGGGCGATGCCCGCATCAAGCTCACGAATCTCGATCGCGAATATTGGCCGGGCGATTCGGGCGCGAAGCTCGCGCCGGTCACCAAACGCGACCTGATCAGATATCTCGCCGCCGTCTCGCCCTACATGCTCACGCATTTGCGCGATCGGCCGCTCACGATGATCCGCATGCCCGAAGGCATCGGCGGGGAGCGCTTCTTTCAGAAGCATTGGGAGCAATCGCTGCCGGAGTTCGTCGAGACGGTGGACATCTTCTCCGAGCACAAGGACGAGAAGCACGGCTACATCCTCGCGAACAATCTGCCGACGCTCTTGTGGCTGGGCCAGGTCGGAACGCTCGAATTCCACGTCTGGCATTCGCGCGTGACGGCCGGCCCCGATGCGATGACGCAGAGCGTCGATACCGATTCCTCCCTCGAAGCGCTCGAAGCCTCCGTGGCCAACTACCCGGATTACCTCGTGTTCGACATCGACCCGTACATCTATTCCGGCAAGGAACCGAAGGGGGCCGAGCCGGAATACAACAAGAAGGCGTTCGCGGTAGGCAAGAAGGTCGCCTTCTGGCTGCATGCGCTGTTGAAGGAAATGGGGCTGACGGCGATCGTCAAGACTTCGGGCAAGACGGGGCTGCACGTGTTCGTGCCCATCTTCCGGACCTTCACCTTCACGGAGGTCCGGCACATCTGCGAGCTGGTCGGACGCCACCTAATGGGTCAGCACCCGCGTGACATCACAATGGAATGGGCCGTGATCAAGCGCACCGGCAAGATCTTCATGGACTACAACATGAATGTCCGGGGCAAGACGCTGAACGTGGCCTACTCGCCCCGCGGCGTGCCCGGGGCGCCGGTGTCGATGCCCCTGACCTGGGAGGAGCTGGAAGCCGCCGAACCCATGCAGTTCACCATGCGTAATGTGCTGTCGCGCTTGGAAAGGGCCGGCGACCGGTGGCATGATGCATTAACTTCCAAGCAGAACCTCACTGAATTGCTTGGGAAAAGTTTCTGAGGCGAACCGACGGTTGGATCGCCGTCATCCCGACGGAAGTCGGGATCGCAAAATGGCACCGCCCCCCGTCGTCCCGACGCAAGTCGGGACCGCAAGCGGGCACGGTGCCGAATGAGGTCCCGACTTGCGTCGGGACGACGGGATGTCGGGACGACGATGTGTCGGGACTGACGGTAGATAAATCACTTTAGGTGTCATTATGGCCGCGCGCTCCATGGGCTCTCTGACGATCTCCTTCGGGCTCATCTCCATCCCGGTGAAGCTCTACACCGCGACTCAGTCCGCCGGATCGATCTCCTTCAATCTGCTGCACAAGGCGTGCGGCTCGCGCCTCAAGCAGCAATACATCTGCATCAAGGAAGGCGTGACGGTCGAGCGCGACGACATGGTCAAGGGCTACGAGTTCGCGAAAGACCAGTACGTGCAGTTCTCGCCCGAGGAGATCAAAGCCCTCGAAGAAGTCGGCAGCCACGCCGTGGAAATTTCCGAATTCGTCTCGATCGATTCCGTCGATCCGGTCTACTACGACAAGGCCTACTACCTTGCCCCCGACAAAGGCGCGGCGAAACCCTATGCGCTGCTCACGCAGGCATTGAAAGAAACCAATCGCTGCGCGATCGCGCGCTGGGCCTCGCGCGGCAAGGCGAACATCGTGATGCTCCGCCCCGTCGGCAACGTGATGATGATGCAGCAGCTCCTGTTCTCGAGCGAAGTACGCTCCTCCGACGAGATCGAAGTGCCGCAGCAGGAAGTCAAAGCCGCCGAGCTCAACCTCGCGAAACAGCTGATCGAGCAGCAGGCGTCCGAGAAGTTCGATGCCACGGCCTATGTCGATGAGGTCAAGGGCCGCATCGAAGCCGAGATTCAGAAGAAGGTCGAAGGCCAGGAGATCTCGATCGCCGAGGCCCCCACCGAGGCGCGCGAAGGCAAGGTCATCGATCTCATGGAAGCGCTGCGCGCGAGCCTCGAGAAATCGCAGAAGGCGAAGACGACCGTGTCGCAGCTCGGACCCCGCAAGGCTGCGAAGCGCGTCGAGCCTGCCGCGAAGACCGCGCGCAAGACGGGGAAGAAAGGCGCTTAGCGGCTATGAAGAGTCGGCGTTGCCTCTGACTATCCGCCATCGCCAGTCCGCTATTCACCAGTTTCGGAACCGCTGATGGGAACCTACAGCGTGCGGGACGTGGAACGCGTCCTGCACCTGCCGCAAAGCACGATTCGCGGGCTCGTCAAAGCCGGCTTCGTCACGCCCGAGCGCGGCGCCCGACGCGCCCTGCGCTTCTCGTTTCAAGACTTGATCGTGCTGCGCGCGGCCCGCGCGCTCATGGATGCGAACCTCTCGAAGCGCAAGATCACGCGCGCGCTCAAGGACCTTCGCCAGCACCTTCCCGAAGAGATGCCGCTGTCCGGCTTGAGCATCTGTGCCGTCGGCGATCGCGTCGTCGTGCGCGACGGCAAGGCCCACTGGCAGGCGAATGACGGCCAGTACGTGCTCGGGCTCGATGTATCTCTCGAAGGCGGCGTGTTGCGTGTCATCGATCACATCGACAACGAGCCTGCACCTGCGCCCGCGGCGCACGATGCTGAAAACTGGTTCGAACGAGCGATCGAGCTCGAAAGCACGAATCCCGCCGCCGCGCTGGAAGCCTACGAGCGGGCGGTGACGGCGGACAAGCGCGATGTCGCAGCCTGGATCAATTGGGGCCGTCTGCTGCACGAGCAGGGCCGCGTCAAGGAAGCGGAACGGGTCTACCGGCGCGCCTTGGCCGAAAGCGAGCCCGATGCGTTGCTGCACTTCAACCTAGGCGTCGTGCTCGAAGACATGAACCGCATTCACGATGCGCTCGACGCCTATCAACACGCGATCGAAACGGACCCGTCGCTCGCCGACGGCCACTACAACCTCGCACGGCTGCACGAGGCCCTCGGCAACGAGCAGCACGCGATCCGACACCTGGGCCAGTATCGACGCCTGACTCAGTGAGGGCGGCACACGAACATCGTGTGGCTCAGCGTCAAATCATCGACCTCGCGCTCGAGCTTCAGGCCGGCGCGCTGCACGCAGCGGCGCATGTCGTCCGAGTGGTACATCTTGCTCGTGCCGTTCGCGAGGCAGGTGAAATACAGGCTCGTCATGACGAGCACGAAGCGCGCAGCGGCGTGCTCCTGGTTGTCCCAGTACGTATCCACGATGTAGATGCGCCCGTCCGGCGCGAGCGCGCGGCGCGCACGCTCGAGAATCGAGACGATCTCGTTCTCGCCGAAGCAGTCGAGGAACTGGCTCATCCAGATCGCGTCCTGACCGCCCGGAAACTCACGCGACGGATCGAGAAAATCGATCGGATGATAGGCGGCGCGCGTGCCCTGCCCGCTCGCATCGATAGACTGCTGCGCCATCGCAAGCTGCCCGGGCAGATCGAGCAGCGTGACCTTGACCTCGGCGTCGTGGCTCAGACACGCAAGCGAGAACTTGCCAGTGTTCGCGCCCACATCGAGCAGCCGCTTCGGCCGGTCTGCGAACACGACCGGAAGCGCGGCGGGAAACAGATCGTCCGAATAGTGATGATCGAACGCGAACCAGCTCTGTTGCACATGGCGCGGCAGATGCGCGAGGCCTTCGTAAATCGTCGGCCAGGGCCCGAGCTCCTTGAGCCCGGCGGGCTTGCCGGTCTTCACCGCCTCGGCAAGGTGCGACATTCCGCGGTAACAGACGTCGGCGGTGAAATCCATGTTTGCGCGCGTCGTCGCGTCCTGCAGCACCAGCAGGCCGAGCTTGCAGAGGCGGAAGTGATCCTTCTCGAGCGCGACCAGGTCACAGACCATTCCCGCCTCGAGCAGCACTTTCACGCCGTACGGGGGTAGATGCGTCAACTGCGCGACTCGCTCCGCGGTAAAGCCTTCCGGGCCGCTGTTCGCAAGCGCGCGCAGAATGCCGAGATCGCGCAGCGCCATCGCGGCGTGAAATGCGAACGGAGCGAAAGCGAGCTTCTGTGCCTCGGCCTTGGCCTCATAGAGCGACTTTTCGTCGCGAACGATCCGCTTCGACAAGGAATCACCGGAACGTAAAGAAACGAGCCCGCGATTATCTACGAATCCCCGCGCGTCTGCGCGCGCCTCGTCGGGACACGCCTCGCCCTCGTCGTCCCGACGCAAGTCGGGACCGCATCCGGCACCGTGCCAATGGCGATCCCGACTTTCGTCGGGATGACGCAGACGCGGCATTTCCCTGCCCCGCGTCCCAGAGTACGCTTGCGCCGCCGAATCATCATCGCCGCTGGAGCTCACATGAACCTCGGACGCCTTGCCCTCGCCGTTGCGCTTTGCTCGCTCGTTACGCTCGCACACGCCGAACAGTACGGCGCGCCCATCAAAGGCAAAGCGCCCATGTCTCTGCGGGCGGCGATCGCACAGCTCGACAGCCGCGCAAGCGCCAACGTGCTGATCGAATCGAAGGTCGATGCGGTCTGCGTCGTGAAAGGCTGCTGGATGGCGCTCACCGATTCCGGCGGCGAGGCGCGCGTCACGTTCAAGGACTACGGCTTCTTCGTGCCGAGCAGCATCATCGGCAAAACCGTGCTCGTCGAAGGCACGCTCGAGAAGGTCGTGATGAGCCTCGAAGATACGAAGCACTACGTGAAGGACGCCGGCGGCGATCCGTCAACGGTCACGCAACCCCGCACCGAATACCGCATCGTCGCGAGCGGCGTGCAAGTCAAATCGTAGTCCCACCGAACATGGGGATGAAATCGTGGGCCGCGACTCTCGCCGCGGCAGCGTCGCTGCATGGACCGTTGACATCGGCCGCGGAAGTGCAATCCCGTAGCGACTCGCTCGAAGCCGTCATCGTCACCGCCGAGCGCGTCCGCGAGACGCCGCCGACCGAAGCGACGATGCAGACCGAAAAGCTGCTCGATGTGCCCGGCTCGTTCGGCGATCCCCTGCAGAGCGTCTACAGTCTTCCCGGCGTCCTGCCGACGGACGAGATCGGCGGTGCGCCCGCGGTGCGCGGATCCGGCCCGGAAGACAACTACTTCCTGACCGACTTCCTGCCGACCGGCTATCTGTTTCACGCCTTCGGCTTCAGCATCTTCAACGAGAATCTGCTGCGCGATTTCGGGATCAAGAACGCAGGCTTCGGCGCGCGCTACGGCCATGCGATCGGCGCGGTGTTCGACGTGAACCTGCGCGAGCCGCGCCAGCAGCCCTGGACCACGACGGTCGACGCGAGCTTCCTGCGCGTCGGCGCGATGCTCGAGGGCGAGCTCACCGACTCGCAAGCCCTCTACATCTCGGCACGCGAAAGCACGATGCATCTGTTGCTCAAAGCTCGCGCCGATGCGATCGAGGACGAGGAAGACATCAAGTTCGAGCAATATCCGCGGGCGCGCGATCTGCAGGCGAAATACTCCTGGCGCATCAATGACGCGAATCGACTCTCGCTGCTCGTCGTCGGCGCCTACGATGCGACCGGCGTGAGCTTCGGCGAGACGGCCGATCTCGCGCTGATCGATCCGGGCTCCGCGGGCAGCGCGAAGTTCGAGCGCGAATTCATCAGCGAGGCGCTGAACTGGCAATACGACGACGGTGAGAATCGGCTGCGCACCGCGATCGGGCATCTGCAGGTGTCGCAGGATCTGCGCTTCGGCAATCTCGGCGAGTTCAGCAACAACGACTCGCATCGCTACACCGCCCGCACGCAATACGAGCGCAACCTCGGCTCGGCGCATACGCTCGCGCTCGGCGCCGAGCTGCAGCGCGCTGAATTCGAGTACGCGACGCGCGTGCGCTACCGCAGCTGCTCGCGCTTCAATCCTGAATGCGAGATCGACCGCGGCCCGATGACCGAAGCGAACGACGAGGCCACGATGGACTCGGCTTCCGTATTCATCGAAGACCGCTGGGCCCTGACCGATGCCTTTGCGCTGACGCTCGGGGTGCGCGGCGAGCGCGCCGACTACGTCGACGAATCGTACGTGGAGCCGCGCGTCGCGGCTCAATGGCAGCTCAATCGCCAGTGGGAGGTCCGCGCGCAATGGGGGCAGTATCGCCAGCAGCCGCGCGTCTCGGAGCTGCTGCCCGTGTTCGGCAATCCCGAGCTCGATTCGCTCGAAGCGACGCACTACGTGCTCGGCGTGACCAACCGCATCGACGATACCTGGTCGTGGAGCGCGGAAACTTATTACAAGGACCTGAAGAACGTGATCGTCGACGTACCGACGGACGTGCGCTATGTGAACGGCGCAAGCGGCGCGGCCTATGGCCTCGAGCTCATGCTCAACAAGAACCGCGCGCCATACGTGCCGGGCTCGCACGACCGCTTCTACGGCTGGTTCACGCTCGGGCTGTCGAAGACCAAGCGCGACAACGGCCTCGACGGCACGAGCGCACCGTTCGATTACGATGCGCCGGTCGTCGCGAATCTCGTCGTGAATTATCGCTGGAACCGCCTGTGGGACGCCGGCCTGCGCTGGACCTTCCGCAGCGGCATGCCGTACACGCCGATCGTCGGCAACCGCGAGAATCCAGACTTTCCCGACTACTACCTGCCCGTGTACGGCGAGCTCAATGCCTCGCGCGCGTCGCCCTATCACCGCCTCGATCTGCGGCTCGAGCGGCAGTTCGAGGGGCCGCGGCTGCAGGGCAGCGTCTACGTCGACATCATCAATGCCTATGCGCGCGAGAACGGCGGCGCGGTGCGCTACAAGCCGATTCCGAATTCATCCAGCTACGAGCTCGAAGAGGAAGAGACGCTGCCGCTCCTGCCTTCGATCGGCGTCAAGCTGATCTTTTAGCGTCAGCCGACGGACAACGCGAGGCGATTGCCCTCGCTGTCCAGCACGAGGATGCGATCGACGCGGCCTGCATCGAGGCGCTCGGGCTCGAGCACGCGCCCGCCCTTCGACCAGACGATCTCGAGCGCCGCGTCGATGCACGCGATGCGCAGATGAATCGGGTCCGGCGCGGCGGCGCCCTCCTTGAATTCGAGCCGCGGCGCGCCGCCGGCGCGCTCGAGATCGATGCCGAGCAAGGCGGAATAGAACGCGATGGCGCGCTCGCGATTTTGCACCGGCACGCCGACACACGCTGTCTCGCTGTTCATGACCTTCGTTCCCGGAGCGAATGCTCCACGATCAAAGTAGACCAGCTCGAGCGCTCTCGAAGTCAAGTCGCGAAGGTGAAGTTCGGACCGCAGGAGCGCGTCATGAGATCGTCATCACATGCGCGCGTGCGCCGTCGGGAACTTTTGCCGGGGAGCCGAGCTTCTGGATGCGGTCCATGAGGAGATTCCCGTGCCTAGCCGATCCGATAAGCCGAGCGGGTCCCGACCCGCGCCCCGTCCCAAAGCCAAGCCCATTCCCGTCGATCCGAATACTCAGCGCGCGGCGAACGCCGAGGAGGCTGCACCCGAGACGCTCGTGCCGGACGTGGTCCGCGCGCATCTCACTCGCGAGACGATCACGACCGATGTCGATCGCACGCGCTGGATTTCCGAGCGCGCCTACGAGCTCGCGCAGGCGCGCGGCTTCGCCCCCGGAGCGGAGCTCGACGATTGGCTGCAGGCGGAACGCGAATTCGAGACGAAGCTCGGCGCGCAGACGCGTCCGGAGGATCAATTCACCGGCTGAGCCCGCGCCTGCCCTGCTTCACGGCGAGCACGCCGTCCAGGTGCAGCTCGGTCGCGAACCCTGCGCGTCGCAGCCGGTTCGCGACCTCGTTCGGCACGTCCCGCCCGCTCGTCAGCCGGTTCGGCGTGCCGGTGTAGTGAAACAATCGGCCCCTCGGTTTCAGCACTCGCGCGAGCTCGTCATAGAAGGCCTGCGAATACAGCTCCCCTGCGATGCCAAAGCGAGGCGGGTCGTGCAGGACTGCCTCGAATGAAGCGCTCGCGAGCTCGCCGATGCGCGCGGCGACGTCCGCATTCTCGATCGTCAGGCGCGCGTCCGCTTCGTCACCGCCTTCCGGCGACCAGGGGTTCAAGCGCCTGAGCCACAGCACATCGGGATTCTTTTCGTACGATTGGACGCGGTGCGCGCCTTCACGCAGGCACCAGATCGCGAAATAGCCGAGCCCGCCGCAGGTATCGAGGATCGCCTTGCCGCGCGGTTCGATGAGCCGCACCTTGCGCGCCGCGTCCTCGAACGGCGAGACGCGCGCGGTCGGCAGCATCTTGATGCCGTCGATCTCGAACGTCGGCGGCCCCCATTCCGTCGGCACGAGCTTGATGAGTGATCCCGAGTAGCGTGCGATCGGCTGGAATACGCCATCGCTCAAAAAATAGATCGTGCGCTCCCTGCAGCGCTCGACATAGGGATAACGAGCGCCCTGCCATTCCCAGTGCGTCTCGTGCGGCGTGACGGTCGTCACCGAGCGGCCGAGATCGAGCGAGCATTCGATGCTGCAGCCGGCCTTTGCCGCACGCTGCAGCTGCGTCTGAACGTCGAGCGTGAGCAGCGGGCCGCGTGGCTCGCGCCGCGGTGTGGTGGATACGTCGTTCATGAGGCTACGAAACGGGAGCGCGCTGCTTCGCGAGCGTTTCGATTTCGCGTCCGAGCGCCTGGCCGAGCTCCTCGATCGTATTGGCCTTGTAGATGAGCTGGTTGATGCGCAATCGCTTCGCCGTCTCGATGTCCTCGGGACGAATATAACCGGAGGTCATGATGATCGGAACGTCGCTGCGAATCCGGCGCAGCTCCGCGGCGAGCTGCGGACCGGAAAGTCCCGGCATGGACACGTCGGTCACGACCACGTCGAACGCTTCGGGCCGGGCGCGAAAGGCGCTCAGGGCCGCGGTGGAGTCGGTGAAGCCGCTCACCTGATAGCCCATCTTCGTCAAGGCGCGGTCGATCAGGAACACGAGCGCCTCTTCGTCGTCGACGTACATCACGCGCTCGCCATGCCCGCGCGATACGGCCGGCGCGGCGGCGCGCTCGATCTGCTCGGCGACGGCCGGCAGATATACCGTGACCGTCGTGCCCTCCTTCGGTCGGCTGCGCAGCTCCACGCCGCCGTGATGGTTCTGCACGATGCCGTGCACGACGGACAGCCCCAGGCCCGTGCCTTCACCGGGGCGGCGCGTCGTAAAGAATGGATCGAACGCACGCTTCACCGTCGCCTCGTCCATCCCGCAGCCGTTGTCGCTCACTTGCAGCCGCAAATAATCGCCCGACGGCAGCTCCGGAATGGACGTCGCGCCCTCCTCGAGATGCGCCCCGTCGACCTTGATGCGAATCAGCCCGCCGTACTGCGGCAGCGCATGCGCCGCGTTCGTGACCAGATTCACGATGATCTGATGGAACTGCGTGGAATCGCCGACGAAGCGCGGCGCAGTGGCGGAAAAATGCGATTCGAGCGCAATCGTCTGCGGGAGCGAGGCGCGCAACAGGTTCAATGCCTCGCGCGTGACCTCGATCGGCTCCACCGTCTCGTGCTTCGGCGGCGTCTGCCGGCTGAACGTGAGGATCTGGCGCACGAGGTCGATGGCCCGATGCGAGGCCTTCTGAATCTCGAGCAAGTGCGTCCGCGCCGCGGCATCGAGCGCGGGCTCCTCGAGCGCAAGCCCCGCATTGCCAGCGATCGCCGCGAGGATGTTGTTGAAGTCGTGCGCGATGCCGCCCGCGAGCGTGCCGAGCGCCTGCATGCGCTGCGACTGATTCAGCTGCGTGACGAACCGCGCGCGCTCCTCTTCCGCCTGCACCCGCGCGGAGATGTCGTGCATGATGCCGACGATGTTCGAGCAGCGTCCGCTCGCGTCGAAGATCGGGGTGAGCGTCAGCTCGGCGTGCTTCGGCCTCGGGCGCGCGTCGATGACCTGCTCCCAGGTAACCACCTTTCTCGTCTCGACGGCGCGTCGATAATGCGCGAGCACCTGGTCGCGCATCGTCTCCGGGAGCATCTCGTTCAGCACCCTGCCCTTGAGCTCGTTCTCGGCCGCGCCGACGATCTCGGTGAACGCGCGGTTGACGGAGAGAAATCGATAGCGCAGGCCTTCCTCGACCTGCAGATAGAAGATGCCGTCGCCGATCGTGCTCAGGATCGTCTCGCGCAGTTGCTCGCTCGCGCGCATCGCTTCTTCCATGCGCTGCCGCTCGAGATCCTTGCGGGCCGTCTCGACGGCGAACGAGATGTCCGCCGCGAGCGACGTCAACACCTGCAGCTCCTCGTCCCGGAAATAATCCACCTCGTGCGCATAGAGCGCGAACAGCCCGAACACGCCGTGCTGATCCTTCAACGGGAAGATTGCGCACGAGCGCAGCCCGCGATCGATGAGCGCGGCGCGCCAGTGGGCAGGCGCATCGGACAATAGATCGCGGCCGATGGCCGGCTGTCCCGTTGCAATCGCCCGCTCGGAGAACGCGCGCTCGTTGCGCGGATCGGTCAGATCGATCGTGCGCGCCTCGAGCGGCGCCACGGTGCCGTATTGCGCGACGACATTGACGCGCTGCTTGGACTCATCCAGCAAGCCGAGCCAGGCGAGCCGCGCGAGCCCCTTGTGCACGGTGACCTGGCAGGCGAGGTCGTACAGATTCTGCGAGCCGCGCGTGCGCACGATGAGCGTGTTGATCGAGCTCGCGACCGCATGCAGACGGGCGAGATCGCGCGCGCGAGCTTCGCTCTTGCGCAGCGCCTCTTCCGTGCGATGGCGCAGGATGGCGATCGAGGCGAGATTCGTCGCGATATCGACCCATTCCTGTTCCTGCTGCGTCGGGCGGCGGCACTCGTGGTAGTACATCGCGAACGTGCCGAGCACTTCACCCCTCGTGCCCGGAATCGGGGTCGACCAGCACGCGCGCAGCCCGTAGGGCAAGGCGAATTGCCGGTAGTCCTTCCAGTTCGGATGCGTTGCGATGTCCTCGACGACGACGCGCTCGCCGAGCGATGCCGCAGCTCCGCAAGAGCCTGCGGCCGGAGCGATCTCCGAGCCGTCGATCGCGCGCGCATACGCTTCGGGAATGTTCGGTGCAGCGCCGTGCCGCAGGCGCTTTCCGGCCTCGAGCAACAGAATCGAGCACAACATGCCGGGTGCCTGGCGCTCGATCAGCAGCACGATCTCGTTGAGCACCTGCTGCAGGTCGGCGCCGCGCGCGATGCTTTCGAGCACGGCGCGCTGACCCGCATCCAATGTTGAAGAATGTGTTTCCAAAGAAGTCCTGGCGTGAGGCCGTATCTTCCTCCAATCCCGAGCCACACGTGCGGTTCCTTCGGGCCGTCGCATGCCGCAGGGCAATAAAAAAGGCCGCCGGCATCACGCGGGCGGCCTTCTTCACGGCGCCGGGCGCCGCGCCGATTCAGCGCCAGCTTGCGGCCAACGACAGCTTGAGCGTTCGCGTCGGCTGCAGGTAGGACGTCGGCCGCAGAAACTCTGGCGGATTGCGCACGCCCACCGCGATCAGGTTGTCGTTGCGAGCGTCCGGGTTCGCCCAATTGAATACATTGAGCAGGTCGAGCCGCACGCGCAGATTGAAATCCTCCATCACATCGAACGAGGTTTGCGCGGACAGATCGAACTGCTTGAAGCCGAGCGTCGTATCGGGCGTCTTCACATCCGGATAACAGAAGCGCCCGTCCGAGACTTCGGAGCAGTTCGGAATCGTCGCGACCGGGAACGGCGTTGCGAGCGTGAGCTTCGCGCCGAGCGAGATGCCGAGCGGCGAGCTGCCGAAGTGGACGTCGTACAGGCCCGTCGCGACCAAGCGATGGCGGGCCACGCCGGTCGAGCGATGCCAGCCGAACTCGTCGATCGTCCCAAAATCGAATACGTACGTCTCATCGTCGCTGGCCGTCTTCGAGCGATTCTCCGTGCCGTCCGTGAACGTGTACGCGAACGTCGCGGCCCAACCCGATTCCTGCGTATACGGCTTCTGCAGCGATACCAGAACCTGCTTCGCGCGCGTCTGCGTGCCATTCATGCCGAGCAGCAAGTTGCCGAGCTCGACGCCATCGGGCGTCGAGGGATGCTGTGTCCACGGCGCGCCCTGCCAGATCGTGCCGGGCGTGCGGAACGTGCCATCGGGCCAGCGCTGCCCCAGGACGAACACGATGCCGTCCTTGGATTCGATGTATGCGAGCGTCACGGACGTGAGCCAGTCCATCGAGCCGAGCGTGACGCGATTGCGAATGCCGAGGCTGAACTGATCCGAATACGGCGTCTTCAGATCGTTGTTCAACAGGAAGATCTCGGCGCCGCGCTGCGGGCTCGCCGCGGCGAGCGCATCGAGCGTTGCCGGGTCGAACAGATTCGGATTCCACGGGAGGCAATCCGGCGTCGTCGCACAGCGGGTGTCGGTCGGCGAATCGATCCAATATTCGTAGGTCGGAAAGCTGCCCTTCGTCGTCTCGCGCGCGAGATACTCGAACACGTTGCGATCGTACGAACGCCCCGCGCCGCCGAAGATCACGTGCCGCTGATCGCCGGTGAGATCGAACGAGAATCCGAGCCGGGGGGCGATTCCGCCATCGAAGGCGTCGCGGTTGTGACCCGTGCTGATGTAGTCCGAGATGTTGATGCCGCCGCGCGCGAGCGTCTGGAGATACGTTTCGCCCGGCGCCGGGTTCGGATGATTCTGACCGTCCTCGGTGCCGAGATTGCGATTGGGCGAATTCAAGGCCGCGATCACGTTCGCCGGCGTGACGTAATTGAGATACGACGGCGTCTCCTCGTAGTCGTAGCGCACGCCCAGGTTCACCTGCAGACGATCCGTCACGTCCCAGTCGTCCTGGATGTAGAAGCCGTACTGCTTGTTCTTCGAATCCACGCGCAGGCCGGGAATGCGCGAGGCGCCGAATTTCACGCGAAACGGCGTCGCCGTCGGATCGTTGATGTCGACCGCGTACAGCGCGTTCGCGGGCGAGCGCGACTCCACCTCCAGCGTCACCGCCTTGAACTTCACGCCGGTCTTGATCGTGTGCGTGCCGGCCCAGTCGAACGAGTTGAACGTGACGTCGTTCTGGAAGCCCCAGCCGTCCTGAACGCGGTCGTCGAACACGTTGCCCGCGCCGTAGTTCAGGATGAAATTGTTGTTGTCGAAGCCGCCGTTGTAGAGCGAGAAGCCGAGCCCCGAGTTCGACGGGCGGGGGCTGAACTGCGAATCCTCGTACGTGATGTGCGCATCGTTCAGGAAGAAATCGCCGGTGTACTGATAGCGCAGGTCGTAGCGGGTTTCTTCGTTCTTGTTGACGGTCGCGTACGTCGCCGCGTCCTGGTCGCCGAACGAGAAATCGGTTTCGTCGCGATACTTGGCCGTCAGCTCGAACAGGTGCGCATCGCCGACGCTGAGATCGATCTTGCCGAAGAACAGATCCTGCTCGAACGGCTCGCTGAAGCTGCCGACGATGCCGGCGTAGCGCTCCGGCAGCGGGCCGGTCCAATTCGTCGGGAACACGCGCTGCGGCGATTCGATCTCCTTCTTCTCGTACGTGACGAAGAAGTGCATGCGGTCTTCGATGATGGGGCCGCCGAGCGCAAGCCCGTATTGCGTCTGCTCGGAGGCCGCCTTCTTGCCTGACTTCTCTTCGAACGGATCGGCTGCGCGCCACTGCTCGCTCGTACGATCGTAGAACGCATCGCCCTCGAATTGATTCGTGCCCGACTTCGTCGCCGCGACGATCGCGGCGCTGCTCACCTGATCAAACTCCGCCTTGTAGTTCGAAGTGATGACCTTGTATTCGCCGATCGCGAGCTGCGGGAACGGATTGCCGCGCGTGCCCTTGTTCGAGGCCGCGCTGTCCGACAGTTTGCCCTGCCCGCCGACGCCGCCGCGCGTCACGTAATTCTTCTGGCCCACGCCGTCGATGTAGACGTTCACGCCGTTCGCCGATTGCGCGCCGCTGCGCAGCTCGGTCTGGCCGTTCGCATTCTGCTGGAACTGCACGCCGGGCACGGTGTCGGCGAACTCGAGGAAGTTGCGCGAGTTCTGCGGCAGCAGCTCGATCTGCTTCAAGGACACGTAAGTCGAGATTTCCGGGGTCTTCGATTCGAACAGGCGCGTCGCGGAGACGGTCACCGATTCGAGCGGACGCGCCGCCGTGGCGGCGGCGGCGGTGTCGAGATCGAGCGTCGCGACCTGTCCCACTTGCAGAACGACTTGCTGGCTCGACGTTCTGCCGCCGGCATTCACGTCGATCTTGTATTCACCAGGCGGCAGGCCCGCGATCGTGTAATTTCCGCCTGCGCCTGTCTGTACGTTGCGTCTATAGCCGGTCGCGGTGTTCGTCGCCGTGACGGTGGCGCCGCTCGCCGGGCCTGCTTCCGCAGTGACCTGGCCACGCAGCGTCGCGCTGACGGTTTGAGTGAACGCTTGCGGCGCGGACAGCATCAAGGCGCTCGCGATGGCGAGGCCCAGCAGACCGCGCTTGGGCGATCCATTGGTGTGGAACGACTTCATGGCGGGTTCCCCCCTGGAACGATGGATGGTTCGAATGAGACACAGGCGCGGGGACGGCGCGACGACAGGGCGTGTCGCGAAAAAGCGAAGCGGTGTTCCCCCTGCGCGCCTTCTAGCTCGTTGCCGGCTGACGCGATGATGTTCACGGCAAGCCTGGAAACTCTTCACTCTCGTGCATCGGGCAACAAACTCGAGCTGATGAAAAGAAGTTCCCGGCGCCTGCGCGAGTATCGCTTCGCGCCGTCGCGCGCGCGCATCACGTAAAGCCGTTACAGAGTTCGCGGCGTCAACGACGAATCTTCGCAATCGCATCCGCTCGCTTGCGGTTGCCGCTCATCTCGATCGCGCGCGGTGCTGCTAACCTCGAGCGCCGTTCACTCGGAATCCCTGCATATCTCCCGCGCGAATTGCCCGCAGGAGAAACTCCGACGCGAGGAGGCGCCTTGATCGGGTCGGCACGAAATCAAACGTCACTGGCAGCGCTGCTCGCGCTCGTCTTCTTCTCTTCCCAGCACATTGCATACAGTCAGAGCGACACGCTGCCGCCGCGTGAGCAATGGCGTGCGAGCAGCTCCGCGGTCGAGAATCCCGCGCTCGCCGCGGCTCTCGCGATCGATGGCGACATCAAGACGCGTTGGGGCGGACCGTTCTCCGCCGGCCATTGGTTCCAGCTGGACCTCGGGCGCGACGCGCGCATCGGCGGCGTGATGATTCGCTGGGATAGCGGCTTCGCCGCTTCGTACCTCATTCAGAGCTCGCTCGACGGCAAACAATGGCGCACGGCCTTCGACACGTCCGATGCACCTGGCGAGATCGAATACATCTTCTTTCCGAGTGTCACCGCACGCTATCTGCGGCTTGCGAGCAAACCGCGGACCGCCGATTGGATGGCGTCGATGTTCGAGTTCGAGCCGATCGCGGCGAGCGACGCGCCGCGCATCATGGGCGTGTCATCCGCGGCGAATTCCGCCTCGCTCTGGAGCGAAGGGCCGGCACGCACAGTGACTGGCAACGGTGCCGATGCCGACGCGCGGGAGCTGCGAATCCAATTTCCCAAGCCGCTGCCCGTCGCCGGTCTGGAAGTCTTCTGGGATGCACCGCGGGCGAGCGCGCGTCTGGAAGCTCGCGACAAGGGCAGCGAATGGCAGATGCTTTGGGAGGATCCGGAGCCGCTCGGTGACACGTCGTTCCTAGCTGCGCGTGAAGCGCGCATGGCGGATGAAATGCGCCTGATCGTACGCACCGCGAATGGAGCCGTGCCGTCGATTCGCCGCCTGCGGCTACTGAGCCCGTCGCGCGTGATGACGCCGCTCAAGCGATACGAGATCGTCGCTTCGCGCGCGCATCGCGAGCTGTTCCCGGACACCTTGCATCGCCAGCAGGTGTATTGGACGGCAATCGGCATTCCCGCCGGCGTCCAGAAATCGATCTTCGACGAATACGGCAATCTCGAAGCCTTCAAAGGCGCACCGCTCGTCCAGCCGCTATGGCGCGACGATTCGGGTAACGCCGCCGCGGCGCCGGGCTCGGAACGCAGGCACAGTCTGCGGGATGGATGGATGCCGCTGCCTTCGGTCGAGTGGTCACCGCGGCCGGGTCTGACACTGCGTACGGAAGCGCTCACGATCGAGCAGCGCGGGCTTCCCGTCACGCTCGTGCGCTACCGGGTTCAAAACCACGGCGCGCAACGCGCCCAGGGGCGGCTTTCGCTGCTCGTGCGCCCGCTGCAAGTGAATCCCCAATGGCAGCACGGCGGCGTCGCGCCGATTCGGGACATCACGATCGACGGCCCGAACGAACGGACGTCGGTTGCGATCAACGGCCGCGTGCTCGTGCATTCGCTTTCCCCTGTCGATGCGCGTGGCGCGGCACCGTTCGGCGCTTACGGCGAAACAGAAATCACGAAGCATGTTGCCGCGGGCACCGTCGCGCGCGCATTGAGCGCGCAAGACCCCGACGGGCTCGCGGCCGCGCAGCTCGTCTATCGCGTGGAGCTCGCGCCGGGCGCACGGCGAGACATCGTCATTGCCTTTCCGCTCGATCAGCAGCACGTCGATATGTCGGCGGCGCGCCTGCCGCCGGCGCCGGCGCTCGATCGCCGTGCATTGCTCGGCTCGGAAAGCGATCCTGGCGCGGCGTTCGATGCACTCGCCGATGACACCGCGAAACAGTGGCAGGCGCGCGTCGGACAGATTCAGCTTTCACTGCCGGATCGTTCGCTGATCGACATGCTGCGCGCTCAAGTCGCCTACATGCTCATCAATCAGACCGGTCACGCATTGCAGCCCGGACCGCGCAATTACAACCGCTCGTTCATTAGCGACGGCTCTGCGACGGCCGCCGTGCTCGCGCGCATGGGCATGACGCGGCTCGCGCGCGACTACCTCAAGTGGTACTCGGATCACGCAGTTCACCCGAACGGGCTCGTGTCGCCGATCCTCGACGAAGATGGCTCGGTGAACCGCGGCTTCGGCGCCGATCTCGAGCACGACAGCCAAGGTCAGTTCGTGTGGCTCGTCGCCGAGATCGCGCGTGTCGACGGCGGGCCGCAGAACGTGCGCGAGTATCACGACAAGGTGCGACGCGCGCTGCAATTCCTCGAGACGCTGCGCAAGCGCACTCTCGTGCCGGGCTATGCAGCCGATCGCGAAGCGCCCGAACGCTTTCGCGGTTTGATCGCGCCCTCGATCAGTCATGAAGGCTATTCGGTCCCGACGCACAGTTACTGGGACGACTTCTTCGCTCTGAAAGGCTGGCACGACGGCGAATGGCTCGCGCGAGGCTGGGGCGATCAGGCACTCGCGAGCTATGCGCGTGAGCAATATGAAGCGCTGCGCGCGTCGGTGAGCGCCTCGATCGCAGCAACGATGGCCTGGAAGAACATCGAGTTCATTCCAGGCTCGGCAGACCTCGCAGATTGGGATGCGACGAGCGTTTCGATCGGCATCGATCCGGCCGGGCAGAAGGACATTCTGACGCCTGCCGCACTCGCGTACACGTTCGATCGTTATCTCGCGGAGATCCGTGCGCGTAACGAGCCAGGCGCCCTGTACGCGTACACGCCGTACGAAATGCGCAACGTGCTGACGTATGTGCATTTGAATCGACCGCAGGATGCGAATGAGCTGCTGCTCGATCTGTTTCGTCATCGACGCCCCGCGCCATGGCACGTGCTCGCGGAGGTCGTGCACTCGCGCGAGCGTCACGATGGCTATCTCGGCGACATGCCGCACACGTGGATCGGCGCCGAATACGTCCGCGCGATCTTCGGCATGCTCATGCGCGAAGACGACGATCGCTTGCAGCTGATTCCAGGCGCGCCGCCGAGCTGGGTGCAGGGGCCTGGCTTGAGCGTCGGCAGGCTGTCGAGCGCGTATGGCACGCTCACGATGTCGGCACGACAGGAAGGCTCGACGCTGCGAATACGCCTGGAGCCTGGTTTGCGCGAAGACACGAAGCTGCAGGTCGCGTGGCCGTCACGGCAGAAACCTTCGAGCGTGCACGTCGACGGTGTTGCACAGACGCACTACAGCGCTGATGGCATCCTGCTCGCGCGCCCCTTTCGCGAGCTCATTGCTCGGTGGTAGCGACTCGACGGAACTTTTTCGTCCCTACGGCAAAGTTACGTGCGGCGGCGATGACATCCGTCGCCATCTGTCGACAGTTCTCGCTGCGGAATTCGGATCCGCCTCACCCTCGCCGCAGGCTCATGCGTTTCATCCGTGTCGAGAGCTGCAAGAGGATCTGCTGATGAGGCGAATGTTCCCTGCCCTTTGCATCGCGCTCGCGCTGTCCGGCTGCGTGAGCACGCCGAATACGAAAGCACTGATTACCCCTGTGGGCGCGGCCGGCTATCACACATTCGCGCCGCCCGATTCGCGCGATCGCGTCCGGGCACCGAGCGTGGACGCCCTCGAGTCCATGAACAAGGATCGCGACTCACACTAGTCAGTCGCGATCCTTGCGACCTACGCGTTCGGATTGATGAGGTACTTCTCGCCCGTGCTGAACTTCGAGTAGGCGTTGAAGACATCGAGCTGCAGCGCCTCGCGCAGCGAGATCACCTTGGTGTAGTGGCTTGCGAAGGTCGTCTTGAGCTCGGCGATGACGCGCTGGCGCAGCCTCTGCACGCCCTCGGGACCGAGCTTCTGTAGGAATGGCGTCAGAAGCCAACCGCCTACGCTCCAGGCAAATCCGAAGCTGCGGGTGATCTCCGTGGGGCCGCGGTCTAGGCCGCCATAGATGTACACCTGCTTGTGGGTGTTCGAGCCGTAGCGGCTGTATTCGGTCAGCTTCGTGGCGGCAACCGCTTCCATGCACGTGAGGATCTGGCTTGCGAGCTTGCCGCCCCCGATCGCATCGAAGGCGAGTGTCGCGCCGGTGGCCGCGAGCGCCTTCGTGAGATCGTCCATGAATGTCGCCGACGAAGAGTTGCACACGTATTTCGCTCCGATCCCGCGCAACAGCTCCTCTTGCTCGGGCTTGCGCACGATGTTCACGAGCGCGATGCCGTCCTTGATGCAAATCTTGTTGAGCATCTGACCGAGATTCGAAGCCGCCGCCGTGTGCACGAGCGCGGTGTGGCCTTCACGCCGCATCGTCTCGACCATGCTGAGGGCCGTCAGCGGATTCACGAAGCACGATGCGCCCTCCGCGGGCGTTGTCCCAGGCGGCAGCTCGAGCACCTGCGCCGCCTTGATCTTGCGGAACTGCGCGTACATCGCTCCGCCGGACATCGCGACCGTCTTCCCGAGCAGCGCTTGTGCCGCGGGCGAAGCGCCCGCTTTGACGACGACGCCTGCACCCTCATTGCCCACCGGCATCGATTGATCGATGCGCGAGCCGACGAGACGCAGCACCTTCGGCGGAATCGTGCCCAGGAGAACCGGACTGTCGGCGTTGCCCGCCTGCTTGGCGGTGCTCATATCGGCGACGCCGACGAGCAGGCCGAGATCGGAAGGATTGATCGGCGTCGCCTCGACCCGCACGACGATCTCGTCAGGTCCCGGTTCGTCGACCGGCACGCGCACGAGCGACAGCTCGAGCTCGCCAGTGTTCTTCATCAATGAACGCAGTTGCAGACCGCTTTGCTCGTTGGCCATGGCGCTCTCCTGAAGTCGGGGCCGGCGAGTATGCCTCAACTCGCGGCGGCTGCCCCCCTCCGTCATGCCCACGCAAGTCGGCACGCCATCGGCAGTTCTGCATGGAAGGTGCATCACCGACTCGCGCGATCGCCGATGCTCAACCGCTTGCATCGCCGCTTCGCACGACGTACATCAGGCACCTCTTCCGCCGCCACACCCGAACCGGATGCCTGCCAAACGTCATGGACTCGCCCGCGTGTTGTCAAAGCTCGGGTACTGCTCGCGCACGCAGGCGATCGCGCTCGTCGAATCCGGGCGCGTGACGGTCGACGGACGTGTACAGCGCAATCCCGAGCGGCCGACCGATGCTGCGCACGAACGTATCGCTGTCGACGGCGTCGAGGTGCGCGAGGCGCCGCGGGTTTATCTCGCGCTGAACAAGCCGCGAGGCTTGATCGTCAGCGCCGCGGACGAGCGCGGGCGCGACACCATCTATCCCCTGCTCGAATCCGCGCCGGCGTCCTGGCTCGCCCCGGTCGGGCGCCTCGATCGCGCGAGCGAAGGTCTGTTGCTCGTCACGAACGATTCGGAGTGGGCCGCACGCATCACCGATCCCGCCTCCGCGATCGAAAAGACGTACCACGTCCAGGTCAACGGCCACCCCGATGCGGCCGCAGTCGAACGCATGCACGATGGCGTGACGGATGCCGGCGAGCACCTCGCGGCGCTGCGCGCACGCGTGCTGCGCTCTGGCGCAAAGAACGCGTGGCTCGAAGTCGTGCTCGACGAAGGCCGCAATCGCCACCTCCGCCGCTTGCTGAACGCGCTCGACTTCGAGGTCCTGAGGCTCGTGCGCGTCTCGATCGGCCCGATCGAGCTCGGCACATTGGCGAAAGGCCAGTGGCGCGAGCTCACGGAAGCCGAACGAGGGGCTATGGGCGCTGGAGCTTCCCGCCTTTCGCCGCGAGCATGTACTTGACGATCGTCTCCGTGATGTTCGGCTCCAGGCCTTCCGTGTGGCCTTTGTTCATGCGCACGACATCGACGACGATGCGTCCGTCCTTGCAGTTCTCGAATTCATACACCTGCGCCGTGCCCGGCCGTGCGGTCGTGCCCCACGACGGGCCGCGCGACTGGTCCGTCGCCGTCACATAGCCGCGCTTGTCGTCGACGACGTCCGGCTTGCGGACGCGGTTGCCGCAGCCGTATTTCGCGGCCCACTCCGAAGTGTCCGTCGCGGTCGCGCTCGAGGCTTCGAGCTCTCCGATCGCGAAGATGTGCGAGAAATCGCAAGTCAACGACGACGTCGGCACGAGCGCGCTGTTCGCATTGGCGGAAGGAGCGGCGCCGACGCGGCCGCCCGAGAGCGAGACGAAGCCGTCGACCTTGTTCTTGAAGTAGTCGGAGCACACGATGCGCCGCGACGTGATGCCGCCCTGCGAATGGCCGACGAGCCAGAAGGTCGAGATGTTCTCCCGGCCGAATTCGGCGATCAGCTGCTCCGTGATGCCGCGCAGATACTCATCATCGGCTTCCGCGACCCAACGGCGCGAGGGCTGATCGGTGAGCGCGGTCGGGGTCGCCACGACCAGCCGATATTTCTCCTTCAGATCGACGGCCGGGAAATAGGAGCGCTGCCAATTGCCGATCGAGCCCGCGCCGTGCAGGTTCAGGATCACCGCGACCTTCTCGCCGCGCTTCAGATCGCACGCGTAATCGAGAAAGAACTTGCGGCCGGTCTTGGGCTCGGTGGCAGCGCCGGGATACAGGCGCGCGGTCGCATCGCAGTTCTTCGCATCCGGACACTCGAAGCGCGGCAGCGCCGTGCACGAGGAGCCAGCGATTTCCGTACGCGCTTGACCGTTGCTCGCACCACTTGCGAAGACACCGCAGGTCACGATGACGGCGACTCGCACCAAAGCTCGCGCTGGACGCATGAGATCCCCCAAATGCTCGTTATTGATCGTGTTGGACGCGGGCCATGGCGCCGCGTCGTGTGGCGATTGTCTCGCCGTTGCGCGTTTCGATCGACGCTCACATCGTCAGCATTTGTCAATGGGACACATCAGAGCTGATCGTGAATCTGATACGCGAGCCAATCGAAGGCGCGCGAACGCCACGGACGCGCGCGCCACGCTTCGAGCGACAGCTCTCGACTGCGCTGCAGATCGGCTGCGAACGCCCCTTTGAGCTGCTTCGCGACCGTCGCATCGCGAATGCCGATGCCGACTTCCTCGTTGAGCGACAGCGAGCGCGCATCGAAATTCGTCGAGCCGATGTGCGACCAGATCTCATCGACGATCACGATCTTCTGATGAATGAGCGTCGGCTCGAACTCGTAGAGGCGCACGCCGGCGCGCAACAGATCGCCGTACAAGTGGCAGCCTGCGCGGCGTACGAAAGGACTGTCCGTGTGCCGGCCCGGCACCATCAGGTGCACGGCGACGCCGCGCTTCACCATCATGCCGAGCAAGTCGCACACGCCGTCGTCGGGCGCGAAGTACGGGTTCTGAATGATGACTTCGCGCTTGGCGCTCGCAATCGCCAGCGTGTAGAGCAGCGCGACCGACGACACCGCATCGCCGGATGCGCTGCTCACGACATGTGCATCGCAGTCGCCGACCTCCGCAAGCTGCGGAAAGCAGCTCGCGCCGGCCGGGACGCAATGCGACTCCTCGATCCAGTTCTCCATGAACACCGCCTGCAAGCCTTGGACGATCGGTCCTTCGACACGCACGGCGGTGTCGCGCCAGTGCTTTTCATCTTCGCCATTGCCGAGCCACTGATCGGCGATGCCGTGGCCGAACGTGTAGCCGATCGCGCCGTCGATGATCAGGAGCTTGCGATGCGTGCGGTGATTGAAGCGGCGCAGGTTCCACCATCGCGGACGACAGTAGATCGCGCGCTGCACGCCCGCTGAGTCGAGCTTCTTCAGGTTCGCCGCATCGGCGCGCGAGCCGCCCATCGCATCGATGAGCAGGCGCACCGTGACGCCTTCGCGTGCCTTGCGAGCGAGCAGCTCGACGCAGCGGCGCTCGACCTCACCTTGCGTCCATACGAACGTTTCGAGATGAATCGTGCTGCGCGCCGCCGCGATGTCGCGCTCCATGGCGGGATACAGCGCACCGTTCTGTAACACCTCGCATGCATTCCCGCGAGCAACGCTGCCACCGGTCGCACCCGCGAGCGTTTGCAGGTCTTCCGCAAGCGGCGGGAGTGCATCCGGATCGAGATCGAGATACGGAGTATTGCGGCGGTTCTTGAGGAGAAAGTAGCCGGCGGCGAGCAGCAGGCCTGCGATGAACCAGAGCAGCTTTGCCAGCACGGCCGTCCCCGATCTTGTGCGTTACCCGTGAGACACACCTACGTACGAACCGGCCCGCAAGTTCAGTCCGCCGTGAATGTCTCGCATAATCGGCCCATGAAAACGCTCAGCCTGCTCGCCGCCGATCTGCAACAGGGCCGCACGACCAGTCGTGCGCTCGTCGAAGAATGTCTTCAGAACATCGCCGCACCGCACGGCGAAGGCGTGCGCGTGTTTCTGAAGGTAGATGCCGAGCGCGCACGCGCGGACGCCGATCGCCACGACGCAGAGCGCCGCGCCGGCCGCGCCCGCTCGCCATACGCAGGCATCCCAGTGTCGATCAAGGATCTGTTCGACCGCGAAGGCGAAGTGACGCTCGCCGGCTCGAAGCTGCTGCGCGATGCCGCGCCGGCGACGCGCGATGCGCCAAGCGTCGCGCGCCTGATCGCCGCGGGATTCGTCCCGATCGGGCGTACGAACATGACGGAATTCGCGTTCTCCGGCCTCGGCTTGAACTGCCACTACGGCACGCCTGCGAATCCGTTCGATCGCGCGACGCGCCGCATTCCCGGCGGCTCCTCCTGCGGCGCGGCCGTCTCGATCACGGATGAGATGGCCTTCGCAGCGTTGGGAACGGACACGGGCGGGTCTTGTCGGATTCCGGCGGCGATGTGCGGCATCGTCGGCTTCAAGCCCACCGCACGACGCGTGCCGCTCGCCGGCGCCTTTCCTCTTTCGCCCTCGCTCGATTCCATCGGTCCATTGGCGAACTCGGTCGAATGCTGTGCGATCCTCGATGCGGTGCTCGCGGGCGAGCACATCGAGCCGATTCTGCCGCTGCCGCTACGCGGCCTTCGGTTCGCGGTACCGCAGGCCGTCGTGCTGGACGACATGGATGAGCAAGTCGCCGGGGCGTTCAGTCGCGCGCTGTCGAGCCTTGCGGCACAGGGCGCGATCATCGAGGAGATTCCGCTCACGCAGCTTCAGGAGCTCGCGGAGCTGAATCGCAAAGGCGGGCTCGCGCCGCCGGAGGCTTATGCGCTCCATCGCGATTGGATCGCAGAGCATGCGGATGAGTACGACCCACGCGTGCTCGCACGCATTCTGCGCGCCAAGGAGCAGGACGCGGCGGACTACATCCAGCTGCTGCGCGCGCGTACCAGCTTCGCCGAACGCCTGGCGGCGGAACTGATGAGCTTCGATGCGATGCTGATGCCGACGGTGCCGATGATCGCGCCGCCGATCGCGTCGCTCGACGATGATGCGGCCTATCGGCATACGAATGCGCTCGCGCTGCGCAATCCCAGCATCGTGAACTTCATCGACGGCTGTGCGATCTCCCTGCCCTGCCATCGCATGGGCGAGGCGCCTGTCGGCCTGATGCTCGCGACGCTCGGCGGACGCGATCCGCAGCTGATTGCGATTGCGGCGAGCGCCGAGCGCGCGTTAGCCGGTCTTGCCTAGATCCGCCGCCCCGAACTGCTCGTTGTAGAGCTGCGCGTACAAGCCGCCGCGCGCGAGCAGCTCGTGATGGCGTCCGACGTCCGTGATCCGCCCGCCGTCGATGACGACGATCTGATCCGCGCGCAAGACCGTCGAAAGCCGATGCGCGATCACGATGGACGTGCGGTTCTTGAGCAATCGCGCGGTCGCCGCCTGAATGATGCGCTCGGCGCGCGAATCCAGCGCCGAGGTGGCCTCGTCGAGGATCAGGATCTTCGGATCCTTGAGGAACGCCCGCGCGATCGCGAGACGCTGCTTCTGTCCGCCCGAAAGCACGGCCCCGCGCTCGCCGACTTCCGTCGCGAGGCCGTCGGGCAGTCCTTGCACGAATTCCAGCGCGTTCGCCGCTTCCAGCGCCGCGACGATCTGGTCCTGGGTCGCATTGGGCGCCGCGACCAGCAGGTTCTCGAGCACGGTGCCGGAAAACAGGATCGTCTCCTGATTCACGATGCCTATATGGGCGCGCAGCGAATCGAGCGCGAGCTCGCGCAAGTCGGTGCCGTCCAGGCGAATCGCACCAGCCGTCGGGTCGTAGAAGCGCGGGATGAGGCTTGCCAGCGTCGATTTTCCGGCCCCGCTCGGACCGACGAACGCGACGGTCTGACCGGGCAGCATCGTGAGCGTCACGTCCTTCAGGATCGGCGCGTCCGCGTCGTAGCCGAACGAGACGTGATCGAGCTCGATGCGGCCCTCGCAGCGCTCGATGCGCTTCGCATGCGGGCGCTCCGCGACATGCGGCTGCGTATCGAAATATTCGAAGATGCGGTCCATCGCCGCGAGCGCATTGCCGAGCACGACGCTCAGATCCGACAGCCGCTGCAGCGGCGAATAGAACATGCTCAGATACAGCAGGAACTGCGTCAGCGAGCCGACCGTCAGGCGCCCAGCGAGAATTTCGTGCACGCCATACCACACGACGAGCACCGGCGAGGTATGAATGACGAAGCCGACCGCGACCTCGTTCGCCGCCGTATAGCGGGCCGAATGCAGAATGCGGCTGAGCAGCTTGTTCGCATGCGATGCGAAGCGCCTCGTCTCGACCGACTCGCGCGCAAACCCTTTGACGACGGCGACGCCCGCGACTTTCTCGTGCAGCTCGCCCGCCAGCACCTCGAGCCGCTGCTGCACCTCCTGGCTGCTTTGCCGGATGCGCGGACCCATCGCGCGCAACGCGACGATGTAGATCGGCATCAGCGCGAGCGAGATCAGCGTCATCATCGGATGAATCGAGATCAGAATGCCGATGAGCGCGATCAACAGCACGGCATCCATCCATACATTCGTGAGCGCCGAGCCGACGAAGTTCTGCGCCAGGCTGATGTCGTTCACGACGCGCGAGGCGATCGCGCCCGTCTGATGCCGCGTGAAGAAATCGTGCGACAGGCGCTGCACGTGACTGAAGAGCGCGACGCGCAGATCGCGGATCAAGCGATGCCCGGCGATCGCGGCGAGCACGCTGCGAAAATAGGTGGCAACCATCCACAGCGCATTGATCCCGAGCACCGTGCCGACGAGATACAGGATTCGGCGCTCGCGCGTCGCCGCATCGATCGCATCGTTCAGCACGACGTCGTCGAGCAGCACCTTGAGCATCCAGGGAAATGCGAGCGGCGCGAGGAACTTGATCAGCCCACAGAACGTCGCCCCCGCGACGAACGGCCAATACGGCTTCGCATACGCGAGAAAACGCCAGATCGGCGTGCGCGCGTCCGTGCGCTCCTTGAATCGCTTCAGGATGGAATCGCCGAAGCCGTTCCTGACGTCGCGAATGCGATGCTCGCTGACGTCGACCTCGGCGTAGCACGAGCCCGCCTGCAGCTGCCTGATATCGCCCGGCCGCACGTCCGGCGGCAGACGGCTCTCCGGGATCGGCGAGCCGACGAGCATGTCTTCCTCGACATCGATGACGATCGCGACGTGCGGATCCTTGTCGCCGCCGGGCTGTCGATACAGACCGCTCAGTAGCAGCGCGGCGTCCTCCCACCGGCTGAAAACGAAATGCCGGCCATCGGCGCGCCGCAGGCCCTGCTCGAGAACGGCGGGCACATCGGAGCTGCGCCTGATGTGATAGACGATCATCCAAGACCTGCGCGGTGCGGGAGCGACATGATCCGGCAGCGGCCGCCGCTTGCGCAATCGGCGCCTGCAGGAAGCTGCCCGAGGTTTGCCGACGGCCCCGGGCGGGTTGCGCTAGCATTGCCCAAGGGAAGCGCCGCCGGACCCTCAGGAACCAACGCCGGCGCCGTGGGATTGGTTTAGGCGGAAGTGAACGCCTCCATTCTTCCCTTTTCGTGCGAAGGGATGCGAATTGAACAGGAACGCGTAGAGGATAGACATGCACATTCAAGTGAATCACGGCAACCACGTACGCCTCGGCGCCGACGTCGAGCAGCGCTTTGCGGACATCATTCGCGACACGCTCAACCGCTTCGGCGACCGCATCACCCGCATCGAAATGCATCTGAACGACGAAAACGCGGGCAAGCACGGCGATTCCGACAAGCGCTGTCTCATCGAGGCCCGCATGGCCAATCTGCAGCCGGTCGCCGTGAGTCATCTGGCCGATTCCTGGCAACTCGCCTTCGACGGCGCGCTCGAAAAGCTCGAGCACGCGATCGGGCATACCATCGGCAAGCTCGAAACGCACTGAAGCTCAACGCGCCCGGTCGCGGCGAGGCGCGGCAGCGGCGTACCCGACACGGACGGGTACGTTCGTTTTGCATGTTCGGCGCCCAAGCCGAGATAATCGCGCCATAAATCCAATGCGATAGCGCTGGCCGCTGTCGTCAGCCGCTATCGCCCATCCGCTTCCTCCGTCACGAAAACCATGAGCGACGAATCGACGATCACCCCCAGCTCGCGGCCGAACGTCCGCGAAAGCCTGCGCCAGGACGCCCTGAAATATCACGAGCTGCCGGTCCCCGGAAAACTCTCGGTCACGCCGACCAAGAAGCTCTCGAACCAGCACGATC
>Ga0164243_10001786_pt1 | contig 36052 bp, 29 predicted proteins | sample OricompcompostOP_FD_108781 | JGI IMG/M metagenome (GOLD analysis project Ga0164243, IMG submission 108781) | Organic Plus compost microbial communities from Emeryville, California, USA - Original compost - Organic plus compost (OP) | ecosystem: Engineered > Solid waste > Mixed feedstock >...
AGAATCCCGCGCGCGAGTTGCAAGTTGCCGCTGCGCTCGCCGCGGGTTCGCGTGCGCTTCGCGGGTACAACGACGCCTTGAGTCAGGACGCATTGCGAACGGCGCAGGCGCTGTGGGAGCGCGCGAATACCAACGAGCCGCTGTTGCGTGTAGGTGCCGCGGCCGAATTGCTTCTGACCACCAACGATGCGAAGTACGCGGCGTTCCTGCGCGACAATCAGAAAGTCATTGCCGCAAACATCGACCGCGTCGGCTGGATCGTCGGCCGCACGCTGCCGGTGGTGAAGAATGCCGGCTACACCAGAACCATTCGCGAAGCGGTGCGCCGCTATCGCACGAAGGTCGATGCGCTCGCAAAAGAAACCCCGTACGGCGTGCCGTACACCCCGGATGTATGGGGCGCCGGCTGGACGATTCAGGAATTCGGCGTCGACCAATGGATGCTGCATCTGTCGTTCCCGGACCTGTTCCCGCGCACGTATGCGCTGCAGGCGTTGAGCTTCGTGCTCGGCGTGCATCCCGGATCGAACAATGCGTCGTTCGTATCCGGCGTCGGCGCGAAATCATTGACGACCGCGTACGGATTCAATCGCGCCGACTGGTCGTACATTCCGGGCGGCATCGGCTCGGGCACCGCGCTGATCCGGCCGGATTTTCCCGAGCTGAAGCACTGGCCGTTCTTCTGGCAGCAGACTGAATATGTGCTCGGCCGCGGCACGACGGATTATCTGTTGCTCGTGCTGGCCGCCGATCATGAGCTGAACAGGAAGGGCGAGTGAGCGTATCGAGGCTATGGGCGTGAATGCGGTCCCGACTTGCGTCGGGACGACGGGAGTCCGCCGCGTTCGCGAGCGTCTGCACGCAGGAGCCGCCGCGCTCGCGAACTTCCTGCACACGGCGGTCAGCGGCGCTCGCGAGCTTCCTGGACGTAGATGAACATCTTGAGTTTCGGCGGATGTGAGGCAAACGTCTGAGCGACGTCGGTGAGCGCCTTCTCCGCGCCGCGAATCCGGAGCGTGCCTTGCACGTTCGCCTTTTCCGTCGACGCCTGCTTCAAGCTGTGTCGAGCCGTGAAGTCACCGAAGCTCTCGCTCGGAAAGCGCGTGTGCTTGTACAGCCTGCACTCCGAAGCAAGCCTGCCGAGCTCACCCGCAGGGCCCGTGCCGCCGAGAAGACCGGCCGAGACGAAACCCTCGTGCGCCGATTTCTCGCCCAGCGGATTCTCGAAATAGAGATACACGCGCGCGCTCTGTCCCGTCCGCTGCGAATCGTTCGTGATCGTGTAGGTCGCGGTGAATGCCCGCTTTTCGACGATTACCTGCACGTCCAGATCCAGAATCGAAACGGGATCGTAGATGAACGACTGCCCCTTCCAGTGCAGCACATGCGCGCCGGCCGGATCGATCGTCGCTTGCGGCGCGGCTTCGATCTCCACGACGGAGTACGGGCAGTCGGCGGCGGCACGTGCCGATACCGCGAGCATGGTCATCACGACCATGGGTGCAAGAGCTCTCATCAAGGGTCCGCGTCGATCCAATGGCATGCGTTCGAGCGCAATCGATGCCGTAGATTGCACGGCGCATATGAACGTCGGGCTACAGCAGCTTTGACATATCGCACGCACTGCGTGAACGCGTTCGCAAATCCTTCAGCGAGTCACCGCGAGTGCTCGGATGCTGCGCGCCATCGATCTCGCTCATCCCTTCACGCACACGACCTGCTTCAACGTATGCACTACTTCCACCAGGTCCTGCTGGGCCCGCATCACCGCGTCGATGTCCTTGTACGCCGCTGGTGTCTCATCGATCACGTCCTTGTCTTTGCGGCATTCGACGCCCGCCGTTGCCGCGCGATGCTCTTCGAGCGTGAAGCGCTTTTTCGCCGCGGTCCGCGACATCGTTCGTCCAGCACCATGGCTGCAGCTGTGGAAACTCTCGTCGTTGCCGCGGCCGCGCACGATATAGGAGCGTGCGCCCATGCTTCCCGGAATGATCCCCAGCTCACCGCGCCGCGCACGCACCGCGCCCTTGCGCGTCACGAGCACGTCCTCCCCGTAATGATGCTCGCGGCTCACGTAGTTGTGATGGCAGTTCACCGCCTCCACGTGGCTTTCGAACGGCTTTGAGATCACCGTGCGCGCCGCGCTCACCACGTTCTGCATCATCACCTCGCGGTTCAAGCGAGCGAAGCTCTGCGCCCACTCCACCGCCTCGACGTAGTCGTCGAAGTGCTCGGTTCCCTCCTGCAGATAGGCGAGATCCTGGTCCGGCAGATTGATCATCCAGCGGCGCATGTCCGTCTTCGCGAGCTCGATGAAATACGAGCCGATGGCATTGCCCACGCCGCGTGAGCCGCTGTGGAGCATGAACCACACCGCCTGAGACTCATCCAGACAGACTTCGACGAAGTGATTGCCCGTTCCGAGCGTGCCCAGATGCACGCGATGGTTCGTGTTCTTGAAGCGCGGGTGTTTTTGCGTGATGCGCTTGAACCCCGCCGCCAGTTCCGACCATGCAGCATCGACATTCGACGGCGGTGCATCGCCCCAGGAACCTTTGTCACGCGCGCCCGGCGTTCGGCCGTGCGGCACCGCGCGTTCGATCGCCGAGCGCAAGGGGCTCAGATTGTCGGGCAGGTCGGCGGCGCTCAGCGTGGTCTTGGCGGCAATCATTCCGCAGCCGATGTCAACGCCCACGGCAGCCGGGATCACCGCCTTCTTGGTTGGGATGACGCTGCCGATCGTCGAGCCCTTGCCGAGATGTACGTCCGGCATGACGGCGATGTGATGGAAGATGAACGGCAGCTGCGCGGCCTTCATCAGCTGCGCGCGGGCCTCGTCTTCCACGGGAACACCACGCGTCCACATTTTTACCTGCGCGCCGTTTTCGACGTGCAGCGTCTCGTAAGGCATTTCGCTCATCTCGTTTTACGGGCTACGGGCTACGGGCTACGGGCTACGGTCAGAATACACGTCCTCCTTCGGGCCGCAGCCCGTAGCCCTCTCGTGACAATCCCGTAAGCGTTATCGCATCATCGCGACCGCGCGGACTTCGTCCCCGCAATCACCCTCAGTCGCGGCAATCGCTCATGTTCAGAAACATCTGGTTTCAGGCTCACTGGCTGATCGGCATCACGGCAGGCATCGTACTCGCGATCGTCGGGCTCACCGGCGCCATGCTTGCGTTCGAAACACCCCTTCAGCAGTGGCTCAATCGCGATACGCGCACGGTCGCGATCTCGAGCGCCGCCGTCATGACACCCTCGGGGTTGCTCGAAGCCGTCGCGCAGCAGGTGCCGGGCAAGCGCGTCACGACGCTGCAATTCTCGAGCGATCCCACGGCAGCCGTCCGCGTCGGATTCGCGCCGGATGCGAACGCACGCGGCGGCGGACGCGGCCCAGGCCGCGGCGAGTCCCGATACGTGAATCCCTACACGGGCGCGCTGCTCGAAGCCGATGCGGCCCGCGGGCAAGCCTTCTTCCGCGCGACGCGCTCGCTGCATCGCTGGCTCACATTGGACGGCTACGGCAAACAGGAGCTCGGCAGAAAGATCGTGGGCGCCTGCACCGCGCTGTGCATCGTGCTCACCTTGTCGGGTTTGTATTTGCGCTGGCCGCGCCGGATCGGCAGCTGGCGCGTGTGGCTCACGTTCAATCCGCGGCTCAAAGGACGCGCCTTTCTCTGGCATCTGCATGCCGTCTTGGGAACGTGGGTCCTGATCGGATTCTTGCTGATGTCGCTGACCGGCCTGTACTGGTCGTACAACTGGTATCGCGACGGCCTTTACGCCCTCGCAGGCATCGAACGTCCGGCGGGCAGAGAGCAAGCGAATCGGCCCGCAGGAGCGGCGCCTCGCGCCGAGCGCGCTCGCGGCGGCGAACGGCCAGGTGACTCACCTGACGAAGCGGTGCAGCCCGCGATCCTGGATGCCGCATGGACGAGCTTCAAAACGCTGCCCGAGGCTGCGCAGCTCAAGACGGCCACGCTGACATTCGAGCCGGGCCGGCCGATCGAAGTGCGCTACCTGCGCACCGATTCGCGGCACGACCGCGCGAACAACGTGGCACAGATCGATCCGCGCACCGGCGCCCTGCTGAAGCACGAGCGCTACGAGGACAAGCGTACGGGCGAGAAATTCATGGCGAGCATCTTCCCGCTGCACTCAGGCAGCTTTTTCGGGCTGCCGGGCAGCGTGCTGTACATGATCGCGAGCCTGGGGATGCCAGTGTTTGCCGTGACGGGATGGATGATGTATCTCGACCGCCGCCGGAAGAAGCGCGCATCCGCGACGCGACGCGAACCCTCGGCCGGGTGGAACACGCTCTGAGCCTACAAGGCAGCCTTCGCCAGTCAGTGACGATTTCGCACGACGTAGTCACGACAACTGCGTAGCAGATGTCGACATCGCGTGCGACAGAACGAGCGCACGGTTGGGAGGGCGACTCTGCGTCAAGTGGCCTTGCGGTGAGGCACGAGGCTCTCGATTGATCCCATGGGCAGCACCAACCGCATCGAGTCCGGCAAGCGGACGAAATCATGTGCACTGTAGAAGCGCGCTGCACGCTCATCGAGGGCATCGACGACGACCATGGCGGAGCCCACCGTGTGTGCGCTTTCGTACGCCCTGCGCAGCGCCTCTGCCAACAAGGTCGCTCCTAGCCCTCGGCCCTGATGATCCTTGGCAACAGCCAGTCGGCCGATCAGCGTTGCGCTGACCAACGGGTATCGCGGAAGGTGCTTGCGGGCTGCTTCGGGGACATCGCCCTGACTCAACGCCGTTGCGCACAACGTGAAATAACCCAAGACTCCTTGCGGCTGCGTTGCCACAACAAGCACGAACACAGCATTTGCCTTGCGCCGCACGTCCTGACCTGCTTGGGTCTTGAAGTACCGATCTAGACTCTCGGCACCGCATGAGAAGCTCTCACGATCGCGCGTTGCACCCGCTGGTGCAGTCACGCGGCCGCGATCGTCGGACGACACCCGCATCATGCGCCGCGGTCGCCGCCAGGCGAGCTCAAGTGTCACTCGAAGCTTTTCTCGTGTTGCGGCAACGGACCTGCCCGATGCCCCATTTCCTTACCGAGGACCTCTTCATCTGCGTACTCGAAGGCAGCATCGTCATGGCCGGCACGCAAACGCCTCGCGGGTTCTTGCGGCAGTCGTGAAGAACGCAGGCGCGCCGCTGCTGACAGCCGAGTGAGTACGAAATCGTCTTCTGTGACGGCATCGAGATGAGGAGCGGGCGATGAAGCTTTATTACCTTCCGGGCGCGTGCTCCCTGGCGGATCACATCGTGTTCGAGTGGATCGGTGCGCCGTTCGAGACGGTGAAGCTCGATCGTCCGGCGTTGAGATCGCCTGAGTTTCTCGCCTTGAATCCGAGCGGCGCGGTGCCCGTGCTCGTCGATGGCGATTTCGTGCTGACGCAGAACGCGGCGATTCTGTTCTATCTCGCCGAACGCTATCCGCAGGCGCAGCTGCTCGGCGACGGCTCGCTGCGCGGCCGTGTCGAGGTGATGCGCTGGCTCGGCATTCTCAACTCCGACGTGCATCCGGCCTTCAAGCCGATCTTCGCGCCGGGCCGGTTTCATCCTGATGCAGACGCCGCGGCCGTGCTTGCCGAAGCTGCACGCACGCAGATCCGCCAGCACCTCGAGCGCATCGATCCGCAGCTGCGCGGCCGCGACTGGCTGGTCGAGCGCCGCTCGATCGCCGATCCGTATCTGTTCGTCATGTTGCGCTGGTCGCGCCGCTTCCAGATCGAGCTGGGCGGCCTCGACAACCTGACGCGATTCTTCGAGCGCATGCAGGCCGATCCCGGCGTGCGTGCAGCCCTCACCTCTGAAGAAGGAGCCCCGCAATGAGCAATTCGATTCTGGGCGGCACGCCCGAGCAGAGCGAGATCGTGCAGGCCTTCGGCAGCCTCGGGCCTTCGCGCCTTGGGCTCGACGAAGCCGTGCGCGCGAAGTCGGTCGGCGCGCTCAACCGCCTGCTCGCGCATACGATGGCGATGCGCGACTTGTACAAGAAGGCCCATTGGCAGACGAGCGGCGCCACTTTCTATGCCTTGCATCTGATGTTCGACAAGCACCATGGCGAACAGCTCGAGCTCCAGGATGCGCTCGCCGAGCGCGTGCAGACGCTCGGCGGCGTAGCGCTCGCGCTCGCACATGATGTCGTCGAGGAATCGCGGATTGCGCGCGCGCCGCGCGGACGCGAGCGCGTGACGAGCCAGCTGCGCCGCCTGCTCGATGCGCACGAGATCATCCTGGAGGAAGCGCGCCCGCTCGCGCGCGAAGCGGCGGAGCGCGGTGATGACGGCACGAACGATCTCATCGTGAGCGAGATCGTGCGGACGAACGAGCTGCAGAGCTGGTTCGTCGGCGAGCATCTGCAGGCGCAGGACGGGGCGCCGTAGCGGGCCCGCCGTCATCCGACACCCGTCATCCCGACGAAAGTCGGGATCTCAATTGGCACCATCGCCCGTCATCCCGACGCAAGTCGGGATCTCAATTGGCACCATCCCCCTCATCCCGACGAAAGTCGGGATCGCAATTAGGCACCCTGCCGAATGCGGTCCCGACTTGCGTCGAGACGACAGGCGATTCGCGGGCCGCATGCGGTCCCGACTTTCGTCGCGACGACAGGGAACAAACTACGCCGCGCGGGCATTCGTACTACTTCGGCTGCACCCCGATACCCACGGACTCCCCGGCCCGGCCGCACGCCGGCAACGAGCGATCTAGAACGGGCGGCAGCCAATCGGCCGATCGAATCCTGCGCTTCGGGAGCGTTTCTTTGAGCATGCAGACGGTGCCGGCGGCATCTGCAGAGTCGTTGTTTGTCGGGGGCGGCGAGCTCGGGGCTCTCATGAGCGCGCTCGATTGGTCGCAGACCTCGCTCGGGCCGCCCGAGCGCTGGCCGAAGAGCCTGCGGTCCTACGTCAAGATGATGCTGAACTCGCGTTATCAGATGTGGCTCGGCTGGGGCCCTGATGTCGCCTTTCTCTACAACGATGCCTATCGCCCGACGCTCGGCATCAAGCATCCGTGGGCCATTGCCCAGCCGTTCTCCGAGGTGTGGAAGGAGGTCTGGCATCGCGTCGCTCATCTCGCGGATGAGGTACTGCAGACGGGCCGCGCAACCTACAGCGAAGGGCTCCTGCTGCTGCTCGAGCGCCGCGGCTTTCCCGAAGAGACATACCACACCTTCTCCTACAGCCCGCTGTTCGACGACAACAGCCAGATCGCGGGGATGCTGTGCGTCGTGCTCGAGGAAACCGAGCGGATCATCAATGAGCGTCAGCTGCGAACGCTGCGCAGCCTTGCTTCCGCCACGGCGCTCGTCAGCTCGGAAGCCGAGCTGTTTCGCGAAGTGAGCGCACGGCTGGCCGAGAATCTGCACGATCTGCCGTTCAGCCTCTGTTACCTGCTCGATTCGAACGGTGCCGCACGGCTCGCGGCGAGCGCCGGCATCGACGCGGGACATCCCGCCGCACCCCGGGAATTCATTCCGAGCGCAGGTGCGTGGCCGATCGAGAATCTCGATGCCGGCAGCCAGGCGTTCGTCGTCGACGATCTCGCGGCTCGCTTCGATTCGCTGCCGAGCGGCGCGTGGAATACGCCGCCGCGCGCAGCGCTGGTCGTCCCGATGGTGCGGCAGGATCACGAGCACTCGATCGCCGGCTTTTTCATCGCCGGCATCAATCCGCATCGGCAGTTCGATGCGCAATATCGCGGCTTCGCCGATCTCGTCGCGGGTCAGATCACGGCGGCGCTCGCGCGCGCCCGCGCCTACGAGGACGAACGCAGGCGCGCCGAAGCGCTCGCGGAAATCGACCGCGCGAAGACGACGTTCTTTTCGAACGTGAGCCACGAATTCCGCACGCCGCTCACGCTCTTGCTCGGACCGATCGAGGATCTGCTCGCCGCGCCGGCGATCGATCCGGACGAGCTGCGCAGCAAGCTCGATCTCGCGCAGCGCAACGGCGTGCGGCTGCTACGGCTCGTGAATGCGCTGCTCGATTTCTCGCGCATCGAAGCCGGACGGATCCGCGCCGCGTACGAGCCGACGGACCTTGCGGGCTTGAGCGCCGAGATCGCGTCGACCTTTCGCTCCGCAATCGAAAAGGCCGGAATGCGGCTGCGCGTGACTGCGCCGCCGCTGCCGCAGCCGGTCTTCGTCGATCGCGACATGTGGGAAAAGATTCTGCTGAATCTGCTTTCGAACGCGTTCAAGTTCACCTTCGAAGGCGAAATCGCCGTCTCGATCGGCACCTCCCCGGACGGCAAGTCCGCGCAGATCGACGTTGCCGATACGGGCATCGGTGTGTCTGCCGACGCGCTGCCGCGCTTGTTCGAGCGCTTCTATCGCGTCGCCGGCGCACGCGGGCGCAGCTTCGAAGGCAGCGGCATCGGCCTTGCACTCGTGCACGAGCTCGTGCGGCTGCACGGCGGCTCGATCGAAGCGCGCAGCGAGCTCGGACGCGGCACGACCTTCACGATCCGCATTCCTTTCGGCCACGAGCATCTGCCGGCCGAGCATGTGAAGAAGACGGCCTCGAGCGATGGCCCGCTCAATACGCGACCTTACGTCGACGAGGCGTTGCGCTGGCTGCCGGACGTCATCGGCAAAGCGGATATCGCGCCTGCCCGCGTGGATCTCACACCCGATCACACACTCGACGGCGCCGCCGGCAAGCACGTGCTGCTCGCCGACGACAACTACGACATGCGCGAGTACATTCGGCGCCTGCTCGAATCGCACGGCTATCGAGTCACTGCCGTTCACGACGGCGAACAGGCGCTCCACGCCGCGTGCGCCGTCCCGCCGGATCTCGTGCTGACGGACGTGATGATGCCGCGCCTCGACGGTTTCGGCCTGCTGCGCGCACTTCGCGAGGATTCCCGGCTCGCGGGCGTGCCGATCGTCATGCTTTCTGCACGCGCGGGCGAAGAGGCGAAGATCGAAGGCCTGGATGCCGGCGCAGACGACTATCTCGTGAAGCCGTTCTCCGCGCGCGAGCTGCTCGCACGCGTCAACAGCAACATTCAAATGGCGATCGTCCGGCACGAAGCGGCGCGCGCTGTCATGCAGAGCGAGCAGCGCTACTTGATGACGCATGAACGCCTGACGCTCGCCCTGTCGACGGGCCGCGTCGCGGTCTATGACTGGGACTTGGAATCCGACCGCCTGAGCGTCCAAGGATCGCTCGCGGAAAGCTTCGGCGTGACGCTCGACGATGCCGCACATGGGCTGCCGCTCGAGAAGTTCATGGAGGGCATCCATCCGGATGACCGCGAGCGGACAGCGGCGCTCGTCACGCGCACAGTCACGACCGGCGAGCCCTTCGTCGCGGAATATCGGACGCTCGGCGCGGGACAAATCCGAACCGTGCTGTCGCGCGGCCGGATCCAGACAAAGTCGTCGGGCGAGCGCTTCTTCTCCGGCGTGCTGATCGATGTAACGGAACAGAAGCAGGCGGAAGCCGCGCTGCAAGCGAGCAATGCATCGCTCGAAGAGCGGGTCGCGAAAGAAGTCGCCTCGCGGCTCGAGATGGAGCAGGCGCTGCGCCAGGCACAGAAGATGGAAGCGATCGGCCAGCTGACCGGCGGCGTCGCGCACGATTTCAACAATCTGCTCACCGCGATCATCGGCGGCCTCGATACGATCCGCCGCTCGCGCCCCGAAGACACCGCGCGCATCCAGCGCGCGACGAACATGGCGCTGCAGGGCGCGCAGCGTGCCGCGAACCTCACCGGACGGCTGCTCGCATTCTCGCGCCGTCAGCCGCTCGACCCCAAGCCGCTCGACATCAACACGCTCGTGCGCGACATGACCGATCTGCTCCATCGCACGATCGGCGAGCAGATCGAGCTCGAAGGCGTGCTCGCGCCGCGGCTGTGGCGCGCCGAGATCGATCAGAACCAGCTCGAGAGCGCGATCTTGAATCTCGCCGTCAACGCCCGCGATGCGATGCCTGACGGCGGCAAGCTCACGCTCGAAACCGCGAACACCGCGCTCGACGAGGGCTACTCCGCGACCGACATGGAAGTGATTCCGGGCCAGTACGTGCAGATTGCCGTGAGCGACACCGGCCACGGCATGTCGAAAGAAGTGCTGGCTCGTGCGTTCGAGCCGTTCTTCACGACGAAGGAGTCCGGCCGCGGCACTGGCCTCGGCCTGAGCATGGTGTACGGGTTCGTGAAACAGTCGGGCGGTCACGTCACGATCTACAGCGAGCCCGGTCAAGGCACGACGGTGAAGCTGTATTTCCCGCGCTTCATGGGTGAAACCGACGACACCGCGCAGCGCCTGCAAGGACCCGTGCCGCACGCCTGCGAGGGCGAGACGATCCTCGTCGTCGAAGACAACGAGGACGTCCGCAGCTACAGCGCGATGGTGCTGCGCGAGCTCGGCTACGCCGTCCTGGAAGCGAGCGATGCCGAGTCGGCGCTGCAGCTGCTCGACAAGCCTGGGCGCATCGATCTGTTGTTCACGGACGTGATCCTGCCCGGCAAGAACGGCCGAGCGCTCGCCGACCTCGCGAAGGCCGGACGGCAGGATCTGCGCGTGCTCTACACGACGGGCTATTCGCGCAATGCCATCGTGCATCACGGGCGGCTCGATGCCGGCGTGCAGCTCATCAGCAAGCCGTTCACCTACGAGCAGCTCGCGGCGCGCGTGCGCGACGTGCTCGATCGTTCGAGCTGATCGCGCCCGGGGCTTCGCGAACGAAAACGCCGAGTGTGTTGCAGCTATCAAGGCGGCCCCCATCCCGGTCTTCCCCCGCAAGCGGGGGAAGGGGCCGTCAGATCTCCGTCGTTCACCTAAAGGCAACCATCGCCGTCATTCATCAAGGGCGGAAGGGTCAGATCGCCGTTATTCGCCAAGGGGCGGAAGGGGGTCAGATCTCCCCGCTCAATTATGGCCACTCATATATATGGCGCCGCGCCGCCCAGTCCTTGCGCGATGACCTCGGCGAAGTGCAACGCGCGGCGGTCCGTCGACTGCGCGATCTGCTCGCGGCAGCTGTAGCCGTCCGCGACGATCAGCGTATCGGGCGAGGACTCGCGCACGGCCGGCAACAGCACTCGCTCGCCGATGCGCATGGAAATGTCGTACTTGTTCTTGTCGAATCCGAACGAGCCCGCCATGCCACAGCAGCCCGAATCCAGCACGCGCAAGTCGAGCCCCATCCGTCGCAGCACATCGATCTCGGCGTCCATCTTCAAAACCGCTTTATGCATGCAGTGGCCATGCACGACGGCTTTGGATGCAACCTGCGGCGGTGTGTAATCCGGAACGCGAGCCAAGAACTCCGAGAGCAGCAGCGTCTGTTTCGCGAGCCGCTGCGCGTGCGCGTTTTCCGGCATCAGATTCGGCAGCTCATCGCGAAACACGGCGGCGCACGCCGGCTCCAGCACGATGAGCGGCGTGCCGGCTTCGATGTCGCCACGCAGTGCATGCAAGACGCTTTGCAGATAGCGAACTGCCGTGTCGAGCAGACCGAATTCATACAGCGGTCGCCCGCAACACAGATGCCCGTTCGGCAGCTGCACGTCGCAGCCTGCTTGCTCGAGGACGAACACTGCAGCCGCGAGCGTTTGCGGATGCCAGTGGTTGTTGAAAGTGTCGGGCCAGAGGAGGATGCGGCGGTGCATTGAATTGAGTGAAGGGCTGCTGGGCGCTGGGCTGCTGGCCAGAGGGGCGCGTCGGCGGCGGAAGGCGTGATCGAAGGTTTCGTGAGCGAAGACCGGGAGCGCGCGTTGCGCGGCGACGCCGGTCAATGCGCGCGCCGCGCCCGCGAACGGCTCGCGCGTCAGGAAGAAATTCGCCATGCGCGGCGCGACGGCCGCAAGCCTCGCCCAACGATCGATGTATCCGAACGCGTACGCCTGGCGAGGCCGGCGCCGTCCTTCGTAATAGTGCGAGAGAAACTCAGCCCGCAGCGTCGCCATGTCCACGTGCACCGGACATTCGCCCTTGCAGCCCTTGCACGACAGACACAGATCGAGCGCCTCCTTCACGCTCTCATCGTGCCATCGATCGCGCAGGACATTGCCCTCAAGCGCCTCGAACAAGAGCCGCGCCCGTCCGCGCGTCGAGTGCTGCTCTTCGCGAGTCGCCATGTAGCTCGGGCACATGGTGCCGCTGTCGTGCTTGCGACAGTCGCCGACGCCCACGCACCGCAGGAGCGCACGCGCGAATCTGCCGCTATCGTCCGGAAACCGGAACGTCGTCGTAGGCTCGACCGGCCGAAACGCAGCGCCAAGACGCAGATCGTCACTGAGCTTGTGGGCGTCGATGACCTTGCCGGGATTCATCCTGCCGCCCGGATCCCAGAGCGCCTTGAAATCACGGAACGCCTGCATGATCTCGGGCCCGAACATGATCGGCAGCAGCTCCGCCTTCGACTGGCCGTCGCCATGTTCGCCGGAAATCGAGCCGCCGAAGCGCGCGACCAGCGCCGCCGCCTCGTGCGCGAACGCGCGATAGGTGCGAATGCCAGCTTCGGTCGCGAGATCGAAATCGATCCGCGTGTGCACGCAGCCTTGCCCGAAATGTCCGTAGAGATCGCCGTCGTAGCCGTACTTTTCGAGCAGCGCGCGAAATCCACGCAGGTAATCGCCGAGCCGCGCGGGCGGCACTGCCGCATCCTCCCAGCCTTCCCAAGTGATGGGCTTGTTCGGCACATGCGCGGTGGCGCCGAGGCCGGACTCGCGAACTTCCCAGATCAAGCGCTCCTGCTCGCGATCATCGAACAGTTTCATCGACGGCGCGCCGCGCGTCGCCGCGAGTGCGCGCATCGCATCGCGCGCCTTCGCTCGTGATTCCTCCACGCTCGCGCCGCCGAATTCGACGAGCAACCAGCCGTGGCCGGCGGGCAGCAGCTGCACATCGCGCGGATGCAGGTGCACGGCCTTCATGTCCTCGATGAGCTTTTCATCGATGCCTTCCAGGCCGATCGGTCCGAAGCTCAGGACTTCCTCGATGTGATCGCCGGCGGAGTACACATCCGGATAGCCCAGCACGAGCAGCGTGCGCGCGGGCGGGCTGTCGACCAGCCGCACTTTTGCACCGAGCACGATGACGCAGGTGCCCTCGGAGCCGACGAGCGAGCGCGCGACATCGAAGCCGTTCTCCGGCAGCAACGCGGGCAAGTTGTATCCGGACACGCGGCGTGGAATCGCGGGAAAGCGTCTGCGGATCTCGGCGCCATAGCGCTCGGCGATCCGTCGCAGACCCGCGTGAATCTGCCCCGCGCGGCCTTCGTGCGCGATCGCAGGACTCGAACCGTTCCCCGCGTGCGAGACGAGCCGCATGCGCGTGCCGTCGTAGGTCAGCACGTCGAGCGCTAGAACGTTCGCGGACGTTTCACCGCCCATGACCGAATGCACGCCGCACGAGTTGTTGCCGATCATGCCGCCGAGCGTGTTGTGATTGTGCGTCGACGGATCGGGCGCGAACGTCAGATGATGGCGCTCCGCCGCGGCACGCAAGTCGTCGAGCACGACGCCGGGCTCGACCCACGCCGACTTGCTCGCGGCGTCGATCTCTGGAATGCGGTTGAGATATTTCGAGAAGTCGATGACGACGGCGACGTTGCAGCATTGCCCGCACAGGCTCGTGCCGCCGCCTCGACTCAAGATGGGCGCATTGAATTCGCGGCACACCTCCACGGTCGCGATGACGTCTTCGACCGAGCGCGGAATCACGACACCGATCGGCACCTGCCGGTAGTTCGACGCATCGGTCGCGTACAACGCGCGGCTGCCGTCGTCGAAGCGCACCTCGCCTTCGATCGTATCACGCAGCCTCGTATCGAGGCCGCGTACGTCGAAGGCAGGCGATGCGCCCGGTCTGCGCTCGGTCAGATGCGATAGCACTCCGCAACCTCCTTCTTGAGCTCGATGCCGAGGCCGACGCGCGACAGATCCGGCGTCAGGACGCCGTCGGACGGCACGCAAACGCCGTCGAACAGCATTTGTTCGAGGCGAACGTGATCGAAGAAATACTCGAGGTGGATCGCCGAACGCGCCGCGCATGTCGCCGCAACATGCAGCGACGGTGCGCAATGACTGGACAGCGGCACACGAGCGGCAGACCGAGGAATTTCGCCTTCCAGTCCCACAACGCGTTGTCGACGGCCGAAATCGCCATCGCCGCAATGCCGGGACCGCCGAGATTGCGAATATCGCCGCGCATGTCGCGCCAGCGCGCGGCTATCGCGAGCGCATCCCGGCCGACGAGCAGGTTGACGAATCGCTCGTAGACGAGCGTCGCGGTTGGCTTGTCTGCGTAGGAGTAACCGAGGCCGCGCAGTCCCGCGGCATGGATGTCCACGAGCACGAGCGTCGTACTGTCCCACTCGAACGTGCCGTCGGACTCCGGCGTGGCCGTCGGCACGCGATAGGCGGACACGACGACGGCCTCGATGGGTACTACATTGCCGTCACGCATCACCGTCTCGAGGCGCTAGTCCTCGCCAGGAAAGCGCGCCGCCCAGCTCTCTTTCATCGTCGTCTTGATCAACGCGAGCGCATCGGGATCCCGATGCAGCAGCGCGCGCAAGTAGTTGCGCGCATTCTTGAACGAGACGTGCGGCGGCAGCGGCGGAACGTTCGGATCCGTGATCATCTCGAGCAGCACGGGACGATCGGCGGAAAACGCCTGCGACCACGCATCCGCGACGGCTTCCGCGCGATCGACGCGGATGCCGATCAGACCGAGCAGTTGCGCGTATTCGGCGTAGGCAAAGCGCGGCACGTCCTGCGACGGCGAGAACTTCGGATCGCCTTCCATCACGCGCTGTTCCCACGTCACCTGATTCAAGTCGCCGTTGTTCAACACCATGACGATGAGGTGCGGGTTCTGCCATTCGCGCCAGGTACGCGCGATCGTGATGAGCCCGTTGATACCGTTCATCTGCATCGCACCGTCGCCGACCATCGCGACGACGGCGCGGTGCGGATGCGCGAGCTTTGCCGCTATCGCATACGGCACGCCCGGCCCCATCGTCGCAAGGCCGCCCGACAACGAGCCCATCATGCCTCGACGCAGCTTCACGTCGCGCGCATACCAGTCGGCGGCCGAGCCTGAATCGGCCGTGAGGATCGCCTCGTTCGGCAGCTGCGCCGAGAGCTCCCAGAACACGCGCTGCGGATTGATGGGATTCGCGGAATTCATCGCACGCTTTTCGAGCACGCGCCACCAGCGCTCGACGTTGTGCTCGATGCGCTGGCGCCAGGCCCGATCCTCCTTGCGCTCGAGCAGCGGCAGCAATGCATGCAGCGTTTCCTTGCTGTCGCCGAGCAGGTTCAGCTCCATCGGATAGCGCAGGCTCAACATGCGGCCGTCGATGTCGATCTGCACGCCGCGCGCCTTTCCTTCCGGCGGCAGGAACTCCGAGTACGGAAACGCCGAGCCCACCATCAGGAGCGTGTCGCATTCGTTCATGAGATCCCAGCTCGGCGCGGTGCCGAGCAGGCCGATCGAGCCGGTGACGAACGGCAGCTCGTCCGGCACCGCGGCCTTGCCGAGCAGCGCCTTCGCAATGCCGGCGCCCGTCAGCTCTGCGACTTCGATCAGCTCATGCGTCGCGTGCAGCGCGCCTGCGCCGGCAAGAATCGCAACTTTGCTGCCCTCGTTGAGGATGTCCGCCGCGCGCTCCAGCTCTTCCATCGGCGGCACGATGCGGCGCACGGGACTGCCGACGCCGGAATGGATCGTGCCGTGCTCGCGCGGCGGTGTTTCGACTGCATCGAGATTCTGCAGATCGTTCGGCATGATGAGGCACGTGACCGTGCGCTGATCGTAGGCGATGCGGATCGCGCGATCGACGAGGTGCCGCACCTGCTCCGGAACGATGGCCGTGTGCACGAATTCGCCGGCGACATCCTTGAACAAGGACTCGAGATCGACTTCCTGCTGATAGTTGCCGCCGATCGCGGCGCGCGCCTGCTGGCCGACGATCGCTAGCACGGGCTGATGATCGAGCTTTGCATCGTACAGTCCGTTGAGAAGATGAATCGCGCCGGGGCCGGAGGTCGCAAGGCACACGCCGATCTCACCCGTGAACTTCGCGTGTGCGCACGCCATGAAGGCGGCGAGCTCCTCGTGACGCGTCTGGAAATACTGAATCTTGTCGGGCGCGCGGCCGAGCGCACCCATGATCCCGTTGATGCCATCGCCGGGATAACCAAAGATTCTGCGGACGCCCCATTGGTGCAGCCGCTCGATCAGAAAATCGCCCACTGTGGCGGCCATGGGGGAGCCTCCGGAGTGTTGGTTGGAAGACTGAGAAGAAGGCCCCCACCCCGGCCCTCCCCCGCTGCGCGGGGGAGCGAGAGGGAGCTGCAATTGGCCCCCTCCCCTAGCCCTCCCCCGCTGCGCGGGGGAGAGGGAGTTGGTTGAAGCCTTCTCTTACTGGGGGCAACGCGTCGATGCCGCGAAGGTTCTTTAATTAACTTTCACGCGTGCCGACGCACCCACGCGTGCGAATCGTCGGACTCTCGCGCGATATTTGCGCAGCGCAATTGCCGCATCCGCGCGACATTCGTGCGTGCGCAGTTGACGGACCTCTGCCGCACATTGAGGCGCCGTCATTCCCGGCTCAGGAACCACGCCGGACGCTCGCGGTTTTACGAGCGTGACGTCCTCGCCAGAGGACTTGCTCAGCCAGGACCGTGAGATCTCGGTTGAGCGAACCCACCGGGAATCGCCATGCCTTCGATCCCTTACTGCGGGACGCCGCCTGCTCCAGGCGAGCTGCTGACTCGCTTCAATCTGGATCCGGTTCTCATCGGGATGCTGCTGCTCATGGCCGTCGGCCACCGGGCGCTCGTACGTGATCCGAATCTGCGCACGCGCGCACTCGCAGGTTGGGCAGTCGCCGCCGCAGCTTTTGTTTCGCCGCTGTGCGCGCTGTCCGTCGCGCTTTTCTCCGCGCGTGTGGTGCAGCACATGATCCTCGTGCTCGTTGCAGCGCCGCTGATCGCTGCCGCACTGCCTGCATCCATCGCGCGCACGAGCGCGCAGCGGCTCTGGATCACGACGGCCGTGTTCTTCGCAGCATTGTGGTTCTGGCACATGCCGCGGCCTTACGACGCGACTTTCACCTCGACGCCGTTGTACTGGGCCATGCATCTCACCCTGTTCGGCAGCAGCATCCTGCTGTGGCGCGAGCTGCTGCATCATGCGAGCGGACAGACAGCCGTTGCGCTCGCCGCCGGAACGCTCACCTCGGTGCAGATGGGCTTGCTCGGCGCAACGCTGAGCCTCGCGGGCCGGCCGTTGTTCGACGTTCATTTCCTGACTGCGCCGTTGTGGGGGTTCACGCCGCTGCAGGATCAACAGCTCGGCGGCGTCGTCATGTGGGTGCCGGGAATCCTGCTGTTTTTGTGGACGGCGCTACGCTCGCTCCAGCGTTTGTTCGGCGTGCTCGAGCGGACGAACGCCGCATGAACGCATTTCCTCTCGGCTATCTCGACGCCGCGGGTCGGCGCGCCGCGACGGTGCTGCCGCTGACCTGGGCTGTCATCGTCATCTCCGTGCTCGTCAGCCTCGTCATCGCGATCGTGTTGTGGCGCGCGGTGACTCGCGGCCGCCTGAACGGCGGCGCAGTCGAAACACGCAGCGTTCCCATCACGCGCACCGGCAATGGCATCCGCTGGATCGGCATCGGCTTGGTCATCTCCGCCGTGCCGCTGCTCGTCACGCTCGTCTGGACGATGATCACGCTGGCGCATGCGTCCGGACCGCCGCAGGACAGCGCGCTCACGCTCGACGTGACGCCGCGCCAATGGTGGTGGGAAGTGCGCTACCCCGGCAACTCGCCGGACGAAGCATTCGCGACGGCGAACGAGATCCACATCCCTACCGGCGTACCAGTCCTCGTGAGACTCCATGGCGGCGACGTCATTCACAGCTTCTGGGTTCCCAAGCTGACGGGTAAAACGGACGCGATTCCGGGACAAACGAACTTGAGCTGGATGCAGGCGGACGCGCCCGGACGCTATCGAGGACAGTGCACGGAGTTCTGCGGCTTCCAGCACGCGCGCATGGGATTCGAAGTCGTCGCGCAGCCCCGCGATGAATTCGACCGCTGGCGAGCACAGCAGCTGAAAGGCGCATCGCCCGCGCAAAGCGAAGGCGCGCAACGCGGACTGCAGCTCGTCGAGTACCGCTGCGGTTTGTGCCACCAGGTGCGCGGCACGTCGGCAGGCGCACGCAGCGCACCGGATCTCACGCATCTGATGAGCAGGCGCACGATCGCCGCCGGCACGTTGCTCAACAACTCCGGCAATCTCGCCGGATGGATCCAGGATCCGCAGGGCGTGAAGCCGGGCTCGCTGATGCCGAACCAGTATCTGTCCGCGCGCGAGCTCAACGACGTGCTCGCCTATCTGGAGACGCTGCAATGAGAACGGCCGATTTCCGTACGCCCGAAATCGGCCTCGACAGCACCGCCCACGAGGCACGGCTCAAGCGGCTCTGGGAAACCTCGCCGGGCATCAAGGGCTTCTTCACGACCGTCGATCACAAGGAGATCGGCAAGCGCTACATCGTCACCGCGTTTGCGTTCCTCGCGCTCGGCGGCATCGAAGCGCTCGTGATGCGCCTGCAACTCGCAGGCCCCGATCTGACGCTCCTGACGCCCGAGCAGTACAACGAGCTCTTTTCGATGCACGGCGTCTCGATGATCTTTCTGTATGCCTCGCCGATCCTGTCGGGATTCTCGAACTACTTATGGCCGCTGCTGCTCGGCAGCCGCGACATGGCCTTTCCGCGGCTGAATGCGCTCAGCTACTGGATCTATCTCGCGAGCGGCCTGTTTCTGTACGCCGGCTTTTTCACCGGCAACGGCCCGAACGACGGCTGGTTCAATTACGTGCCGTATGCGCTGCGCGACTTCAATCCCGGGATGAACCAGGATTTCTATGCGCTTGGCATCGTGCTGCTCGGCATCTCGACGACCGTGGGCGCCGCGAACTTCATCGTCACCGTGTTTCGGACGCGCGCACCGGGCATGTCGCTGAACAGGCTGCCCATCATGGTGTGGGGCACGCTCACCGCGAGCGTCGCGAACCTCCTCGTGATCCCTTCGGTGAGCCTCGCGTTCTTCCTGTTGTGGCTCGACCGCCAGTTCGCGACCCAGTTCTTCGATCCGAACGCCGGCGGCCAGCCGCTCTTGTGGCAGCACCTGTTCTGGATCTTCGGCCATCCGTGGGTGTATGCGATCGTGCTGCCGGCGATGGGCATGGTGTCCGATGGACTGCCCGTGTTCTGTCGCCGTCCGCTCGTCGGCTATTCGCTCGTCGCCTTGTCGACCGTCGCGACGATGCTGCTCGGCTTCGGCGTGTGGGTGCATCACATGTTCGCGACCGGATTACCGAGCCTCGGCTTGTCGTTCTTCTCCGGCGCGTCGATCGCGATCGTCGTGCCCTCCGCCGTTGCGGTATTCGCGTGGCTCGCGACGATCTGGCTCGGGCGGCCCGTGATCACGACGGCGTTTCTGTTCTTCAGCTCGATGATTCTGTTGTTCGTCATCGGCGGCGTGTCCGGCTTCATGACGGCGAGCGTGCCGGTCGACTGGCAGCTCACGGATACCTACTTCGTCGTCGCGCACATTCATTACGTGCTGATCGGCATCAACGTATTCCCGGTGCTCGGCGCCACGTATTTCTGGTTTCCGAAGATGACCGGCCGGATGCTCGATGAGCGGCTCGGACGCTGGAATTTCTGGCTGACCTTCATCGGCTTCAATCTCGCATTCCTGCCGATGCACCTGACGGGCCTCTTCGGCATGCCGCGCCGCGTGTACACGTATGCGCCCGACATGGGCTGGGACACGCTCAATCTGATCACGACGATCGGCAGCTTCGTGCTCGGCCTCGGCATCCTGTTGTTCATCGTCAACGTGATGAAGAGTCTGCGCACGGGCGAGCGCGCGGGCGCGAATCCGTGGGGCGCGAGCACGCTCGAGTGGGCGACGTCCTCGCCGCCGCCGCCGTTCAACTTCGCCGTCATTCCGACCGTGGCCTCGCGGCATCCGCTGTGGGAAGACCAGCTCGGCGAGGAGTCCGCGAAGAGCTCGATCGATCGCGGCATGCTGCTCGCGAGCGGCAAAGAGACGATCGGCACCTCGCCGCTCGACGCCGCGCCCGACATGATTCTCGAAATGCCCGAGGACAGCATCACGCCGTTCCTGCTCGCATTGGGCACGACGATCCTGTTCGTCGGCATGCTGCTGAAGACGTGGGGCGTGGTCGCTGCGGGCGGCGCGCTCGCGACGCTCGCGCTGATCGCATGGCTGTGGCCCCGGCAAGCGCTGCGCGAGCGGGAGCCTGCGCATGGCTGAAGCCGTTGCAGATCGTGAGCTCGTCGTCGCGGATACGGGATCGCTGCCCGTCGGCCCGGTCGGGCGCCACGGGCTCGGCTCGTGGGGCGTCGCGATGCTCATCGCGGGCGAGGGAGCGCTGTTCGCCTTTCTGCTGTTCTCCTATTACTACACGGGCGCGAACGCGCCGCCGGGCTGGCTGCTCGAACCCGAGCCGACGCTTACGCTCGCGCTGCCCAACACGATCCTGCTGATTGCCTCGAGCTTCGCCGCGTGGTTCGGCGAGCACAACATCCTGCGGCAGCGCCGCCGCGGCGCCCTGCTCGGCTTTGGCGCCGCGTTCGTGATGGGCGTCGCGTTCGCGATCGTGCAGGTGTTCGAGTGGCTGTCGAAGTCGTATCGATTCGGCACGTCGAGCTATGCGTCGCTGTACTTCGTCACGACGGGCTTTCACATGGCGCACGTCGTCGTCGGCATCGTCGTGCTCGCCGCGATTTTCGCCTGGACCGCGCTCGACTATTTCAGCCCGCGCCGCAGGCTGTCGGTGTCGGCCGGCGTGCTGTATTGGCATTTCGTCGACGTCGTGTGGCTGTTCGTGTTCACGACCTTCTATGTGACGCCTTACCTGGGGTTCGGCCAATGAGCCCGCGCGATACAGCGCTCACGCATCATCCGGCGCCGCATCGCGATCGCGTGATGAACTGGGAAAGCGCGTTCGGACTCTTCGGCGGGCCCGCGGGCTGGTTCCTGCAGCTGTGCGCCGGGTTCGCGCTCGCGACCGAATCGTGCTTCGCGACGGCACCGCGCGTCCGGCTCCGAAGCGACATCGCCGCGAGCGACTGGGCGTGGCCGACGCTCATCGTGATCTCGATCATCGGCCTCGCATTGGGCATCGCGGCGCTGGTCGTGTCCTGGCGCATCCTGCAGCGTACGAAATCCGAGATGGCCGGCGATCATCGCCATCTGCTCGAGATCGGCACCGGCCGCACGCGCTTTCTCGCGCTCTGGGGCGTGTGCTTCAGCGGCGGATTCGTGATCGTCACGCTCATCACCTTCCTCGCGTTCGCAACGGTGCCGCGATGCCTCGGCTGACGCTCATGCTGCTGCTGTCGACGGTTGCCGCCTGCAGCAACGCCGAGCCGCATGCGCGCGCGAAGCAGCTCATCGCCGATCATTGCGCCGCCTGTCATCAGGTTCCCGGCGTCAGGGGCGCGAACGGCCGCGTCGGTCCTTCGCTGGCCGGCATCGCGCGTCAGCAGATCATCGCCGGTCATTTCGCGAATGCGCCCGCGACGCTCGCGCATTGGATCGAGTCGCCGCAGGAGATGCTGCCCGGCAACGCCATGCCGGACATGCAGCTGACTCACGAGCAGGCGCTCGAAATCACGGCCTATCTGTACACGCTGGAGCAGCGCTGATGCGATTCCTCTCGACGACCATTCTGCTCGCGGCCCCGCTCGCCGCGCCGGCGCAGACCGTGCCGAGCCCCGTCCCGGCCAACGAAGTCTTCACTCGCGAACAGATCGGCCGCGCGCTCGCGGCGCCGACGCCGAATGCCGGGCGCGCGCAGCCAAGCAGCGCGAATGCACCCGAGGACGATGGCCAATGGACGATGCCGGCGAAGAACCATGCGGCGACGCGCTTCTCGACGCTGAAGGAGATCACGACTCAGAACGTGCGCTCGCTGACGCCGGCCTTCACGTTTTCTCTCGCGGTGAACAAGGGACAGGAAGCCGCGCCGATCGTCGTCGACGACACGATGTATATCGTCACCGCGTACCCGAACTTCGTGTACGCGCTCGATCTCACGAAGCCCGGCGCGCCGCTCAAGTGGCGCTTCGCGCCGCAGCCGGTGCCGGCGAGTCAAGGCGTCGCGTGTTGCGATGTCGTCAATCGCGGCGGCACGGTCGATGACGGCAAGTACATTTTCAATACGCTCGACGGCCAGACGATCGCGCTCGACACGAAGACGGGCAAGCCGATCTGGCGCACGCAGCTCGGCAACATCAACATCGGCGAGACGATCACGATGGCGCCGCTCGTCGCCGACGGCCGCGTGTATGTCGGCAACTCGGGCGGCGAGCTCGGCGTGCGCGGCTGGATCGCCGCGCTCGATGAGCAAACCGGCAAGCTCGAGTGGAAGGCATTCAACACCGGGCCCGACAAGGAAGTGTTGATCGGCGACGACTTCAAGCCCGCCTACGCGTCCGAGCGCGGCAAGGATCTCGGCGTGAGCTCGTGGCCAGCCGATGCGTGGCGCATCGGCGGCGGCAACGTCTGGGGTTGGATCACGTACGACCCCGAGCTCAAGATGCTCTATCACGGCACCGGCAATCCCGGTCCCTGGAATGCGGAGCAGCGGCCCGGCGACAACAAATGGACGGCCGGCATCTTCGCGCGCGATCCGGCGACGGGCGCCGCGAAATGGTTCTATCAGATGTCGCCGCATGATCAACACGACTACGACGGCGTGAACGAGCAGATCCTGCTCGACCTGCCGTTCGACGGCGGCATGCGCAAAGTGCTGGTCCATCCGGACCGCAACGGCTACGTCTATGTGATCGACCGCACGAACGGCGCCGTGCTCTCCGCCGATCCGTTCGGGCCGATCAACTCCTCGAAAGGCGTCGATCTGAAGACGGGCCGCCTTGCCATCAATCCGGAGAAATCGACGAAGCTCGGCGTGACGGTGCGCAACATCTGCCCGACCGCCTCGGGTGCGAAGGATTGGCAGCCGAGCAGCTTTAGTCCCGAAACGGGGCTCGTGTACATCCCGCACGAGAACATGTGCATGGATTGGATGAACACGCAGGTGAGCTACATCGCCGGCACGCCGTACGTCGGCGCCGAAGTGCACATGAAGCCCGGCCCCGGCGGACATCGCGGCGAGCTGACGGCGTGGGATCCCGTCGCGCGCAAGCCTGCGTGGGTCATCAAAGAGAACTTCCCCGTGTGGTCGGGCACGCTCGCGACGAGCGGCGATCTCGTGTTCTACGGAACGATGGACGGCTGGTTCAAAGCCGTGAATGCGCACTCGGGCGAGCTGCTGTGGCAATACAAGGTCGACAGCGGCGTCGTCGGCCAGCCCGTGAGCTATCGCGGTCCCGACGGTCATCAGTACATCGCAGTGTTGTCCGGCGTCGGCGGCTGGTCCGGCGCCGTGGTCGCGGGGCCCGTCGATCCGCGCGATGGCTCGGCGGCGCTCGGCATGGTCAGCGCGATGTCGGACCTTCCCAAGCACACGACCGCCGGAGGCACGCTCTATGTATTCGCGATTCCACATTGAGCTTGCGATCGTGATCGTTGCGGCGCTCGCCGGCTGCCGCGACACGCATGAACCCAACCTGGATTCGCCGGCACGACAGCCGATGCAGCGCGGCGTGATCGCCTCCGCGCTCGCGCCGGGGCTGAGCCACACGCTCGTCACGATGGATCCTCGCGCCGAGGCGTATTACGACAACGCGGAAGCGGTCGTCACCGGCAAGCGGCTCTATGCGCAGTACAACTGTTCCGGATGCCATTCGAACGGCGGCGGCGGCATGGGCCCGTCGCTGATGGACAACGTGTGGATCTACGGCGGGCGGCTGGAACAGATTCATCAGACCCTCGTCGAGGGGCGTCCGAACGGCATGCCGACGTGGGGCGGAAAGATTCCCGATGAACAGCTGTGGCAGATCGCGGCGTATGTGCGCTCGATGGCGCTGCCGGAAACGCTCGCGGCCCAGAACGGACCGACGCCCTCGCAATCTCCCGCGCCGGTGCCGAGAGAAGCCGACGAAGACCCAGGCTGGACACCGCCAGCCGGCACCACGAACGACTACACCGCAGTGACGCAGGGACGGTGAAATGCGCCGCTAGCGGGGCTTCGTGGTGTTCTGCGGCGGCGCCTTCGACGCGAAGTGTACGGCCACCGCGTGCGATTGCTCCGCACTCAGTCCGCGTGCGATCGGCTGCATGATTTGCGCCTCTGCGCTGCGACGCGTGCCGGAGCGAAAGTTCTCGAGCTGCTGCTCGATGTAATCGGCGTATTGTCCATCGATGTACGGATAGACGGGACCGTTCGCCTGCGGCGCCAACGCATGACACGTCCCGCAGGCAGGCACGCCGTTCTCGGGAACGCCGTGCTGTTCGATGGCGAGGCCTGCCTGCGCGCTCGCCGTGTCTTTCACGGCCGACTGCAACGGCGCGGGCGCAGTCACCACCGAGTAATACAACGCGACATCCTGCTTCTGCTGCTCCGTCAGGCGTGACGCGACGTCATGCATCGTCGCGCTCTGGCGCTCGCCCGACTCGAACTCTTGCAGCGAGCGATACAGATAACGTTGATCCTGGCCCGCGAGCCTCGGCAGCGCCGCAACCGCACCGCCCTCGCCGCGAATGCCATGACACTGGAAGCAGGAGAAACACGCGCGGCCTTTCTCGCACTGCGCAGTTCCCATCACGACGGCCTGTCCCTGCTTGATGGCCGGTGATTGCATTCCCGGCTCGCGCAACACGGCGGCGGCGATGTCCATTTGCGGATTCGTGCCGGGCGCCGCGTCCGTCACGGCGATGGGGCTGTTCCGGTGGTTGCAGCCTGCGAGCGCGATCGTGCACGTCGCGAGTACAAGCGTCAGCGATGACGCTGCGCGAACGCGATTTGCGCAAGCGCCAAGATCGCAATCGACTGCCGTGGAGGTACGCGCCATGACGGCTCGCGGACGCCTCGTCCTCGAGGATGGAGTGATTGGGCAACGTACCGCCTCCCCGTTGGTTCCTGCGCGCAATGGAACTGTCGAGCCCTTGCGCCATTGCGAAGTGGCGTGCTCATTTGCACTCGAGCGCTTGTCGAACATGTATCGACGATCTGTCAGAAGGCGAGGATCGGACACCGCGGGCCATTCCACGAAGCGCGTCGTGTATGCCGCGCTGCTCGGCAACCTGCTCGTCGCGCTCACGAAGACATTCGCCGCTGCGTGGACGGGCAGCTCGGCGATGCAGAGCGAAGCGATTCACTCCTTCGTCGATACCGGCAACGAGCTGCTGTTGCTCTACGGCATGCGCCGGGCGCTGCAGCGCGCCGATCCGCAGCATCCTCTGGGTTACGGCCGCGAGCTCTATTTCTGGAGCTTCATCGTCGCGCTGCTGATCTTTGCCGTCGGCGCGGGGGTATCGCTCTATCAAGGCATCATGCAACTGCAGCAGCCCGAGCCGATCGAGGATCCGTTCGTCAGCTATCTCGTTCTCGGCCTCGCGTTCCTGTTCGAGGGCACCTCGTGGCTCATCTCGCTCAAGCAATTCAAGGCGCGCAAGGGAACGGTCGGATTCCTCGAGGCCGCGCATCGCAGCAAGGACCCGCCCTCGTTCATGGTGTTCTTCGAGGATTGCGCGGCGCTGCTCGGCATCGCGTTCGCCGCGTTCGGCACGTTCATGTCCACGCGCGGCATGCTGCGCTTCGACGGCGCGGCGTCGATCGCGATCGGCGCGATGCTGGCCGGCATCGCGATCATGCTCGCGAGCGAAAGCAAGAGCCTGCTCATCGGCGAGCCGGCCGATCGCAATCTACAGAACTCGATCTTGCGGATCGCGTCCGCGGATCCGCGCATCGCGCACGCGAACGGCGTGCTCACGACGCAGCTGTCGCCGGATCAGATCGTCGCGGCCTTGAGCCTCGAGTTCGCGGACGAGCTGGATACGACGCAGGTGGAGGAATTCACGCTCGAGATCGAGCGGCGGATCAGGTCGGTGCATCCGGAGGTGGTGATGCTGTTCGTCAAGCCGCAGTCGGCGCAGGCGTATCGATCGGCGATGCAGCGGCGCTTTGGACCGCGCGGCGAGCGCTGACGCGCCCCGTGGTCCCGACGAACGTCGGGACCGCAATTGGCACGATGTGCCGGTTGAGATCCCGGCTTGCGCCGGGATGACGGTGGTCCCGGCTTGCGCCGGGATGACGGTGATCCCGGCTTGCGCCGGGATGACGAGGCTTCGCTAATTCGGTGCGATCGACTGATACACCGCATCGCGCACGGCGCGCGGAAAGGCGCCGGACATTCCTTCGAGCGCGGTGTTCGTCATTGCGATCACGGTGAGCTTCTTCACCGGATCCACGAACCACGTGTGCCCGTACACCCCGCTCCAATACCACGTCCCCGGCGACTGCGGCGAGCGCGCCGCGGCGGGATCGACGACGAGCGCGCCGCCGAATCCGAAGCGAACGCCGGGCTGAAGCCCCGCGACCGCGCCCACTTGATTGCTCATCATCGCGCTCGCGGTCGCCGCGCTCAGAATCGGCGCGCCGCCCGTTCGAACGGCCTCGAGCAGACGGAGCATGTCCGGCGCGTTGCCGATCATTCCGGCGCCGCCCGACGGATAGGCCTTCTTATCGAACGCGCGCGACGGCGAATAGACGAGCATGCCCTGACCGAGCGGCAGCTCTTGCGGATCGGACATGCGCGCCGGGCCCGACTGCGTGTTGAAGTAAGGCGTCGCAAGCCGCTCGGCCGAAGACGAGGCGAGCCAGAACGAGGTATTCGTCATCGACAGGGGCCCGGTGACGAGCCGTGCGACGGCGGCGTCGAGCGGCTGTCCTGCCGCTTTTTCGACCACGGCGCCCAGCGCGTCGATCGCGAGCGAATAGCGCCACATTTCACCAGGCTTGTTGAGCAGCGGCGCGCTGCCGATGCGGCGCACGTTCTCGGCCAGATCGATGCGCAGCTCATCGAAGCCGTCGGAGACGTTCGCGGCGTGATACGGACCGCCCGCCTTCTCCGAGAACTTGTAGCCGAGCCCCGCAGTGTGCGTCAGGAGCTGGCGCACCGTGATCACGGGTGCGGTGCCGTCGGCGAGCTTCGGCTGAAACGTCGGCAGCCATTTCGTTACGGGATCATCGAGCGACAATTTCTTCTGATCGACGAGCACGAGCGCCGCGGCCGTGACGATGGGCTTCGATACCGAGGACAGGCGGAACAAGGTGTCGATCTGCATCGGTCGATTCGATTCCTTGTCCGCGAGCCCCGCGGCGCGCTGATACACCACCTTGCCGTCCTGAGCGATGAGCACGACCGCGCCGGCCAGCCGCCCCGACGCGATCGATTGCTCGATGACCGCATCGACTTTCGCCTTGAGCATGTCCGCCGTATCGGCGTGCGCGAACGCGCTCCAGGCGATACAGATGAAGGCAATGATCGAAAGTCGTGACGCTGCAGCTGTCTTCATTGGCGGCTCCATGACTGTCCCGATGCGCGGCGAGGCCGCAAGCATGAAAGGATGCTTCAAGAACCGCAACGCCTGCTCAGAGCACCTGAAAGTCAACGCGTTCGTTGGGTTTGACGAGGTACGTGTAGAACGCCTCGTTCACCGGCGCCCAGGTCGGCCGGTCCTTCATGCGCGTGATCCAGCGCGCGAGGTTCGGCCAGCGCGAGTAATCGAGCCGGATGATTTCGCCGACCGTGATCTGCGCGATCGCGAGATAGTCCGCGATCGTGATGCGCTCGCCGCACAGATAGCGATTGCCGGCGCCGAGCCAGTGCGTATCAAGAATGCCGAGCAGCCGCACGACTCTGGGAGCCGCCCACGCGAGCGTTGCGCGCTGAGCAGCGTCATCAGGCCGCTTGTGGTTCGGCATGATCTGCGGATACAGAAAGCCGTAACACAGCTCGCGCGACAGGCTCGTGTTGAACCAATCCATGCGCTCGTTCACGCACGAGCGCTGCTGCAAGCCCTGCGGATAGGCCGGCGAGCCGACCTTGTCCGCGAGATGCTTCAGAATCGCCGCGCTTTCGGTCAGGCGAAACCCGCCGTCTTCGAGCACCGGCACTGCTTGGTTCGGGTTGATGGCGCTGAACAGCGGCTGCAGCTGCTCGCCGGCGAACAGGTCGACGATCTGGTAATCGAGCTCGATGCGATGATCGGCCGCGAACAGCGCGATCGCTCGGCACGTCGTGGATGCCGGATGGAAATAGAGTTTCATGGTCGCGTCCTCCAAAGATGCAGTCTCACGGAGCCGAAGCGCTTGCAGACGCCACGGGCGCGGCCGGCGGCAGCGGTTCGGGCACGCGGTTCTTGATGGGCGGGATGCTGCGCAGGTAGCTGAAGATCGCCGCGAGGTCTTCATCGGTGAAGTTGCGATACATCGGGATGGGCATCGGCGGCAGGACCTTGCGTCCGCGCCCCATGTGCCGGCCGGTGCGAATCGTTTGAGTGAACGTCGCCAGCGTCCATTTACCGAGGCCGGTTTCGGGATCGGGCGTCAGGTTCGCGGTGAAGCTCACGCCCCAAGGTCCCGACCACGCCGTATTCGTCGGCGCCGCCGCGACGTTCCATGGGCCTGCGGGCAGCACCGCCGGTTGATTGATCACCAGGCTTTCCGGATGGCCGGAGAGCATGCGGCTCATGTCGGGCTCCGGGCCGGCCTGGCCGACGTGCAGCGGCGTATGACAGTCGTGACAGCCGCTCGTCGTGACCAGATATTTGCCGCGGGCGATCTTGCTCGCATCGCCATCGGCGGCAGCGGCAGAACCTGCAGCAAACATGACGGCGGCAAACACGAGCGCAGAGCGCGCGCTCGATGACGGTTGCGATGGGTTCATGGCTTCGACTCCTTATGGTGTGGACGATTCGGAATGGGCGGATTTCTCGGCGATCCAGCGCTCGAGCAGCGCGAGCGCTTCGGCATCCGTCACGCGTGTGCCGAGCGGCGGCATCTGCGTCTGCGGATTGCGTGAACGAATGCGTGCGATGAGCACGCTTGCTTCGGGATGTCCGGGCGCGATGAGCCGCGCGCCCTGGCCCTGCTCGCGCGCGCGAAAGCGAACGCCGGCATCGAGCATCGAGCGCAGCACCCGATCGACGCCGGCATTGCCGGCCGTGGCGCTCTGCGCGAGCTTCAGATCGACGGGCGCGGGCGCGCCGTTATCGTTATGGCAGTGGCCGCAATTGCCGTGCAGATAGCCGAGCGCGGCGCGCTCGAGCGGCGAGCTTGCTTCGATGCGCGGCCGAGCGAGCGCGCGCGGCAGATTCTTGATGAGCCCGCGCGCGACGAGCCCTTCGAGATCGATCTCCGAATGCGTCTCGGCATGCGGCGCCAGCGGATCCCGGTCCGACGACAACTGCAGCGCGCTGAATCCCAGCATCGGCACGGCTGCGCCTTCATGACATGCGCGGCAGTCGGCCTCGGCGGGAATCGCATAGCCATCGCGCGGCGAGCCTGGCTTCGAGATCGCCGCGACGCCGTCGGCCGGCGCGAGCGTCGCATCGGTGCCCGCGTCGTTCCAGATATAAGTCGCATATCGCCAGGTGCCGTCCGCGAGACGCTCGATGAACCGTGTCTCGACCGGGCCGTCGAGCGAGAACTCCTTCCACACGCGCGTGCCGCGCGGGAACTCCCATGCATCGGGACGCGACGCATCGATCGCAGTGCCTGGGGGCAGGTAGATCCAGCGACGCTTGCGCGCGCCGTCTGACCACAACGGGTATTGCGGCGCGAACGCGAGATTCCGCGGACTGACCTGTGTCGCCGAGCCTTCGGCATAGAGGCCCGTATCGCGCAGATGCAGCGGCAAGGGCTCGCAATGCGCTGCGCCATTCCAGGCGAGCGCGGCCGCGCATACATATAAGAGTGGCTTCGTCAGCACGTGGGCGATCTCGTGGTCGGGGCCGCCGCTGCCCGTGCCGCTTGCTCCGCGCTATGCTGCGCCCAAACAGGGCTTCAGCCCGGCGCGAAGCCGCTGCACTGGCCAGCGGATCGTTGCGAACGCGAATCGCGCGATCGCGGCGCCATCAGAGCGCGCCGGCCGCCGCGCAAGCCAGGATCCTCAGGTGATGAACCGGCGATGAAATGCCGATGGACGCCGCTCGATGCCGATGAATGCCGATGACGGGCCGGTCGATCTGGCCAGCGAGCCGGATTTCAGGCTCGGCGAGCTCTGGGTGCGGCCGTCGTTCCGGGAAGTGGTGCGGTGTCGCGGAGCCGGCGCCGGCTCGGGCGGCGCAGTCGCCCAGGATGAGCGCGAGGTTCTCGAGCCGCGGGTCATGCAGGTGCTCGTCGTACTCGCGAGCCGACGCGGCCAGGTCGTCTCGCGCGATCAGCTCATCGCCACATGCTGGGCGGGACGGGTCGTCGGCGACGATGCGATCAATCGCTGCATCGCACGCCTGCGACGCCTGGCCGAGACGCACGGCGGCTTTGCGGTCGAGACGATCACGCGTGTCGGCTACCGGCTGACGTCCGACGAGCGTGCCTCTACCGTGGATGAGGCCGTACCACCAAAAGGTGAGCCGGCCGCGGACGTCTCCGCATCAACAAGCGAACGCCCCGCGACAGTCGACCCGGTGACGCCGCCCGCGCCGGCCCTTGCCGAGCTCGCGCCATCGCCTCCTCCTCGATCGCGCCGGGCGCTCCCGTTCGTGATCGCAGCACTCGTGGTTGCGCTCGCCGCTTACGTCGGCATCGACAGAATGCGCTCACGAGAGCGAGCACAGCAGACGCAAACCCTGGCCGAGATCGCAGCCCTGGTCGACAAGGACCAGTACGGCGCCGCGTTCGTTATGGCGGCGCCGTTGAGCCACGATGCCGACCTGCGTGCGAACCCGGCGTTCGAGCGGCTCTGGCGTCAGATCGTCGTTCCGATGAAGCCGTTGGTTTCACAATCGGGTGCAACCGTCTACTTCAAGCCTTATGACGATCCGAACGGTGAATGGATGCTCGCCGGCACGACGCCGCTCTCGGATTGGGTCGACGCACCTCGCGGCGCGCTGCGCCTGAAGATCACGAAGGACGGCTTTCGCACCGGCGAATTCGTCGTCGCCGTTCCCGGGCCTTCGGTCGCGACGCAGGCGCCGCGGCGCTTTCCTTTCGATCGGCCGAACGTCGCGCTCGAGCTTGCCCCCGAAGGCACGTTGCCCCCTGACATGGTGCTCGTGCCCCACACGAACCTGCCGGTGTACTTGAGCGGCTGGTCGACCGACTTGCTCGGCAGCGATCAGCACGACATTGCCGCGTTCGCGATCGCGCGGACCGAGGTGACGAATCGCGAGTTCAAGGAATTCATCGATGCGGGCGGCTACGAGGCCGCGGACTACTGGCGCGATCTGACGTTCGTCTATCGCGGCCGAACGCTCTCGTGGAGCGAAGCGCGCAAGTACTTCGTCGATACGACCGGCCGTCCGGGGCCGGCAGGCTGGCAGCTCAGCACGTATCCTCGCGGTGAGGACGATCTGCCCGTCGGCGGAATCAGCTGGTACGAGGCGGTCGCGTATGCGCGCTTTCGCAAGCAGATGCTGCCGACGATCCATCATTGGGTGCGCGCAGCGTTCACGCCGTACGATCCGATGTTTCCGACGTCCGCGGCGATCACGACCCAGAGCCGCTTCTTCGCCGACGCGCCGGAATCCGCGCAGAGCGAGCACGGCCTCGGACCGTGGGGCACGTATCACATGGCCGGCAATGTGCGCGAATGGGTATGGAATTTCGCGGGCGAAGATGCGGTCGCGCTCGGCAGCGGCTGGCCCGAGTACGCCTCGAATTTCGCGCGCATCTACACGGCCGATCCTATGTCGCGCCTTCCTGATCATGGTCTGCGGCTGATGCGCACGCTCGATGATGCGCCCGTCGATCCGGCGCTGCTGCAGCCGATCAAGCTCGTGCGCGACAGTGCGTTTGCGAATCGCGCGCCGGTTTCCGACGACGCCTTCGAAGCGATGCGGTTTCAATTCACGATGCCGCATGCCGCGCCGACGGACATCAAAGTGAGTCAGGCCGAGGAAACCGCGCTGTGGGTCGCCGAGGAAATCAAGCTTTCCTTCGAAGGCCAGGAGCCGACGACGCTCTACGTCGTGCGGCCGAAAGCGCACGGCTCGAGGCTCCAGCCGATCGTGTACTCAGGCGTCGGCGACTGCTGTTTCATGAAGCGGCCGAATCGCGACGTGCTCGAGCAGCTGCAGACTGCGGGCTTCATCGTCGACGGCGGCCGGGCGCTCATCATGCCGATCTGGGCGGGCGGCTACGAGCGCTATTCGCCGCCGCCGCCCGTTGCGGCCGAGGCCGCGGACCGCGAGCGATTGCTGTCGCTGCAGTGGCAGCACGATCTCACCGCGACGATCGACTATCTCGCATCGCGGCCCGACATGGACATGCAGCGCATCGGCTATTTCGGGATCAGCCGCGGCGCGAGCTTTGCGGGCGCGATCAATCTCGCGCTCGAGCCGCGCATCCGCGCGGCGGTGCTCGCGTCGGGCGGGTTCTGGATTCATGGGCCGGTGCATCCGATGATCGACCTCATCAATTACGCGCCGCACATCACGATCCCCGTGCTGATGCTGAGCGGGCGGTACGATCACCTGTATCCCTACGAGCAGTCGCAGAAGCGCACGTTCGAATTGCTCGGAACGCCAGCCGCCAAGAAGCAGCAGATCGAATACGACACCGGGCATTTCACGCTGCCGCCCAACCGAGTCGCCGCGGACGTCACGAACTGGTTCGATCGCCAGCTCGGCCCGGTACGCTAAACCCCTGTGCCGAAGGAGAGGCCGCTCATGCGCATCCTGCGCTCGCGGCATTGTGCATCCATGCGCGGCAAGGTGAGCGGCGCACCCGAAGCGTGCGACTGCGCTCGCAAGCGTCATCACATGAATCCGTGATTGCCCAGCACTGCGCGCTGCCTAGGATGCTGGCAGGCACGCTGCCGCGCGTGCATCTCGCAGTCATCTTGCTTCCGAGGAATTCCCACCATGACGCAACCACCGAACCTCACCCCCGCCCGCAACGCACGGATCGTGCGCGAAGCCTTTTCGAAATGGGCAAGCGGCACCGGCAGCCCGTTCGAGCTGCTCACCCCTGAGGCGACCTGGACGATCGTTGGCCGCTCCGCGGTCGCGAAAACCTATCCCAACCGCGATGCGTTTCTGAGCGAGGTCATCGCGCCGTTCAACGCGCGCATGCGCTCGCCGCTCGTGCCTACGGTTCGCGCAGTGATCGCGGACGGCGACGACGTGGTCGTTCTGTTCGATGCGAGCACCACTGCTCGCGATGGCCATCCGTACGCCAACACGTATGCGTGGTTTCTGAAAATGGCCAATGAACGCGTGATCGACGTGACCGCGTTCTTCGACAGCATCGCGTTCGATGAATTGTGGCGCCGCGTCTCACCCTGAACACCTCTCCCGCAGGGAGAGGTCGCGCGGAGCGCGGGTGAGGGGGAGCGCGATAGCGCTTCTTCAAAGCGCACGCTCCGCGTGCGCTCCCTCACCCCAGCCCTCTCCCTCCGGGAGAGGGGGCTCAGCGCGAAACCCGCGCGTCTTTGCCGACGTTCGGCAACAGCACCGTCAACACGCCGAGCAACGGCAAATACGCGCACACCTGATACACAAACTCGATCCCGCGCGCATCCGCCACCTTGCCGAGCACGGCGGCGCCGATACCGCCCATGCCGAACGCGAAGCCGAAGAACATGCCGGACACCATCCCGACCTTGTCCGGCATCAGCTCCTGCGCGAACACGAGAATCGCCGAGAACGCGGACGCGATGATGAATCCGATGATAAACGTCAGCGCGATCGTCCAGCGCAGATCGACGTGCGGCAACAACAGCGTGAACGGCGCAGCCCCGAGAATCGACGCCCAGATCACACGCTTGCGGCCGATCCGATCGCCGATCGGCCCGCCGAAGATCGTGCCCATCGCAACCGCGAACAGGAACACGAACAGCGGGCCTTGCGCCGCCTGCGCCGTTAGCTGGAATTTGTGCATCAGATAGAACGTGTAATAGCTCGTCAGGCTCGCAAGATAAAAATACTTCGAGAAGATCAGCACCAAGAGCACCAGCACCGCGCCCGCGATCGTGCTACGCGGCAGCGTCGATCCCGCGGGCTGCGATTTGCGCCGCTTCAGATGCTGTGTCTGCGCATGCGCATACCAGCTCGCAATTCTCACCAGCACGAACATCGCCAAGAGCGCCACCAGCGAGAACCAGCCCACCGTGTGCTGACCATGCGGAATGATCAGCCACGCAGCGAGCACGGGACCGAACGCGCTGCCCGCATTGCCGCCGACCTGAAACAACGACTGCGCAAGGCCATGCTGGCCGCCCGATGCAAGCCGCGCGACGCGCGAGGCTTCGGGATGAAACACGGACGAGCCGCTGCCGATCAGCGCCGCGGCGCCGAGCAGCATCGGAAAATTCGCCGCATACGCGAGCGTGAGCAGGCCGACGAATGTCAGCCCCATGCCCATCGCGAGCGAATACGCCTGAGGGCGCCGGTCGGTATATGAGCCGACGACCGGCTGCAGCAGCGACGCCGTGACCTGGTACGTCAAGGTGATGAGGCCGATCTGCGCGAAGCTGAGCGCGAACTCCCCTTTCAGCAGCGGGTAGATCGCGAGCAGGATGGACTGCATCAAATCATTGAGGAAATGCGAAAAGCTGATCGCTCCCAGAATGCCGAAGCGCACCCCTTCCGCAGGGGGCTTCTCGATGACGGCTTGAGGAACGGACTCGATACGCGACTGTGCTTCCAACGTGGCCTCCGCCAGGACTCGACTATCTCGATAGCTTAATCGCATCGCCCGCGCCCGACCTGCGAGAATCAGGCGACAGACTTCTCGAAATGGACAGGATGCATGGCCCGAGCCCGCGATCACCGCCGTGTCGACGGCACGCCGTTGCCCGTGACGGCGCTCGCCCGCGATTACCCGACGGGTCATCGCGTCGCCGAGCATCGCCATCCGAACGCGCAGCTCATTCACGCCGTCCGCGGCGTGATGCTCGTCGATACGAGCTTCGGCCAATGGATCGTGCCGCCGACGCGCGGCTTGTGGATTCCAGGCGGCATCGGTCATTCGATTCGCATGGTCGGGCAGGTCTTGATGCGCACCGCTTACATCAATCCGGCCGTCGCGCCCGCCCTGCCGCAGACTTGCGCGGTGCTGAAGATCTCGCCGCTCCTGCGCGAGCTGATCATCGCGATGATCGAGGCGGAGATTCCCTACGACGCCGATTCACGCACCGGCCGCGTCGCTCGGCTCATGCTGGACGAAATTCAACAGATGGGCACGCTGCCGCTGCATCTGCCGATGCCGAACGACAAGCGCCTGCTCGCCATCTGCAAGGCGATCACCGCCGCGCCGGCCGACACTCTCACGGCCTCGGATTGGGCGCGGCGTCTGCACGTCGATCCGAAAACGATTCATCGGCTGTTCCTGCGCGAAACCGGCATGACGTTCGGGCAGTGGCGCACGCAGGCGAAACTGCTGCTCGCACTCGAGCGTCTGGCGGCGGGCGACAAAGTGCTGAACGTCGCGCTCACGCTCGGCTATGAAAGCCCGAGCGCGTTCGCGACGATGTTCAAGCGGCAGTTCGGCGTATCGCCAAGCCGATTCTTCGAGTAGGCCGTCACTGGTCGCTGCGCTTACGCGAAGCCGCTCGGCGTGCTTGCTTCGGCGGCTCCCATTCGAGACTCGTGAGCATCGCAAAGAACCAGGCGACGCCGCGGTCCATCAGCGCCGCCTTGGGCGAAACGGCATTGAGGCGAAAGCCGTCCAACGCGAAAGGAGACGCTTGCGTGATGACGCGGAAGCGCGGCGCGTGCAACGCCGCGAATCTGCACGGCAACGCGACCAGCATGTCGCTCTCCGCGGCGATCGCGAGCGCCAACATGAAATTCGGGACGGTCAGCGCGATTCGACGCCGGCGCCCTTGCTCTTCGAGAACGCGATCGATGAAGCCGTTCGGGTCGCC
>Ga0164243_10001788_pt1 | contig 36047 bp, 32 predicted proteins | sample OricompcompostOP_FD_108781 | JGI IMG/M metagenome (GOLD analysis project Ga0164243, IMG submission 108781) | Organic Plus compost microbial communities from Emeryville, California, USA - Original compost - Organic plus compost (OP) | ecosystem: Engineered > Solid waste > Mixed feedstock >...
CCTTCGACCGCCAGCACCCGCGCGACCTCTTCGACGTGCGCGGCCTGCTGGCGAACGAGGGTGTCGGCGATGAGTTGCGCCGCGCCTTTCTGGTCTACGTCATCAGTCACAACCGTCCGATGGCCGAAGTTCTCGCCCCGACCCGCAAGCCGCTGAGCGAGGAGTTCGCGCGGGGCTTTACCGGCATGACTCGGGAGCCTGTCGCACTCCCGGACCTTGAGACCGCGCGGGAGGCGATCATCGCCGCGATGGTTGCCGCCATGCCGGAAGATCACCGGCGCTTCCTTGCCGGCTTCAAGCGCGGCGAGCCGGATTGGGCGCTTCTCGGGATGCCGGAGGCCCAGCATTTGCCCGCCGTCATGTGGAAGCAGCGCAACCTCGCCAAGCTGCCCGATGCCAAACGGCGCGAGTTGGCCGATGCGCTGGAGCGCGTTCTTTTTCCGTGACTACGACGCACAACGAAGAGGGCGCGTCGTTCGGCGACAGTGATGCTCAGTTGTCTTGGAACGCCTGCCTCCCCCTTGCGGCCCAAAGGCTTCGCGCGTGTTCGCCCTGATCGCTTTTGAGCTTGTCGGCCATCCAAAGCAGCGCGCCGTAAATGATGGCGCGATCGTCGCCGGTCAGGTCCACGATCCCGGCCTTGAAGACAAGGCCGCCGAGTTCGATCAGATGCCGCGTGCGCTTCCGGCGCTCGACCTGCCAGGTGCTCATGTCATGTCGCGCCCGCGCTCCCTGATGCCGGTTGCGTGCCGCCCGGTTGCGATTGATCACCGCCAGTGTCGCGATCAGACGTTGATGCAGATCGCCGCGACCGGCTTTGAAAGAACGCGGCGCCGCGCTTGGCCCATGCCTCCCTCTTCCCGGCGTCTTTCGTTTCGGCCAGTACGATCAGCGCGCCGGCCAGTTCGTCGGCGGTCAGCGCGTCGGCTCCTGTCGAGATGACCAGCTCGCCGAGTTGCTGCACCTTGCGGGCTTTCAAGTCCCGCGCCTTGTCTTCCAGCGACTTCAGTTCCGCATCGAAGTCCCGTGGCTTGCGCATCGTCGTCTCCATAAGCTGTCGATGGAGCGATGATAGTTGAGCGCCTGCCGCAATGCAGTAAGGTTGCCGGGACGGGCTGAAACGACGCGAGCAGTCCCGAGAAATTAGTTTCGAGGGCGCGCTTATACGTCGTTCCGACGTGCGCTTCGCCGTGGTGATGTTCGGATCGCAATGGCGATCTATCATCTTCACGTCAAGGTCATCGGCCGCAAGGCCGGGAGCAGCGCGGTGGCCTCCGCCGCCTACCGCTCGGCCTCGCGATTGCGCGACGACCGGCTTGAGCGCAGCCACGACTTCTCCAACAAGCGCGGCGTCGTCCACTCCGAGGTGGTGCTGCCGGAGGATGCGCCCGAAAAATGGAGCGACCGCGAACGGCTCTGGAACGATGTCGAGGCCTTCGAGGTCAGGAAGGACGCACAGCTCGCCCGCGAGATCGAGTTCGCCCTGCCGCGCGAGATGACGCAAGCCCAGGGCATCGAACTCGCTCGCGACTTCGTGCAATCCGAATTTGTCGATCAGGGCATGATCGCCGACCTCAACGTGCATTGGGACATGGCCGAGGACGGGACGCCCAAGCCCCACGCCCATGTCATGCTGACCATGCGATCCGTGGACGAGAACGGCTTCGGCCCGAAAGTGCGGGACTGGAACCGCACCGAGATGGTCGAGCGTTGGCGCGAACGCTGGGCGGAGCTGGCCAACGAACGCCTGGCCGAACTCGACATTGACGCGCGCATCGACCATCGCAGCCTGGAGGCGCAGGGCATCGCGCTGGAGCCGCAAAGCCAGATCGGCGCGACCGCGCAGCGCATCGAGGGCAAAGAGATCGAGGCCGCCGACCGCGCGGAAATGCACCGCGAGATCGCCCGCAACAACGGCGCGCGAATCATCGCCGATCCCTCCATCGCGCTGGACGCCATCACACACCAGCAATCCACCTTCACGCGGCGCGACATGGCGATGTTCGCGCATCGGCACAGTGAGGGGTTGGAGCAGTTCAACGAGGTCATGGGCGCGATGCGCGGCGCGCCCGAACTGATCGAACTCGGCAGGGACGGACGCGGCGAGGACCGCTTCACCACCCGCGAGATGATCGAGGCCGAGCAGCGCTTGCACCACGCCGCCGCGATGATGGCGGAACGGGAACGTCATGAGGTCAGCGGCAGGAACCGCGAAGCCGCATTGGCCCACGCGGCGGATCGCGGCCTTGTTCTGTCCGGCGAGCAGGCTGAGGCGCTGGCGCATGTCACGGACGGGCGCGATCTCGGCATCGTCGTTGGCTATGCCGGGACGGGAAAGAGCGCGATGCTGGGCGTGGCGCGCGAAGCCTGGGAGGCGGCGGGCTACGAGGTCCGGGGCGTGGCGCTGTCCGGCATCGCCGCCGAGAATCTGGAAAGCGGATCGGGCATCGGGTCGCGCACCATCGCCAGCATGGAACACGGTTGGGGACAGGGCCGCGACGTGCTCACTTCCCGCGATGTGCTTGTCATCGACGAAGCGGGCATGGTCGGCACGCGCCAGTTGGAGCGCGTGCTGTCCCATGCCGCCGAGGCCGGCGCCAAGGTGGTGCTGGTCGGCGATCCGCAGCAGTTGCAATCCATCGAGGCGGGCGCGGCGTTCCGCTCGATTTTCGAGCGCCACGGCGGGGCGGAGATCGGCGAGGTACGTCGCCAGCACGAGGACTGGCAGCGTGACGCCACGCGTGAACTGGCGACCGGCCGGACGGGCGAAGCGATCCATGCCTATGACGCGCACGGCATGGTCCATGCCGCCGAAACACGCGAGCAGGCGCGCGACGATCTGATCGAGGGCTGGGACCGCGAGCGGCGGGCGTCGCCCGACAAGAGCCGCATCATCCTCACCCACACCAATGACGAGGTGCGCGCGCTCAACGAGGCGGCGCGCGAGCGGCTGCGGGAAGCCGGTGATCTGGGCGACGACGTGCGTATCACAGTCGAACGCGGCGAGCGCAGCTTGGCCAGCGGGGATCGCGTCATGTTCCTGCAAAACGAGCGCGGGCTTGGCGTGAAGAACGGCACGCTCGGGACCATCGAGCAAGTCAGCGCACGATCCATGTCCGTGCGCACCGACGACGGGCGCAGCATCTCGTTCGACCTCAAGGATTACGACCGCATCGACCACGGCTATGCCGCGACCATCCACAAGGCGCAGGGCATGACGGTGGACCGCACCCATGTGCTGGCGACGCCGGGCATGGACGCCCACGGCAGCTATGTTGCCCTGTCGCGCCACCGCGACGGCATGGACCTGCACTATGGCCGCGATGACTTCGCCGATCAGGACCGGCTCATCCGCACTCTGTCGCGCGACCGGGCCAAGGATATGGCGTCGGATTACGAGCGCGCCGATCCGGCGCAGGACTTTGCCGAGCGGCGCGACATCACCTTCCGCGAGCGGGTGGAGCGGGTGGTCGAGATCGTCAAGCAAGTTCCCGAGAAGGTGCGCGGCATGTTTGATGGCCTGCGCCTGCCCGCCGACGGCGAGCAGGCGCAGGAGCGGGCGGTGCCGGAAAGGGAGAAGGTGGCAGACCCGGAGGAGGGTTTGCGCCGCGCTCGGACCAGGGCGCTCGTCCGCCATGCCCGCGCCGTGAATACGATCTTCGAGGCGCAGGATCGGGGCGGCAGGGCCAGCCCGGAGCAGATGACGGAATTGCGGGACGCCCGCAAAGCCTTCGAGGAGGTGCGGCCCTACGGCCCGCACGACGCCGAAGCCGCCTACAAGAAGAATCCGGAGCTTGCCTCGGAAGCGGCCACGGGCCAGGTCAATCGCACCATCCGCGCCCTGCAGCTCGAAACCGAACTGCGCACTGATCCGCAGATTCGTGCTGATCGCTTCGTGGAGAGTTGGCAGAGGCTGGACCGCGCCAGCCAGCGCCAGTACCAGGCGAGTGACATATCCGGCTACAGGGCAACGCGGTCAGCGATGGGCGACATGGCGAAGAGCCTTGAGCGCGATCCGCAGCTTGAATCCATCCTCGAAGGCCGCAAGCGAGACCTTGGTATCGGGATCGACTCGGGCCGCAGCCTTGGTCGGGAACTGGCATTCAGCCACGGCATCGACCTTGGCAGAGGCCGGGGTATCGGACTGTAGAACTATCCTATTTTCCGCCGCCTCTACGCCACACTACTACGACCGCTAAATATCTATTGCACAACAACAAATCATCGCCCTGTCTGGTCTCTGTAATCGTCAGAAGCACCCGGCAGGAGGTAGCGCAGCCATGCTCGTAGCAGACCGTATCGTCCGCATGAAAACCGTTCTCGCCCGCACCGGGCTGTCCCGGTCCACCATCTACCGCAAGATCGTCGAGGGCACGTTCCCGCCCCAGATCAAGATCAGCATCAATGGCGCGGGCTGGCGGGAATCCGACATCGACCGTTGGGTTGCCGATCCAGCCGCCTGGCGGACTACAATGATAACAACTGACAGAATGGACGCGAGCCGCGCGTAGTCAGAGATCGTCGTCCAGTTCGTCGTCGTGGACCTCGGCGGCCCGTCGCTTCGCGTCGGCGATCAGCTCCTTGGCGGATTCTCCCTTCGCCCAAGCGTCGAGCATGTCAGCCCAGCACTGAAGCATGATCTTCCGCTCGGCCAGGTAGCGGTTCACATTGTAGATGGCCGCGATCCGGTTCCGGGGCGCGTGGGCCAAGCTCATCTCGATCCAACGATCATCGAACTTGGCGCGATTCAGGCCGGTCGAGAACGTGCGGCGCAGGTCGTGGACGCCGAAGCTCTGAAAGTCAGGATCAGTCTTCCGAATACGCTCTACCACCGTGTCGATCACCCGGTTGAGCGTAGCATTGCTGATAGGCGTGTCGCTGTCATATCGGCCGGGGTGCAGGTATGGGCTGGCGCCGAACATGGTGCGGAACACCGTCAGAATGTCGAGCGCCTGATCGCTCAGCGGGACGACATGCGCCTTGCCGGCCTTCATGCGCTCGGCGGGGATCGTCCAGCGCGCGGCGGCGAAGTCGATTTCCTTCCATGTAGCGTCGATGAACTCCGACTTGCGGACGCCGGTCAGCAGGACAAACTTCACCGCCAAACGCAGCGTGGGCGCCGCTGACACATGATCCAAGGCCGCAAGGACCGCGCGGACCTCGGATGGCGACAGGGCGCGCTCGCGCGGCTCGAATGTGGCGATGGCGCTGGTGCGGATCGACTCGGCCGGGTTGCTCACGTCCAAGCCGCTTCCTTGGGCATGGCGGAACACCAGCAGTACGACCTCGCGGACATGCACGGCGACGGCCGGCCCGCGCTTCTCTTTGACCTCGTCGCACAGATGTTTGAGGCGTTGCGGCGTCACCTCCCCCAGCTTGAGCTTCGACAACTCTCCCGCGATGGCGCGATCATAGACGGATCGGCGCATCGTCAGGGTGCTGTCGGCCAGTTTCTCGGCTCCAGACTTGGGATCGGCTTTGTGCTTAAAGTAGGCTTCCGCCCACCCGCCGAACGTCAACGCCTCGGCTGACGCGGTGCGCTTCTCCACCTTGGCTTTCGACGGCGACTCGCCACGCTCGACCTGACGCCGGGCGCGCGATAGCAGCGACCTCGCCTCCGCGAGCGACACCTCCATGCCGTATTCCAGCGCGTCGGGCGCACGTGTCAGCTTGCGCGCCGCCTCGGCGCTATATCGTCCGATGGTCAACACCTCCTGCCGCCCGTTCACCCGGTACTGATACCGGAATGAGACGACCCCGGTCGGGGTGACGGCCGCGTACATCCCGTCGCGGTCCGTCACCTTGTAGAGCTTGGCCCTCGACTTCAGATTTTTCAGTTCTTTATCAGTGAGTTCGCCCATAAATCCGCATCCGATCAGGGGGCAAACGGATACCATCAACAGGCGCTGCTGGTACCGGAAGCCCGTTTCTTGACCATCCTGCGCCATACCAGCATCGGTACCAACAAAGTGGCTCGGCTGGGGTGATACGCAGCGATACGGGGTGGGAAAAATAATCCTTGTTAGTCAACGAGTTCGTGCGATTTCCGGCACGGAGCGGGATGGTCTGAAACCACCCTAATTCACTTCCCATTGGTTGTCGCCGACCTGCGCATTGTTGACGAGCTTGTGCGACATGGATCCGCTGGCCAGCACCGCGACCTTGCTGCCGGAGCGTTCGACGGCGCGCCGCGCGGCGGCGCCGAACTTCCGGTTTTCCTCGATACTGGCGAACAGCGGCGCCGCCACCGACACGACTTTCAATTTCGCGTCGGCGTTCATGTAGTGCATGGGAACGATGGTGCCGTATTCCAGCGGCAGCGTCGGCACCTGATGCGAGAGCACGTCCACGCCATCCTTGCGCGCTTCCGCGGCGATCATGTCGGCCAGTTCGGGATTGCCCGGCAAATCGTAGGCGAGGTTTTGAATCATGTGCGGCGCTTCGTTGCTTGTATAGATGCCCTTGTGGCGGACATTGGCATTGAGATGCATGCCGAAATTGGACAGCCAATGGGTATCGAACACCAGGAACGTATCCGCACCGCGTTCGCGCGCGCGACGGCCGATCTCCTTGAGCGAGGCGATCGGACCCGCACGCTTGCCGAACAGCCGTCCGGGTTGCTCCGACAACATCAGCGACGGCACATGCGTGATCTTGCTGGCGAGGACAACGCTTCCCATGGCACTTCCGCTTTTGCTTATTTTCGTAGCCGCCGGAGGGCGGTTCCAGAAAGCTAGGGATTGTTGTCAAAAGGCTTTTGCGCTGGATCAAAACGAGAGGAGGCCCATCACGCGGGCATGATTGGCTTGCGTTAAAAGCGCGCCAAAGGGGGCCAAGCGTGGGGGCTGTCACGCATTATTGGTTCAGTCTTCCGGTCGGGGGCATTCTTTATCCGAAGATGGGCTCTGTTTTTTCTGCGTTACAGACAAATTCCCATAATATTCATTCGACAAGGATGCGAGGCCCGGCCACGGCTCCGCGTCTTTGTCTTTGAAGTTGCCTTGGACGGAGGAGCCGCGATGACCATCGCCCAGTAAGTGCGTCCGGTTTTCGAACTTTTCGCGCTTGCGACACCAACCCGCGACGCGCCTCGCATCAGAAGATTTCTGCGATGCCCGCTGGAGTTGATCCATTGATTGAGAGTTTTGGGGAAGGTGTCGTATCCATATGCGATATTTTCGGCAGCGCCGGAACGGAGCGATGCAGCGCGCGATCCGAATGAGCCGGCCGCGTCATGATCCAGCACGTCTCTTGCGGCCATCGCCGCGGCCTGCTCGTGAGCCATGCGGTTGAGCGTTGCATCCGCCGTCACCGGGCCAAGACCCTGCGATGCGCGAAAGTTCGAAATCAGCTCTGCTGGAGAGGCAGCAAGCGCGATCGTTGGAGTGCAAATCTCAAATAGAAGCCAACCCGAAATCAACAGCGCGCGGCTGAATCCACGATTGAGCATTGGACCTCGACGATCAAGCGAGAAGAATACCCTGAATTGGAAGCTGCGGATTGCGGATGTCTGCAAGGATTACGTCTAAAAACGCTGTGAGGCGACAATCGTGCGCAATAATCCGAATTCTACAAACGCGCGCGCGGTCTAGCCATTCGGATTGCGGTCGCGGGCGACGACGCGGCCTTTCTCAATCGAGAGCGCCAGCTTGCCGTGCTTGAGCCCGAGGGCGGGTTCCCCGAACAGATCGCGCCGCCAGCCCTTCAGGGCGGGAACGTCGGCATTGTCGTCGTTGGCAATGGCCTCGAGGTCGTCGCCGGTGGCGATTACCTTCGCGGCAACGCCGTGACGCTCCGACGTCATGCGCAGCAAGACCTTCAGCAATTCGACGGTTGCGCTCGTATTCGCGGACTGCCGCTGCCGCTCCAGTGCCGGCAGTGTCTTCGGGTCGCGTTCAAGCCCGCGCTGAACCGCCTCGATGATGTCCTGACCCCAGCGCGAGCGTTCAAATCCTTTCGGGATCGAGCGCATGTTGCCGAGTCGTTCGATCGTTGTCGGCGCCTGAGTGGCGATATCGCCCAACACCTCGTCCTTGAGGACCCGGCCGCGCGGCACGTCGCGTTCCTGGGCCTCGCGCTCGCGCCAGGCGGCAATTTCCATCAGCACCGCAAGTTCCTTTGGCTTGCGCACCCGCGTCCTGAGGCGCCGCCAGGCGTTCTCCGGCTCCGCACGGTAGGTCTCGGGCGAGGTCAGCACATCCATCTCGTCGCTGACCCAGTCGATACGCCCGCGTTTTTCAAGCTCGTCCTTGAGCCTGGTGTAAATGTCGCGCAGATGGGTCACGTCGGAAACGGCATAGACCAGTTGTGCGTCCGATAAAGGCCGGCGCGACCAGTCGGTGAACCGGTTCGACTTGTCGATGTGGCCGCCGGTCACGCGCTGAACCAGTTGGTCGTAGGAGATGGAGTCGCCATAGCCGAGAACCATCGCCGCCACCTGGGTGTCGAAGATCGGATGCGGGATGAGCTTCGCCATGTGCCAGACGATCTCGATGTCTTGCCGCGCAGCGTGGAATACCTTGACGACGTGCTTGTTGGCCATCAGTTCAAGGAACGGCGCGAGATCGAGCCCCTCCGCCAAGGTGTCGATGACGATCGCTTCGTCGACGCTCGCGATCTGAGCCACGCAGAGGAGCGGGTAATAGGTCGTCTCACGCAGGAATTCCGTGTCCACGGTGACGAAGGGCTGTTCCACAAAGCGGGCGCAGGCGGCGGCCAGTTCGCCCGTCGTGCGGATCGGCGCGATCGACGGTGCGGCCGAGTGGGAGGCGCTGCGCGCCGCTGCGAGTTCCGAGCGCGCCATCGTCAAATGCCTCGATTCTTCGGCATGTGGATGAACTCCCACGGCGACGGGAACGGCCCGACCGGGACTTCGATCAGCGTCGGTCCGTCACGGCGGGCGATGGCGCGCCGGAGGGCGGGACGCAACTCGTCCGGATTGCGGGCACGCTCCGCGGCGGCGCCGAAACTTTCGGCGAAGCGGACGAAGTCCGGATTATGAAGGTCGCTGGCGATCACGTGATTGCCGAAACTCTCCTGCTGGATGCGCCGCACATTGCCGAAAGCGCCATCGGCAAAGACGATCGTTGTGAGCGGAATACGATGCCTGACCGCCGTCGCCATTTCGTTGGCGGTGAACATGAAGCCGCCGTCGCCGCTGATCGCGACGACCGGAACGTCGCGGCGCGCATCGGCGGCGCCGAGGGCGGTGGCGAAGCCCCAGCCGAGGTTGTCCTGATAGCCCGGCGAAAGGAATGTGCGCGGCTTGTAGAACGGAAAGGCGAGGCGGGCGGCAAAGCCCATCTGGGTTACCTCGTCGACGAGGATGCCGTCCTCCGGCAGTTCGTCGCGGATCGCTTCGAGATAGGCGATCTGCGGCCCGATCTGGTTGACCAACGGGCCGCGCCAATGGGCCTGCCTTTCCTTGAGTTCGCTGAGCCGGGGCTCGCGCTTGCTGTTGTGACGCTCAAGCTTGCCGATCAGCGCCTTCAGGATCGGATTGGCGTCGCCATAGAGGGCGACGGCAGGCTGACGGACGCGGGTTGGTTCCTCGGGGTCGGCGTCGATGCGGACCACATCAACCTTGTCGTCGATACCCCAGTGCTGGAGCGGGTATTGCATATGGGTGCCGACGGCCAGGCACGCATCCGCTTCGCCCCACAGGTCGCGGCCGAGCGGCAGGGTCACGGAAAACGGGCTGCGGCCATCAATCACGCCGCGGCCGCGCCGGTAGGCAAGGACTGGAGCCTGCAGCATGTCCGACAGGACGGTGATTTCCGCCGAACTGTCCAGCGCGCCGCCGCCGCAGATGATCAACACGCGCTTGGCCTTGCCGAGCTTTTTGGCAGCCTCCGTCAATGCATCTTCATCGAGGCTTGTCGGAGCGATGGGGAGGGGTTGTTGCACTGATATCGGTGCCTTACGGCGCCACATGTCGATCGCGCATTCGAGTGCGGCGGGACCCGGCCGGCCGGTGAACATCGAGTGGATCGCCTCGGCCACGTATTGGGAGGCCACTTCGGGGCTTCGGATGCGTGTCGAAAAGTCCACCAGCCGCGCGAGAATGCCGGCCTGGTCGCGGATTTCGTGCAGATGGCCGATGCCCTTGCCGATGTCAGCATCCGGAATCTGGCCGATCAGCGCCAATACGGGCGCGTTCATGGCGTAGGCAGTCAAAAGCGCCGCGCTGGTGTTCAAAAGGCCCGGTCCCGGCACGACGGCATAGGGCACCGGCTTATTGGTGGCGGCAGCGGCTCCGAGCGCCATATAGGCCGCGCCCTGCTCGTGGCGCGTGTGAACCACGCGGATCTTGTCGGAGGCGTTGAACAGGGCCTCGAACAGCCAGTCGTTGTGGACGCCGGGCAGGCCGTACATGGTGCCGATGCCGTGGGCGATCAGCGACGCGACGGTCGCCTCGGCGGCAGTCATTGAATTCATGAGCGAGATTCCGGACCGGTACCCCGATTCCGAAGGCCGGACGTCACAAGACCAGCTCGGACGTGAACCCTGGAATCAAGGATACCAGCAAGTCTATGATTCTGGTGCAGTTCGGTTCAGAAGTTCGCTTCGGGATGCCTGCGAATCGCTGAAGCGAACTTCTGAACCACCGCACCAAGCGGGAGTGTGCAGATTGCAGCAGCCGTGTCGAGGGCGTTACCTTGACAAAGGCCACCCTGCATGCGCTTTTCGCGCGCATTTCGATCCTTGGCAGCCGGCAGAATCATGCACCGTTACCGTTCCCACACCTGTGGCGCACTACGCGACAGCGATATTGGCCAGACCGTGCGGGTTTCCGGCTGGTGCCATCGTATTCGCGACCATGGCGGCCTCCTGTTTATTGACCTGCGGGACCATTATGGGCTGGTGCAATGCGTGGCGGATCCGGATTCGCCGGCCTTCAGCGTTGCCGAAGCGCTGCGGTCGGAGTGGGTCGTGCGGATCGACGGGCGGGTCCGCAAGCGGCCGGAGGGGACGGATAACCCAGAGCTGCCAACGGGATCGGTGGAAATCTTCATCCATGAGATTGAGGTGCTCGGCCCGGCCGGTGAACTGCCGATGCCGGTGTTTGGCGATCAGGAATACCCTGAGGAAACGCGCCTGCGTTACCGCTTCCTCGATCTGCGCCGCGAGCGGCTGCACAACAACATCATCAAGCGCGGGCAGATTATCGACAGCCTGCGCCGCCGGATGAAAGAGCAGGGCTTCTTCGAATTCCAGACGCCGATCCTCACCGCCTCCTCGCCGGAAGGCGCACGTGATTTCCTGGTGCCGTCCCGCATCCACCCCGGCAAGTTCTACGCGCTCCCGCAGGCGCCGCAGCAGTTCAAACAGCTCATCATGATTTCCGGCTTCGATCGCTATTTCCAGATCGCGCCGTGTTTCCGTGACGAGGACGCGCGCGCCGACCGGTCGCCGGGCGAGTTTTATCAGCTCGATATCGAGATGAGCTTCGTCACCCAGGACGACGTGTTCAACGCCGTCGAGCCGGTGCTCCGCGGTGTGTTCGAGGAGTTCGGTAACGGCAAGCCGGTGACGCAGGAATTTCCGCGCATCGCTTACGCTGACGCCATGCGTCTCTACGGCACCGACAAGCCGGATTTGCGCAACCCGATCAAAATGGCGGACGTGTCGGAACACTTCCGCGGTTCAGGCTTCAAGATTTTCGCGAAGATTCTCGAAAGCGCCGACACTGCGGTGTGGGCGATCCCGGCGCCGACCGGCGGCAGCCGCGCGTTCTGCGACCGCATGAACTCATGGGCGCAGGGCGAGGGCCAGCCGGGCCTTGGCTACATCTTCTGGCGCGAAGCGGAAGGTACGCTAGACCTTGCAAATATCGACGATAAACGTCGTCGAGACGAAGTTCAGGCGCTGTTGAATCAGAACCGAGTGATTGATGCTCGGAAATATCTCGAAGCAGCTGGACCTCTCGCGGCAAATATTGGTGCTGAACGGACCAATAAGATTCGTGACCAACTCGGCCTGAATGTCGGCGATGCCGTGTTCTTCGTCGCCGGCAAGCCAAAGGATTTCGTGAAGTTCGCGGGTCCGGCGCGCACCAAGGTTGGCGAAGAACTCGGGCTGATCGCCAAGGACCGGTTCGAGCTGTGCTGGATTGTCGACTTCCCCATGTACGAATGGAACGAGGAAGAGAAGAAAATCGATTTTTCGCACAACCCGTTCTCGATGCCGAACCTGCCGGTCGACGAGTTCCTCGCGCTTGATCCAGGCGACAACGAAAAGCTGCTTGGCCTCAAGGCGATCCAGTACGACATCGTCTGCAACGGCGTGGAACTGTCCTCCGGCGCGATCCGCAATCATCGTCCCGACGTGATGAGGAAGGCGTTTGCCATTGCCGGCTACGACGAGAGCGTGCTCGAAGCGAAGTTCGGCGGCATGCTGCGTGCGCTGTCGCTTGGCGCGCCGCCGCACGGCGGCATTGCGCCGGGTGTCGATCGTATCGTGATGCTGCTCTGTGGCGAAGAAAATCTGCGCGAAGTTGTGGTGTTCCCGATGAACCAGCGCGCGGAAGACCTGCTCATGGGCGCGCCGTCCGAAGTGACGCCGAAGCAGTTGCGCGAATTGCACATCAGGCTCAGTTTGCCGACGAAGGGTTAGACCGCGCTGGCATTTCTCATGCAGGCCGGAAGGAAGCGCCATCGACACTCCGGCAACCAGCATGAATGCAGCAGCAGGCGACGAACGCAGGGACAGCAGGAGCGAGCAGGGCAGCCTCATCGTTATCGCGCTGCTGGCGCCGCTGGTCGGGGCGGTGTCCGGGTTTGTCGGTGCGATCTTCAGGCTCGCGCTGGAACAGGCAGATCGGCTGCGCAACGGCCTGATCGATATTGCAAGCGACCAGCCGTGGGGCATCCTCTATATCATCGGCGGCTGTGCTGCGGCGGCGGGCGTGGCTGCGTGGCTGGTGCGCCAGTTTTCACCAGAGGCCTCGGGCAGCGGTATTCCGCATGTCGAGGCCGTGCTGGAAAGCGAACTTCCGCCAGCGCCGTTCCGTCTGATCATCGTCAAGTTCATCGGCGGACTTCTGGCAATTGGCGGAGGGCTTGCGCTCGGCCGCGAAGGCCCGAGCGTTCAGATGGGCGCGGGCATCGCCCACTTCGTCGGAAGGACTTTTCGCCGCACCTGGCCGGAATGCCGTGTGCTGCTGGCCGCCGGGGCGGGCGCTGGACTGGCAACGGCGTTCAACGCGCCGATCGCCGGCGCGATCTTTGTGCTCGAAGAACTCGTGCGCCGCTTTGAACCGCGCATCGCCATTGCGGCATTGGGCGCCTCGGCCGTCGCCATTGCCGTGGCCCGGCTGTTTCTCGGCAATGAACCCGATTTCGCTATTTCGAGTCTCGAACCGCCGACGATTTCGGTACTGCCGCTGTTCCTGCTGCTGGGCCTGCTCGCCGGGCTCTTGGGGTGGCTCTACAACACCACATTACTTGCAACCATGTCCCTGGCGGATTGGGCCAAGTGGTTGCCGGTCGAATTGCGCGCCGGACTTGTCGGTGCGGCGGTGGGCGCATTGGCCTGGTATGCGCCGGCCCTGGTCGGCGGCGGCGATAATCTGACCCAGCGCACGCTCTTGGGCGGTGAAGCCTGGCTGGTGCTGCCGATCGTGTTTGTCATCCGGCTTGCGCTCGGCGCTTTCTCCTATGCCGCCGGAACGCCGGGCGGATTGTTCGCGCCGATGCTGGTCCTCGGCGCACAGATCGGTCTGTTCGTCGGACTCGGCTTCACGCTTGCTGTGCCGGATTTCGGCCTGCAGCCGGAAAGTTTCGCCGTTGTCGGCATGGCCGCGTTCTTCACCGGCGTCGTGCGTGCGCCGTTGACCGGCATTGTTCTCGTTACCGAGATGACCGGCAATGTGACATTGCTTCTGCCGATGCTCGGGGCCTGTTTCGTCGCCATGCTGATTCCGAATCTGGTCCGCAACGCGCCAATTTACGACTCGCTGCGCGAGATCACCCTGCGCCGCGACCGCAGCCGCGGCGCATAAATCAGCGATCCGTCTTCGCCTCGACTTTGAACTGCGACAGAAACAGCGTCGGGTCCGCACGCGCCACCTCGATGGCCTGCAGCAGGTTGACGTGTGCTTTCGGCGTCAGCGTCACGTTGAGCGTGGTGTCGCGATTTTCGATAAGTTTCGCCAGCGCGGTCCCGATGGTGTCGAGTTCCGGGCTTGTGACGGAGAGTGTTTTGATCATCTCGACAAGCCGCGACCGCATGATCTCGGGCGTGGTTCCCTGATCCCGTGCAAGTTGCGCAGCGATCAGGTCGGTGATGCCCAAATCGCGCAAAGTAATATCAAGCGGTCCGGCCTCGACCTGGATCGCGGCTATTCCCGATATCATGGAGTTGGATGAGAAGATCGTTGCCGGCACATTGGTGAGGCTGCCCGCCGCGGAAAGACTCACGACGTTTGAGAACGTCGCCGTCAGAGGCGACAGCGCGATCGTCCGGTCCGTATTGCTCCACGCGGCCCCAAGATCGATATCGACCGCGACGTTCCTGATTCCGGCCTCCGCGAGATAGCGCAGGTTGGGATCACGGCCTTGCGGATCGATTGCAGTGGTGAATTTTGTTTTGGCGCGAACCTGCGAGGGAACCACGCCGATATATTTGCCCCACGACAGGTCGACCGTCTCAATTTGCAGCGGTTGTCCGGTCGCTCGTTCCACGCCTCTGAAGTCCCGGAGTTCGACACCTTCGAGGATAGACAAGAATGCAAGCCGTTGTTCGAGCGCGAGAGAAGGGTCGACGGCAAATTGGGCCAGCAGACGCATCAGCTTGACGAAATCGATCCCTTTGAAGGCAAACCGGCCGAGGGTTGCTGCTTCGTCCGCAGGCGGCGTGATTTCGACGTTCTCGATTGCGAGTTCAGCGATCTTGCCGGCATCGAGGCCTGCGACCCGCATCAGGCCGAAGCGGGCAGGAACCTTTCCTCTCATATCGATGGCGAAACCGCGCGCTTCGAACTTGTCGAGCTTGAAACCCTCATAAACAGTTGCGACCTTCTCGAGTATCCCCGCGATTTCGGCCGGCGCGAGGGTTGCCGCAGTCTGGCTGTTCAGCGTGCCGGCCAAGGCCAGGACTGCGGGATCGAACAGTTTCCACGGACGGATCGCGAATTCATCGAGCAGGAAGTTTTCTGCGCGAATGGTGCCGTTCACACCAAGATCCACAGCATAGCGGCCGGTCGTGACCTGCCGATAGATACTGTGGAATTTGTCATCTTTCGGCTGCGCCGGATCAAGCGCCGCGATCGCGGGATTGAGATCGACATCGCTGAGCGCAATTTTTTCGATGTCGCCGGAAAACGCCGTGTCGTCGGGCAGGCGGCCCTGGATCGCGATGCGGTCGATGCTTGCCGATGCGATGCGCCCGTTGGAAAGCGAATCGAGAATTGTGTCCGTGACATCATAGGTTGCGGACATGCCGTCAGCCGCGTCCGGAGCGGGCTCGCTCGTGACTTTCATGCCTGGGATCACGACCTTCGAGGCCGACAGTGCCGCGAATGCGGAGAGTGCGCTTAGAACGTCGTCGGCTCCCGCAATCGCTGCCGCCTTTGACGTGAATATGGTGGGGCCTGTCAGGTGTTCGGCGGTCAGTCTGGGCATCGTGTAAGTCTGGATCGGGCTTGCTGGGCCGAGTTGAAGTCCGGCCACCTCCATGTCGGCGAGATCGAGGTGATCGGCCGAAAATTGCGATGTCCCGGCGGCGGCGAGTCCGGTGGCCGTCAGTCGTCCGACTTTCAGCGAACTCTTGGCATCGCCGGATTGAAGGGCAAGGTCGGAAACCCTGAGGGTCCGCGTCCACAGGTCATAGCTTGCCGCGCCGCGGCTCGCCGTTCCGCCGGCGCGGCGAACCGACTGGAGGCTGGCGTCGAGTTCGCGTAACGCTTTCTGTTCCACCCACCACGGCACGCCGAAATAAAGCGCAGGAATGCCGACGATGAGTGCGACAATGAGGCCGGCAAGGATTTTACGCATGAGGTCGCATTCTCCAGGAGCCAGTCCTGCAAAGCGGCTGGCGACCCTGGCATCCTAGCAAAAAAACCACGCGCGGGATCGGATGATCCCGCGCGTCGCTGATGTCACTTTGCGGCAGGTGGTGTCAGAACTTGTAGGTCAGGCCGGCGCCGATCAGCCATGGATCCAGATTGACCTTGCCGGTCAGCGGACCGACGTTTGAAACGCCGTCCCAACTCGGGCGGAGGAACAGCTTCTTGACGTCGAAATTAACGCCCCAATGGCGGTCGATCATGTAGTCGAACCCGACCTGGAGCACGCCACCGAATGAATCATGCAAATGGCTGCTGTTAATGACGACGCCCGCTGCGTTCGGAACGTTGCCGGCCGACTGGTCGAAGAACCACGTATAGTTTACGCCGCCGCCGACATACGGCTTGAACGCACCGAAATTGGTGAAGTGATATTGCAGGGTCAACGTCGGTGGCAGAAGCCATGCCTTGCCAACATCGAGCCCGGCGGTCGCGGGAGCGCCGGTCCCCGTCACATGATGGCGGGTGACGCCGAGGATGAGTTCGGCGGCGATATTCGGCGTGAAGAAATAGCTGATATCGAGTTCCGGAACGACCGTATCGGATGTTTTGAGGTCGGAGCCAGGCACCTGATCGACTGATCCGGAATTGCGCGTCACGACGCCGAGGGCGCGCACGCGCAGCATCCATGGATTGAACGGCTCGATGATCGGAGCCGGCGCCTTGTAGACCGGGCGGGAGATATCGGCGGCTGCCGCGGGCAGTGCGCTTGCGGACGCGATCATTGCCGACGCGACCAGGACCTTTTTCATTGTCGTCATTTTTTTTACCCCACTTGAGTTGCGATCGAATCCGCGTCCCCCGCAAGATTCATCATGGGGTCATTCAAGGGCCGGCTGGCCGTGCTCGCTTGATCGACGTCAAAATGCTGCCTGCAGAGGAGGGATGCAGCGTTGAAAGTGCAGGAGTGCGGCACGTTTGCATCAGAACTTGCGAGCGCCTCGCGCTGATCCGCTCTTGATGCAAATAAGGCGCGGAATAAGTCGCAACTGGACCGGGCGATTGACCACGCCGGATGCCATTTGACGGCGGTCAAGGAGGCAGGCGGCGCGACGTCCTAGATGTTTTCCATGTCGAGTGAAATCCATTTGCTCGCGGAGCGCTCGGTTCCGCGTTACACGTCCTATCCCACGGCGCCGCATTTTCATGCCGGGATTGGGCCGGATACATACACGTCGTGGCTGGGAGGACTGCCGCGCGCGGCCGCGTTGTCGCTTTATCTCCATATCCCGTTCTGCCGCGCCCTTTGCCTTTACTGCGGGTGCAACACCAAAGCGGTCCGCCGGCAGGAGCCGGTGGACGACTACGTGGCGGCGCTGAAGGCCGAGATCGGCATTGTGAGCCGGCATCTGCAGAGCCAGCCGGTCGGTCATTGGCATTGGGGCGGCGGGACGCCGTCGATGCTGTCGCCGGATCAGTTCCTGGAGCTGCGGGACGAACTCGCCCGTCACCTCGACCTGAGCGCGGTCCACGAACATGCGATCGAACTCGATCCGCGTTATGTGACATCGGAACTCGTCGCGGGCCTCATCCGGATCGGGGTCAATCGGGCAAGCCTCGGCGTGCAGGATCTCGCGCCCGACGTGCAACGGGCGATCGGTCGTATCCAGTCTTACGAGACGGTGGCGCGCGCGACCGATACGCTCCGCGACGGCGGCATAACGGCGATCAACTTTGATCTGATGTACGGCCTGCCGCGGCAGACGGTGGAGAGCATCCGCGATACGGCGGAGCAGGTCTGCGCGCTGGCTCCGGCCCGCATCGCCCTGTTCGGCTACGCGCATGTCCCGTGGTTCAAGAAACAGCAGCGCCTGATCGACGCCGCGGAGCTGCCAGGCGTGCGCGCCCGTCTGACGCAGATGGAAGCCGCGCAGCAGGTTTTTCTGGAGCACGGCTATTGCGCGGTTGGCATCGATCACTTCGCCGCGCCGGACGACAGCCTTGCGATGGCCGCAACGGCCGGCAGATTGCACCGGAACTTCCAGGGCTACACAACGGACGAGGCTGTCGCGCTGATCGGGCTCGGTGCTTCTGCTATCGGACGATTGCCTCAGGGCTTCATTCAGAACGCGCCCGATGTTGGCGGCTATACCCGCGCGGTGGCGGCGGGGCGGCCGGCGATCGTCCGCGGCATCGCGCTCAGCGAGCAGGACCGCTGTCGCGGCGCGCTCATCGAGCGGCTGATGTGCGACATGCATGTCGATCTGCGGGAGTTCGCGGGCGATACGGACACCGACTTTCAATCCGAGCGGGAAGCCTTGCGGCCCTATATTGCGGGAGGACTGGTCATTGCCGAGCCATCCCGGATTGTCGTGACGGCAAAGGGCCGTCCGTACCTGCGCCTGATCGCCGCGGCTTTCGACACCTATCTCGCCGCCGGCAAGGCCGCGCACTCGCGCGCGGTGTAGCGGCGCGATTTGTCCCCGGTTCCTTGCCGGGGCCCGCGGTGATAGAAGCCGCTGATGCGTGTGACGTCTTCCGAAATTCTCCCGCTCCGGCGGCCATTCTTCGAAAAGCTCGATACTTCGTGGCGGAAGCGGCTGGTGGGCGCGCGGCCGAACGGGCCGGGCCAGCACCCCGCACGATGCACATATTTCGGTGCGGCGTTCGAGGTCGATCTTGGCGACACCGTCGGCTACGAGATCGCCATTCACCGGTTCGAGTGGCGAGAACTCAAGATGATGATCGCGGCGTGCCGCCGCCTGAAGCCGGAACTTTTCATCGACGTCGGCGCCAATCTCGGCCTCTACACCTGCGTCATGGCTCGCCAGGGCGTCGCGCCCCGCGTCATCGCATTCGAGCCCGATCATGAGAATTTTGCCCGCCTTGCGCGCAATATTGCGCTGAATGGGCTGGAGGATCGGGTCGAGGCGCATCAAGCCGCGGCAGGGGCGAAGTCCGGCACCGCAAGGCTATTTCCCTCCGCTCGCGACAACCGTGGCCAGTCGCGCCTTGGTGAAAGGTCAGCCGATTGTCCGGACGGGAGTTCCTACGATGTGCCGGTCGTTACCCTGGACGACCTTGTCCGGCTGACGGACTGTACAATCGCCGTCAAAATGGACGTCGAAGGTCACGAAGGTGAAGTTCTCGCCGGGGCGGAAGGCTTGTTTGCACGCAATGGCGGTTATGCGCAAATGGAGGCTCACGGCGACGACACGGCCGCCGACCTCGCCGCGCGCATGGCAGGTCTTGGCTGGCGGTTCCGGGACCGCTATGGGCTTGATCTGCGGTTTGAAAAGCCGTGAACCTGTTCCGTCCCATTTTATCCGTGCGATAGATTGGCCTGCGATTCTCACATACTGCGGCAGTCGCCGCGGAGGACACCTTGGCTTCGAACTTGTCTGACGACTTGCGTTCCGGCGCGTTGATCTACCACCGGTTGCCGCGCCCCGGAAAACTTGAAATCCAGGCTACCAAGCCCCTGGGCAACCAGCGCGATCTCGCGCTTGCCTATTCGCCAGGGGTGGCGGCGGCCTGCGAGGCGATCGTCGCGGAGCCATCGCAAGCGGCCGAACTGACCTCCCGCGCCAACCTCGTTGCCGTGGTGTCGAACGGTACGGCGGTACTGGGGCTTGGCGCCATTGGGCCGCTGGCGTCAAAGCCGGTGATGGAAGGTAAGGCCGTCCTGTTCAAGAAGTTCGCCGGCATCGATGTCTTCGACCTCGAAGTCGAAGCGCGTGACCCCGATCACCTCGTCAATGTGGTCGCCGCGCTCGAGCCGACATTCGGCGGTATCAATCTCGAAGACGTCAAGGCGCCGGAATGTTTCGAGGTCGAGGCGAAGCTCCGCGAGCGCATGAAGATCCCGGTTTTCCACGACGACCAGCATGGCACGGCGATCATTGTCGCGGCGGCGGTGGAGAACGCGCTGCATCTCACCGGCAAGAAGATCGATCAGGTGAAGCTCGTTGCCTCCGGCGCGGGCGCTGCGGCGCTCGCATGCCTCAATATCCTCGTCTCGCTCGGCATGAAACGCGAGAACATCTGGGTCACTGATCTCGAAGGTGTTGTCTATGAGGGCCGCAACGTCCTGATGGACCGCTGGAAGGAGGTCTATGCGCAAAAGACCGACAAGCGGAAGCTCGGTGACGTCATCGATGGCGCGGATATTTTCCTCGGCCTATCGGCTCCCGGCGTGTTGACGCAGGACATGGCCAAGCGGATGGCCGACAAGCCGCTGATTATGGCGCTCGCCAATCCTACGCCGGAAATTACGCCGGAGGATGCGCTGGCGGCGCGGCCGGACGCCATGATCTGCACGGGCCGGTCGGACTATCCGAACCAGGTCAACAACGTCCTGTGTTTCCCTTACATCTTTCGCGGCGCGCTGGATGTCGGCGCAACTGCGATTAACGAAGAGATGAAACTCGCTGCCGTGGCGGCCATCGCCGCGCTGGCACGGGAAGCGCCGTCCGATGCGGCAGTGAACGCGGTTCGCGCCGTCGGCGGCGAAGTCATGACGTTCGGGGCGCGGTCGCTCATTCCCAATCCGTTCGACCAGCGGCTCATTTTGCGTATCGCGCCGGCGGTGGCGCGGGCGGCCATGAAGTCCGGCGTCTCGACACGGCCGATCGAAAATTTCCTGCAGTACGAACAGCGGCTCAACGAATTCGTGTTCCGCTCGGGCTTTATCATGAAGCCCGTCTACGCGCAGGCCAAGACCGCTCCGGCGCGCGTTGTCTATGCCGAGGGGGAGGACGAGCGCATCCTGCGCGCCACCCAGGTGATCGTCGAGGAAGGGTTGGCAAAACCGATCCTGATCGGACGGCCTTCGGTGATCGAGACGAGATTGCAGCGGTTTGGGTTGTCGATCAGGCCGGGTCACGATTTTGAACTGATCGATCCGGCCGACGATCCGCGCTATCGCAGCTATGTGCAGGCGCACGTGGAAATCGCCGGCCGCAAGGGCATCACTCCCGATGCGGCGCGCACGCTGGTGCGCACCAACGCCACTGTGATCGGGTCGCTGATGGTGGCGCGTGGCGACGCCGACGCGCTCCTGTGCGGGGTCGAGGGCCGTTTCCTGAGCCACCTGCGGCATATCCGCAATATCGTTGGTTTTGCGCCGGGTGTCAGCGAGCTGTCAGCACTTTCGCTGATCATTACGCCCAAGGGCGCGTTTTTTCTCGGCGACACCGAGGTGCGTCCTGATCCGTCGCCGAACGAAATCGCGGAAATGGCGGCGATGGCCGCCGTGCATGTGCGCCGCTTCGGGCTTGAACCCAAGATCGCGCTGGTGTCGCATTCGGATTTCGGCAGCTACGACACGCCGTCGGCACGCAAGATGCGCGCAGCCCACACGCTGCTCGCGGCCGGCCATCCCGAGCTTGAGATCGATGGCGAGATGCATGGCGACACCGCGCTCGATCCGGCGTTGCGCGAGCGCGTTTATCCGCATTCCCGGCTGCAGGGACAGGCCAATGTCCTGATCATGCCGAACCTGGACGCGGCCAATATCGCATTCCAGATGATCAAGTCGATTGCGGATGCGCTTCCCGTCGGCCCCATCCTGATGGGTACCTCAAAGCCCGCGCATATTCTTTCGCCCTCGGTGACGGCACGGGGCGTCGTCAATATGACGGCGGTCGCCGTTGTGGAAGCCCAGGAGAAGTGTCTGAAATAGTAAGCAGGCTACCGGCGGAGTCGCCACGGCAGCGGCGGCACGGCAACGGCCTGCTGCACGTCGGGCGGCACGCGATAGTCGATGATGACCTGGCGCGTATCGCGCAGGCCGCAGGATTCCCGTTGCACGATGAAATTCCACAGCGCCCGGCGGGCCTGCGTCACCAGTATGCCGCGATCCGGGGCGCGTTGCTTGCCATGCGATGACACATCGGCATCGAAAGCCGCGAGATCGGCCAGCGCAAGTTCAAGCTGGCGTCCGAGACGGCCCAGGGTAGAGGCGATCTCCTGCGCGATTTCGTAGTCGAGCGCAGCGGCCGGATTCTTGGCCGCATCGACAAGGCGCGAGCGTTGGTCGCTCATCACGCAGCCGTGGCGGGGCTGCTGCTCACTGCTCGACCGTCTTGACGACATCGGCCGTCGGACGGCCGCTGACGGTTGGCAGCTTCTGCTCCTTTATGACCATCTCGTCGTACTTCGAAAGCGACTGCAATGGCGCCTTCGCGCGCATGTGCACGACCTGATAGCCATTGAGCTTGAGCTGATCCAGCAGCGTGCCGATCGCTTCCGCCGTGCCGTGTTGGAAGTCATGCATGAGCACGATGCCCTTGCCGTTCTTCTTGAGCTTGTCGAGCACGGACTTGAGGATCTGATCGGGTTTGCGGATCTTGAAGTCGAAGGAATCAAGGTCCGTCGAGAAGATGGCGATATTGCGCTCGCCAAGGTAGGTCACGAGTTCCGGCGGGTGCTGAAGTGCGGGAAATCGGAAGAAAGGCGCCGTCGATGCGCCGACGGCAAGATGCACCGCGCTGATGCCCATTTCGATCTCGGTTTTCGCGTCCTCGACCGACATGCCCTTCTTGTTCAGGTTCTGGTGCGACCAGGTATGCGATCCGATTGTATGGCCCGCTGCGGCAACCTGCCTGAGGATTTCCGGATAGTAGGTCGCGTGCTTGCCGATCGGGAAGAACGTGGCCTTCACGCAGTGATGGGCAAGGGCGGCAAGCACCAGCGGCGTGTTGTGAATCCAGGGACCGTCGTCGAAGGTCAGCACCACTTCGCCGGGCTTAAGGAAGTCGTGTTGCTTGAAATGTTCGAAGCCGAAGCCGGGTCCGCCGGTTGTGTCGATCTCGACGGTGCGGGACACGCCAAGCGCGTTCGGATTGCCCGGACACGTATGTGCGGGCGCTGCTGCTATGGCAGGGGCCGGCGCGGGCGCGGCAGCCATGGTCGCCTGCGCAACGGCCTGCGGGGGCGGCACAGCGGAACCCGGCGCGGCCGCAGGAGCAGGCATCGCAGCGGCGGCTGGCACGGCGGGCTGCGGAGCCGGCGGGTTTGGTGAAGCCGGCGTAGGGGACTCCGGTGCCGCGGCGGCATTGGCGGAAGCGACCGGGTTAACTGCCGAAACGGTCGATACGGTTTGTACCGGCGAACTCGACGCGGCCCGGACGGTCGGCGTGGGAGCGGGCGTAGAGGCTGCAACAGTGGGTTCCTGGCGCCCGCTCAAAGAGGAAAACACGTTCTGGTTCTGCGCGATCCCGAGGGCCGCTGCCACTGACAGAATCACGATGACGCAAGCGATCACCACACGCATCGGTCGATCTCCGAGTCCACCAGCCGTGCAATACACCGGATGGTATGTTTTAGTGCCCGGCCAACGGCTTAAGCCAAGCGGGCGACGCTTCCGACTCAGTTAGCCCGATTGTGCGGCCAAAATCTGAACCAATACTTATTAGACGGCCGCAACCTGCGCCAGAGGCGGCCAAAAACGGTACACAAGCAGGACGCCGCTGGGGCACTGGCTTCGGCTTGTTGCGGTGCGCAGCTTGCGACATTGGACGATTCGGCGTCGGGTGCGCCAGCGTTTCCCTCGCCACGCTCCCCCGCAGATCGGCGGCCACCGGCCTGGGAAATAGTTTAGGTCGGCAAGACGGTGAAGAGCCGTCCGCCATCGGTTTGTTGATCGAACAGTGGAGCGGCTGGGGCGCGCAATTGAACCGTTCCGTAATCTGCGCAAAACTTCGGTAGGCAGTTCGCCACGGCCGGATTTAGAGAGATCCTTCACATGCACATCGTCTATCTGCTCGGACGAATAGCCTTTGTCTCAACCTTCCTTGCGTCCGGCCTGTTCAAGTTGCTGGACATTGCGGCGACAGCGAGCCTGATCGAAGCCAAGATTTCCATTCCGGAACCCGCCGCTCCGCTCGCTGCCAACATCACGGCCTATACGGGCCTGACGATTTTCCAGTTGCTTGCGATCGTGCTCGCGATCATTGAAATCGTGTTTGCCCTGTTCATCGTTTTCAACATTGCAACGCGGTTTTCCGCGCTTGTGCTCGCGGCGGTGATGGCCGTCGGGACTTATTACGCGCACGATTTCTGGAACATGGCCGGCGAGGCGAGGGCGATGAATATCGACGCGTTGATCAAGAACGTGGCGATTATCGGCGGTTTGTTGATGATGATGGCGACCGGGCCATGGCGGCCAGCGTTTGAAGGCGATGACTATGCTTTTTCGCGCTGATTTCGCTTTGCCTTGATTTCGGATATCGAAGCAACCTCGAAGGAATTATGGGAGAATGCCATGCCAGAGATCGTCGTCTATGCCGTCGAAGGGCGAACCGTCGAGCAAAAGCGTGGGTTGATGAGGGACATCACCCAGGCGATGGTGAAGAACTTCGGCGTACCGGCGGATGCCGTCGTCATTACCATGGTTGAGAGCGCGAAAGACAATAAGGCCAAGGGTGGGGTGCTGTTCTCCGACATGTCGGCACCGCCTGCCGCCAAGGCTTCATAGCCGGCGCCGCGCCGCGCTGCCGAGAATGCGGCCTTTCGGTCACATCCCGCTAAAAATTGTACGGATCCCGGAAGTACCGCGCATTTGCCATGTGCGTGGCACGAAATTGCCCTAAAGGATGCGGAAGAAAGTGCCGGGATAGATGGCGGAGACGGGTTATGTTCGAGGGTCGGCCCATAGTCAGGTTTGTGTCGAAGGTGGCGACCCAAAGCGCTACCGCTGCGCTGGCCACCCTCATCGGCGGCTATATTCTGACCGCCCTCAACCTGCGTAATACCGAGCCGGCCCGTGAGACATCGAAGCCGACGGTTGCCGACGAGCGCGCCCTGACCCGCGAATACGTGAAGTCCTTGCGGGAAAGCCGGGACGGCCGCGACGATATCGCCGAAGTGATACGGGCCACGCCCGCTGCTGCGCCGCCGCCCCAACCCGAACATGAGACAATCGTGGCCAAAACCACGTCTGACGCCGCTCTGGGCGAGCCGGCAGCCGCCGGCCGTTCTGGTCCGGTTCGGAAGGAAAACCGGCTTAACACCGATCTTTCAGCGGCCTTTCCGGCAGCTGCGCCTCCTGTTGCCGCCCCGCCCCTGGGCGAACCGTTGGTGCTCGCGCCGTCCGCCGTCGCGGAAGCGACATATGATCAGCGCGACCAGCGTACTGTTCAGCCGCAGAAGGCCGAATCGACAGGCGTGGGTACGGTATTTTCGACCCTTTCGACCGCGCTCGGCAGCGCGGCCAACGCGACCGGCGACACCATCAACTTCATGATCGACCTTCCGGCCCGCGCGCTCGGGCGCCGGCCGGAAGCCTCTGACGCCACCCCGGTTTCTCCTGCCCGGGCGCCGGTGACTACCTCCGCACCGCCGTTGCGGTTTGCTGGTAGCTAAACCCGTTTCGCTAGGCCCTTGATTGTCATGACAGGCCGGAATTTCCGGCCTGTTCTGCTATGGGCGGTGGCGTTCTAAGCTTGAATGAGCCTGTCCCGGCGTCGGATGGCGACCCTCCCGTCTTGGAATTTCTTTCATGAGCGCATCCCCATCCGGCGCACGTCTCGCCGCTGTCGCCCTGCTGCTCGGCAATGTCGTCACCGGATTGTCGATTATCGGTCCTGCGGGGATGCTGGCGGATCTTGCGGCCGGTCTCTCGGTTTCTATCCGCGATGCGGGACTGCTCGTGACCTATGGCGCCGTCGTGCTGTGCCTGGGGTCGCCGCTCATGGCCTGGGCGGTCAGTGCCATGCCACGCCGGCCGTTGGTAACGATTGTCATGGCGCTGCTGTCGGCCGGTCTCCTGATTTCGGCGGCCGCGCCAAATTACGGCGCCGTTATGGGCCTGCGGATCGCGACGCTGATCGTCGGCGTTGTTTTCACGCCGATGGCCGCAAGCACGATCGCCATGATGGTTCCCGAAGGCGATCGCTCGCGTGCGATCTCGTTCGTGTTCCTTGGTTGGGCGCTGGCGCTTGCAGCCGGTTTGCCGCTTATCACCTTCGTGGCCGTTCATTTCGGCTGGCGGGCCGTCTATGCCATGCTCGGCGCGATCGGCATGGCGACGACGGGGCTCCTCTTTCTCGCCGTTCCCGGCAAATTGCGCGGCCAGCCGTTGTCGCTGGCGAGTTGGGGCGCCATCGCCCGCGACGGGTATATCTGCTGGCTCCTGTTCATCACGGTGCTATGGACCTGCGGCCAGTTCGTATTGTTTCCCTTTGTCGGGCCTTTGTTGTCCCGGCTCGCCAGCGGCGGCCCAGAGACGGTCGGTGCGTCTTTCGCCGCCATGGGGATCATGGGGTTTGCCGGCAACGCGGTAACGTCGCGTGCGGTGCAGCGGTTTGGCGCGTGGCGCATGTCGCTTGTCTGCAGCGCGTCGATGTTTCTCGGAACGCTGTTGTGGGCGGTGGGCGCCGGCCTGCTGCCGGCGATGATCGGCGGCGTCATGCTGTGGGGTTTCGGCTTCGCGGCGCTCAATTCCATGCAGCAAGCGCGGCTCGTCGCCGCCGCACCCGCGCTTTCCGGTGCGACGGTCGCGCTTAATACGTCGGCGAACTATGTGGGCCAGGCCATCGGGTCGGCGGTCGGGGGCGAGATGTTTTCGCGCGATCTGCTCGTTGCCATGGGCTACGTGGGGACCGTCTTCATGCTGGGCGCGTTTATCGCGGTCTATGTATCGCGCCGCGGCGCGCCGGGAGAGATATCGACCCCACTGTGACGGGAGCGTTTTGCGCAATGTCAACGCTGGCGCGGCGCTTAACATTGAAGGTAATATCCATCGTCATCCATTCGCCAACTGATTTTCCCATGCCGCTTTCATCCCGGGTATCCTGCTTTCGTCCTTTCGCGGTCATGTCGCTCGCCGGCGGATCGGTGTTGCTGCTCGGCGCAGGTTTCACGATTGCGCAGAATTTCGGCGACGCGCGACACGGGGCGACGCTGGCACGGCATCTCTGCGCTGAATGTCACGCTGTCGCGCCCGGTGAGAATTCGCAAAACCCGGCTGCCCCGACATTCGAAGCGATTGCAACCACCCGCGGTATGGTTGGGCTGGCCCTCGAGGCGGCGCTGCAGACGACGCACCGGGAGATGCCGAACATCATGCTTTCTTCAGCAGACCGCGCCGATATCATCGCCTATGTCGAAAGTCTGAACACCAAAAAATAGCAGCTATCGTGTCGGTTCGCCGGCGAGTTCGAGCAGCGCCGAAGTCCGGCGACGGATCGAGCGTTCGATGTGCTCGTTATATTTGTGCGGCCACAGGGCTGCGCCGATTTTCCCACCCAGTTTCTCCGGCGTGACCTCTGCGGTGACCGTAACATCGGTTCCGCCTTCCGCTGCGGCGACTTCAAACTCATAGATCGTGCGGGCGCTGAAACCGTCGGCGCGGCTCTCGAGCACCAGCCGCCGAGACGGTACTGCTTCGGCGATGCGATAGGTCATGTCGATGACGTTGCGGTCGGGGAGGGCGACGGTCTGGATTGTGGCCCCTGCTGTCAACACGCCGCCGGGATCGATCCGGGCCGAGGCGAGATCGGAGAGCACCTCCGGCCAGCGTGGAACGTCGGCAAGTGCAGCCCATACTTCTGCGGGTGTTGCGGGGCTGGTTAAGGTCACCGAGACGGACAGCGGTCGAAGCATTTTCTGAAGCATGGCCTGGACTTACACCGCAGCAGGCGCGCTCTGGCAAGAGCGGGTTTACGGTCCCCCGCCGCCTGTGACGCCCGACACAGCGGCGGCCAGAAGGGCGTACTATTCTGCCGTTTATTAACTTGGCACAGCGGTTGTGCCGCAAGACTGGTTTCAACGCGTCATTTCGGAGACGGTTATGCGCAGACTTCTTGTTGTTACGGCTTTGGCACTGGCCGGCACATCGATGGCGCAGGCGGGTGAACATTATTCATTCCAGATCGGAGGCCGCACAGTTCGGATCGAAGTTCCGAATCGCTGCAGCGATCTGTCCTGTATCAAGGTCGACATCCCCGGCGTGAATCTCGGCGGCAGCAGTGACGATGATGTGCCGCCGCTCCCGAAATTGCCCGGTCAGGCGACGACCACGACGCCGGCCATTCCGCCTGCGCCGGCTATCACGCCTGCAACCCCGTCCGCACCGCCGGCTGCGGCGACGGCAGCCGCTCCCGTAGCACCCCCGCCGCCCCCGGCCCCAGCTGCAGCCCCTGCAGCGGCTGCGGTCGTATCGCCTCCGCCGCCGCCTGTTGTGGCGTCCGTGTCACCTGCGCCTGCGGCTGCGGTACCGTCAGCGCCTGCATCGGCCCCGGCCAGCGGTCCGACGATTCTGCCGGGCGCGCTGATGCCGGTCGGCGTCTGGCAGACGGAGAAGAAGGAGGGCAAGGTCCAGATCGAACAATGCGGCGCGAACCTCTGCGGCTGGGCCGTCGAGGAACGCACCGGTGCGAAGGGCAAGCAGGTGCTTGTCGACATGAAGCCGACGCGCGAGAATTTGTGGAACGGCAAGATCAACGACGTGCGCGGCGGCGGCACTTACGTCTCGAAAATGTCCCTGCATGGCCCGAATTCGCTTCGCGTTGAAGGTTGCGCCATGGGTGGCATGCTGTGCGGCGGCCAAACCTGGACGCGGACTCAGTAGGCATTCGTCATGGATTTTGCAGCGCCGCGGCAGGTTCGCCGCGGCGCTGAATTTTTGTCGGCTCACGCCGTCCGGGCGAGGTGCGAAGACGCGCCGCCTGACTATTCGCACGTCGGTAGCGCCGTCGAACAATGTGAGATTCTCCGCCGTGGCCACTGTTGCCGGCTGTTTGCGGCCCTACATTGGGGGCTGGAAACCTGGAGACAGTATCAATGGCCGGAAAAATGCGTGTGCGCGTTGCAAGATGGGGCAGGACCGTGCTTGCCGTCGCGATCGTCGCCGCCATGGCACAAGGCGTCGACACGGCACGGGCGGCCGACGAGCCCGATCTCATCTTCCGCAAGTCGACAGTATTCCGTTGGGTTTCGCCCAATGACAAACTCGCCACGTACGGCATTGACGATCCCGATATCGACGGCGTTGCCTGCCACTTTACGGTGCCTGAAAAAGGCGGCTTCAAGGGGTGGATCGGCGTTGCCGAGGAAGTGTCCGATATCTCGCTGGCATGCCGGCAGATCGGGCCGATCAAGTTCAAGCAAAAATTTTCGCAAGGCGAAGACGTGTTCCGCCAGCGCCGCTCGTTGTTCTTCAAAAAGATGCAGATCGTGCGCGGCTGCGACGTGAAGCGCAACGTGCTCGTCTACATGGTCTATTCCGACCGCCTGATCGAAGGCTCGCCGAAGAACTCGACGTCGAGCGTCCCGATCATGCCCTGGGGCGCTAATGTCGACGTGCCAAAATGCGCGGATTTCGTCACCGACTGATCCGCGCACGTGGGCTATTTTGTTTACGGACAGGGATGGCGCAGGCCGTCATATCCGAGAAACGTCTGGCTCACCGGATCGTACGAGCGATAGCGCTGTGCGCAGTAAGCGACAGCCTCGCTGTAGCGCGGCGGCGGGGGCGGTGCGTAGCCATAAGGCGGGGGCGGCGGCGGCGCGTAGCGGGGCGGCCCATAGGCCACCGGACCGCCGCAGTAGTTGGGCGCCACCCGGATGTAGGCGCCATCCGGACGCTGAATGTAACAGCCGTTGCGCCAATAGTAGTAACCACCGCTGCGGCGCTGACCTTCTGCGGCGATGATCGCACCGGTGGCGCCGCCAATGACGGCGCCGAGCGCTGCGCCCCGGCCGCCGCCTGCCGCTCCACCGATGATGGCCCCGGCCGCACCGCCAAGGAGCCCGCCGATCAGCGGATCCTGTGCGGCTGCCTGCTGGGCCGGCAGGGCAAACGCGAGTGAAAGCGCGGCGGCGAAGCCCGCGGTGCGAAGTCCCGGCGAACGAAGCATCAATCTCTCCTCAATCCCGATACGCGCCTATCACGCATGAGCACGTGGCGGTATTGCGGCACGCAGCGGCACCGTCCACCGATTCGCGGAACACGGCAATCGCAATTCCGGTTTCTGCTCTCGGGGGTGGGCAGGATTCGTCTCCATTTTTTGGGAGGTAGGCCCGCTGACCTCTCCGGTTGCAAGCCGCGCTGCGGCGAACGACAATGCCCTCCATAGGAAAGGGAGGAAATTCATGAATATGATTGTCGTTGCGCGTACTGTCTCAGTCTGCCTGGCCACGTTGGTGTTTTCAACCGGTGCGCGAGCGCAGGCACTTCCGCCGGGCGATATCCATTTTATCTGCGGTTATGCGGCCGGTAGCGGTGCGGATATTATCGTTCGCTTCGTCGCGGAAAAGCTTCGACCGATCGTCGGCCGCTCGATCATCGTCGAGAACAAGCCCGGAGCGATCGGCAATATCGCGACGGAGTATGTTGCGCGCTCCAAGCCCGATGGTCTGACGGTGTTGGTGACCGGCGCGAATTCAGTCGCCGGCAGCGCGCACCTGTTCAAGCACCCGACCTACGACGCGGCCAAAGCTTTTCAGATCGCGGCGACCATCAACCGGGCAACGATGATGATCGGCGTACGCAAGGATTCGCCTTACAACAACGCCAAGGAACTTGCTGCCGCGATGAAAATAAAGGGCGAGAAGGCGAGCTTTGCCTATGCCAATCCGACCGCCAAGGTGCTCGGCGCGCTATATCGCGAAAAGGCTGGTCTCCAGTCAGTCGACATCGCCTATCGCACCGGCGCCGATTTTCTTAACGATCTCGCCAGTGGTGCGATCGACTATGCCATCCCGGACAACGTGCAGGCCATGGCGCAGCTGCGCGCCGGCCACATGAAAATTCTTGGCGTCGGCGCCGCCGAGCGCATGAAGTCCGCCCCCGATATTCCGACGCTGACGGAGCAGGGTTATCCCATGGACGTCCGCACGTGGTGGGCGGCGCTTGTCCCGTCGGCCACGCCGAAGGCCACCGTCGACCAGATCAATGCCTGGTTTGCCCAAGTCGTGGACACGCCGGAGGCGCGGACTTTCTCGGCGACCATCGCCAGCGATCCGTGGGTAACGACTCCTGCGGAAGCGCAGGCCTATTTTCTCAAGGATATTGGGCGCTGGGGCGACTATGTGAAGATCGCCAAGATCGAACCACAGGGCTAGCGTCTAGCGAACGCCGCTATGGTGGAAAATCCGGCGTGCCCTTTCGGTCGCGAGAAATTCCAGAAAGGCGCCGGCCAGGTCCGGCGCCTTTGTCTGCGTGAGCGTTGCTGCAACATAGGGCAGGGCGATCTGGATTTCCTGCGGCACGTCCCCGATCCAGGTAACGCCGCGGCCGGCGCGGATTTCGGTCTCCGGACCGAAACCGAGTGCCTTGTCCAGTCGCGCGGCCAAATGATTGTTCAGTTGCGACGAGGTATCGAAACGCAGCAGTTTCGGTGCGACAGTTTCAGTTAAGCCCAACTCCGCGACGACGGTTATCAAGTGATCGCCGGTCGGCGCCCTCGTCAGCAGAACCGCGTCGGCGGCAAGGATCGCTGTTTTCAGGTTGGCCATTGTATCGATTGGCGGGACCGGCGAGCCGATACGGACGGCCCCACCGATCCCTACAGTTCCGAGCGCCACCGAGTTACATACGTGCCCTGCGTGTTGCAGCGCCGCGGCCAGACCAGCTGGCAATAGCACGACGTCTGCAGTTGCAGTCCCGCGCATCACGGCGTCGTGGATATGGTGGCCGTGGTTGGTAGCAACCTCGATCACGCCGAAATCGGCCAGTGCAACCGCGATACATTCGCGGAGACCATGAAGCATAGAACCGGCGGAGAGAATTTTTAAGGCCATGCGTAATGTGGATGGAGTGTCATCTCTTCGGATTAGCCTTTGCTGACATACGCACGCCGGATTTGAAAGCCATCAATTGGCCGGCATTGAAAGGCGGCACCCATGTTGTCAGGCACTCCGAAATCCACAACTGCCACGGTAATACCGGCACTGCATTATCGCGACGCGAAGGCGGCGATCGATTTTCTCTGCAAGGCGTTCGGCTTCAAAAAGTTTGCCTCCTACGAAAGCGACAAGGGCGAGGTGATGCATGCCGAGCTCACCTTCGGGAACGGCATGGTGATGCTGGGACAGTCAAGGAAAGACACCGACTACGGCAAGCTTCTCACCGGGCCTTCCGAAGCCGGCGGCGTAACAATGTCGGTCTATTTGGTCGTCGACGATTGCGACGCCCATTTCGAACGCGCCAAGGCGGCCGGTGCAAGCATCGTGCGCGCGCCGGTGACCCAGGACTATGGCGGGCGCGACTACACCTGCAAGGATCCGGAAGGTAACGTCTGGACCTTTGGAACCTACGACCCGTGGGCGGCAAGCTGAACCGGGGGTCGCTCTGCGCCAGTTCAAGTGCTAGACTTTTTGTTGATCGCACCGGTGAAAAAAAGAACCTATAGCCATGACCCACGATCATCGTGAACCGCCGAAATGGAAGCATGACGGCGTACGTGTCATCCCGGGCAATGCGCTCGATGGCAACACGCCGCAGACGGCCGGCATGGACCGCAAGGCGGCGATCAACGCCGCGCGCGTCGGGGCGCAAAAAATCTGGGCCGGCACGGTGACGATCCATGCCAAGGCCAAGACCGGAGCGCATCACCATGGCGCGCTGGAGAGCGTGATCTACGTCATCCGCGGCAGGGCGCGCATGCGCTGGGGCGACCATCTCGAATTTGTCGCCGAGGCTGGTCCCGGCGACTTCATCTATGTGCCGCCTTACGTGCCGCACCAGGAAATCAATGCCAGCGAAACCGAACCGCTCGAATGCGTGCTGGTGCGCTCCGACAACGAGGCTGTGGTGGTCAATCTCGACATAGCGCCAGCCGAAAAGCCGGAAGAGGTGAAGTGGATCGACCCGATTCACAAGTCCTAGATTGCTGGTCCTCGACCGCTCGAAAATGCCGGATCGCTCCGATCGATCCTTCGCACCTGCACGATAGACATTTGCGATGCCGCAACGCCTGTTGAAATTCTCCCCTCAGAAAATCGTGATGCTGCCGTTACCCGCCGGTCCCGTTACAATACTGCGGGGTTACTTGGGGGAATCATCGTGAGCATTGAACAAACCGCCAATCGCTTTGCGCCGATCATTCTGAGCATCGTGCGCATCATCACCGCGCTGCTGTTGCTGCAGCACGGCCTCTCGAAATTCTTTGCCTTTCCGGCCGCCGTGAATCGACCGTCGCTGTTCACCATGTATTGGTTCGCCGGGGCGATCGAGATCGTCTTCGGCGTCCTGCTGCTGCTCGGGCTATATTCGCGTCTCGCGGCGTTCATCCTGTCTGGCGAACTTGCTTTCGCCTACTTCATCGGTCACGCCCCACGCGGCTTTTATCCGCTGACCAATGGCGGTGAAGCGGCCGTGCTGTTCTGCTTTATCTTCCTTTATCTCGCCGCGGCCGGAGGCGGGCCGTTGAGCGTCGATGCGCTTCGCGGGAAGCGGTGAATGCCGGCAACGGCAGTTCCTGGCGCAGTGGGAAAAAGACCAGACCAACACCTGACCCAGACCTGACCAAGAAAAAACCCCGGCAGCCGCGCCGCGCGACTACCGGGGTCCATCAGTGCCACGCGGTTGGGGGGGCTGTCTGGGGGGAGACTGCCGCGCAGCACGTCTGGGCCTAGAACTATGTATTGCCGCCTGCGGTTCAAGGGCGTCTGCGTCAAGCTGTCGTGAACAGCGCCTAAGGGCTTGGCGCCAGCGGATTTCCGGCCCCGCGGCGACAGAGTGTCACGCCCGTTTCGGCCGTGTCAGCCAAAGCATCAGCAGCCCAGTCAGCGGCGTGATGATATCCATCCAGAACACTGCACCAGCATTGCCGGGCGCGAAATTATGCGCGGTGACCATCTGGTAGATATGCCCGCCCGCAGCCCCGAACAGAAATGCCGCGGGGCCGACCACGGCACCGATGCGGAGCCCGTAACTGCCCTTCCACGCGAGCAAACCGACCAGCGCAAAGCCCAGCGACGCAAAGCCTACCTCGAGTTGGAACGGTGAATCCGCCCAGCCGATGAACCTCGCCGCCATCTCCCCGAAAAAGACGTGGAACACGAAGTTGAGGAGATAGGTGAGCGTGATCGCAAACAGCAGATAGTTCGAGAACAGCGCCTCCGCCACCGCGCCAGGAGGAAGGGGCTTTTTCCTGACCGCAAGGGCAATGCCGGCCACCACGAAGCCGAGGAGATAGAAAGTGAGAAAGAAGTTGGAAATCAGAGCGGTGATGAGGGAGCGGATCATGAAGCCAGTTTCCATTGTTCAGCCTGACGATCTTCGGCTGTCGGCTCGGCCCTGAACCGGCCGGTCTTGAGGGGTATTAATTCCTTTTCTCGCTGCGGTTTTCGCGGGCGTCGCGGTCGCAGATCGGGGTAGACGTTTTGATTTAGCGCATTCAGCGGCAGCGGTCAGGGCGCGAAAGTAGCCTTAACTACGGAGGCTGCAAGATGTCTGTCATGGAAGGCGTGCGGAAGATGCTGGCGGGCGCCGGATATCTGCTGACCGGCGAGCGCGAATTCACGTGCGGCGATTGCGACCGGTGGCGGCGCTGCGGGCTTCCGCCGACCGACGACTGTCCCATGCGCGGTGAGCAGATCGCCCGCTACGGCGAGCGGCGGCAGATGCGTGATATTGTAATCGCGAGCGAGCTAAGCCGGACATACGGGCGGCGCTTCATCACCTGACGCGCATGAGTTAGCTCCTGCCGGGCCTGGGCCGGCGCTGCGACGCCAACGAAGCGACGTCAGAAGTGGCGTCGCTTCCTTGACGCGTTTAGGGCGCGTTTTGGATTTGCCATGTCCGGGCTTGGCAGGTGCTCCCTGGCAGGTGCTCCCTGGCAGGTGCTCCCTGGCAGGTGTTCCCTGGCAGGTGTTCACGGACGAACACGCTCGCCCCTCAACACCACATAGATCGCCGGGATAACGAGCACTGTCAGCGCGGTCGACGACGCGAGGCCGAACAGCAACGAAATGGCGAGCCCCTGGAATATGGGGTCGGTCAGAATAACCGCGGCGCCGATCATTGCGGCGAGCGCGGTGAGCAGGATTGGCTTGAAGCGAATGGAGCCAGCCTCCAGCAACACGTCGATCAGCGGCCGTCCCTGCGTGCGGGCATGCCGAATGAAATCCACCAGCAAAATCGAGTTTCGCACGATGATGCCGGCAAGCGCGATGAAACCGATCATCGACGTGGCGGTGAACGGCGCGCCGAACAACCAGTGGCCGGTCATAATGCCAATGAAGGTGAGCGGGATCGGGGTGAGGATCACCAGCGGCAATTTGAACGAGCCGAACTGGGCGACCACGAGAATGTAAATTCCGAGGATCGCCACGATGAACGCGCCTCCCATATCGCGGAAAGTGACCCATGTGACTTCCCACTCTCCATCCCACAGCAAGACGGGATGGGTCTCGTCATTGGGCTGCCCATGCAACGCGATGGTCGGCTTTGGCGTGGATCCCCAATCGGCTTTATCGATCGCATCCGAGACGGCGATCATGCCGTAGACCGGCGCTTCGAACGCACCGGCGAGTTCGGCCATGACCATCTCGGCGGGCCGTCCATTGTGCCGAAAGATAGGATAGGACGCTCGCTCCCGCCGCACTGAAACCACATCGCCGAGTTCGACGATGCTGCGGTCGCCCGGCAGGGCATTGGCCGGCACGGGCGTTGCCAGGGTGCGTTCGTTGACCACCCGTTCGCCTTTCGGCAATGCGATGCGGATCGGGATCGGCTGGCGTCCGCCGCCACGCTGGGAATAGCCCACGGTCGTGCCGCCGCCGAAGGTGCGAATCGTGTCGTAAACGTCGTTCTGCTCGACGCGATAGTATTCGAGATTGTCCTGGTCGATCGCGATCCGCACGCGTTCGGGGCGATTGCGGAAACTATCTTCAACGTCGACAACAAACGGCACGCTGATGAAGGCGTCGCGCACCTTGGCGGCTACCGCGCGGCGGGTTTCCGGATCGGGTCCATAGATTTCGGCCAGCAGGGTGCCGAGCACGGGCGGTCCAGGCGGCGGCTCGACCACTTTGACGATCGTGCCCTCGGGAAGGGGCATATCCTTGAGCCGGTTCCGAAGCTCGAGCG
>Ga0164243_10001789_pt1 | contig 36039 bp, 33 predicted proteins | sample OricompcompostOP_FD_108781 | JGI IMG/M metagenome (GOLD analysis project Ga0164243, IMG submission 108781) | Organic Plus compost microbial communities from Emeryville, California, USA - Original compost - Organic plus compost (OP) | ecosystem: Engineered > Solid waste > Mixed feedstock >...
CCCCGACCGCCCCGACCGCCCCTACATGCGCGGCATCCTCAGCGAGCCGCTCGACCTCGACGGTGACGGGATGCGGACGCGCCGCCCGCCTGCCGTCGTCGCCGCCACGCCCGGCCTCGAGGTGTCCGTCCGGGGCACGCCGGTGAAGGGCGTGGTGGTGGCCTGCGACAAGGCGTTCGTCACCATCCGCGACCAGCACGGCCGCGACCACAAGGCCCGCCTGCGCGACGGCGCCTTCGATGTCGGCGGGCGCAAGGTCACCCTCGTGCGCCCGAAGCCGACGGCCAGCGGTCCGAAGGCGCCGGCCCGCACCGCGTCCGGCTCGGTGGCCGTGCCCGGTGCGCCCGCCCGCATCGCCCGGGCCAGCCGCATCCTGGTGGAGGGCGTCCACGACGCCGAGCTGGTCGAGAAGGTCTGGGGCGACGACCTTCGGGTCGAGGGCGTGGTGGTCGAGCTGCTCGACGGGGCCGACAACCTGCTCGAGGTGGTGCGGGGGTTCGGTCCCCGCCCCGGCCGCCGGCTCGGCATCCTCCTCGACCATCTCGTCGACGACTCCAAGGAGACCCGGCTGGCCGCCGGGGTCGACCATCCCGACGTGCTCGTCACCGGCCACCCGTTCGTCGACATCTGGGCGGCGGTGAAGCCGGCGGTGGTGGGCATCCCCGCCTGGCCCGAGGTGCCCCGGGGCGAGGAGTGGAAGGAAGGGGTGTGCCGCCGCCTCGGCGTCGGCGACCCCCGGGCGTTCTGGAAGCAGATCCTCGGCTCGGTGCGCAGCTACGCCGACCTCGAGCCACCTCTCGTCGGCGCCGTGGAGCAGCTCATCGACTTCGTCACCGAGCCCGCCTCCGCCTGACCCGCGCACGCGACCCGCGGGCAGGAGTCGCCCGCAGCGCGACCTCCACCCACCGGTCGCGGGGCGGGGTCCACCGGTGGGCAGGAGTCACCCGGGAACGGACACCCACCCACCGATCGCACCGGTGGACAGGAGTCCCCCGGGAACGGACATCCACCCACCGGTCGCGAGGCGGGGTCCACCGGTGGGCAGGAGTCACCCGTGAACGGACATCCACCCACAGGTCGCGGGGGCGGTGGTCAGCGGTGGCGTTCGAGGAAGTCGATGACGGCGGCGGTGAAGGCGTCGTTGCGGTCGCCGGCGACCATGTGGCCGGCCCCGGAGACGTCGACGTACTCGGCGGTGGGGAACGCGGCCAGGAACTCGTCGGCCTTCTCCTGGGTGACCAGATCGCTGACCCGACCCCGGACGAGCAGCAGCGGCGTCCCGGCGACGATCGTCGCCACGTCGGCCATGAGCCGCTCGGTGTCGCTGATCTCGCTCGGCGGGAGGTCGGCCGTGCCGCCGACGAACGCCGGGTCCCAGTGCCAGTACCAGCGGCCGTCGCGCTCCCGCACGTTCTTGCGCAGGCCGGACAGGTCGGTCGGCCGGGGGCGGAGCGGGTTGTAGGCCGCGATGGCGTCGGCCACCTCCTCCAGGGAGGCGAACCCGGTGAGGGCGTGCTCGGCCATGAACTGCTGGATGCGGTCGGCGCCCGCCTGCTCCATGTCGGGGACGATGTCGACCAGCACCACGCCCCGGGCGATGCCCGGCGCCAGCTCCCCGGCGAGCAGGATCGAGGTGAGCCCGCCCAGCGACGCTCCGATCAGGAACGGCGGCCGCTCCAGCCGTTCGCCGATGAACGTCTCGACGTCGCCGGCGAACGACGACAGGCGGTAGTCCTGCTCCGGCGACCAGTCGCTCTCGCCGTGCCCCCGGGCGTCGAGCGTGATCGCCCGCCAGCCCCGCTCGGCCAGCGCCTGCGCGGTGCCACCCCACGAATGCCTCGTCTGCCCTCCGCCGTGGAGGAGCACCACCGTCGGTGCGCCGGGGTCGCCCCGCTCGTCACCGACGAGGCGGATCCCCCCGACCCCTTCGAACTCGAACGTCGTCACGGGCGGCGACGCTACCTCCGCCCTCGCCGGGGCTCGCCCACCGTGCGCCCACCGCACGCCTCTCCCCGTCCTTGCCGCCATCTGGGACGTTCCAGGGTCCAGGATGGTGACAGCAACGGCAGGCCGGCGAGAGGAACAGGGGGTTGGGTCGATCGACCCAGCGCGTTCAAGCCCGGGCGCGCGAGGGTCGATGACCATCGCACTATGGGCAAGATCTCGAACAGCATGGACCTGGCCAAGGCGAGCCTGGGTGTCCTCAAGCAGGACAAGGAGCTCGCTGCCATCCCGATCGCGTCCGCCGTGTCCTGCGGCATCATCGCGGTCCTCTTCGGCGGCGGCGCCTACTTCACCCTCGAGCACGTGGTGAACCCCGCGCCCGGGCAGAACGAGTACAACGCCTCGCCGCTCACGTACGCCGTCGGCATCGTCGGCCTCTTCGTGATCGGGATGGTCGCCCAGTTCTTCGCCGCCGTGCTGGTGGCGGGGGCCAACGAGCGCCTCGAGGGCGGCAACCCCACGCTGGGCAGCGCCTTCGCCAAGGCCAGCTCCCGCGGCGGGTCGATCATCGGGTGGTCGGCGATGAACTCGACCGTCGGTCTCATCCTGTCGTTCATCCGTGAGCGCGCCGGCTTCCTCGGGGCGATCATCACCAGCCTCATCGGCGCGGCCTGGAACATCATCACGTGGCTCGCCGTGCCGATCATCATCGTCGAGGGCGTCGGGCCCATCGCTGCCGTCAAGCGCTCCGCCCAGCTCCTGCGCCAGACCTGGGGTGAGAACCTCCTCGCCCAGGCCGGCCTCGGCATCGTCGGACTGCTGGTGATCCTCCCGGGCGTCCTGGTGTTCGGTGTGGTGTCCGTGGTGATCCCGCTGGTGGGCATCCCGCTGCTGGTCCTCTACATCGGGATCGTGGCGTCGATCCTCACCGCCCTGGGCGCCATCTACCGCACCGCGCTCTACCGCTTCGCCGTGGGCCTCCCCATCGGCGAGACCTTCCCCGAGCAGGCGCTCGCCGGCGCCTTCCGGGCCAAGGGCTCCGGTCCGTCCCGCTTCCTGCGCTGACCAGCAGCACTAGGTTTCGGACATGACCGAGAGCGCCGTCAGCTACGACCTCCAGGGCCGCGTCGCCGTCATCACCATCGACGACGGCAAGGCCAACGCCATCTCCCACGAGATCGCCGCCGCCATCCACGACGGGGTGGTGAAGGCGTGGGACGAAGCGGGAGCGATCGTGCTGGCCGGCCGCCCGGGCCGCTTCTCCGCCGGGTTCGACCTGCCCACCATGACCTCGAGCGACGAGGCGGCCCGTGGCCTCCTCAAGGCCGGGGCCGACCTCGCCCTCGAGCTCTACGGCTCCCCGATCCCCGTGGTGGTGGCCTGCACCGGGCACGCCCTCGCCATGGGCGGCATCCTGCTCCTGTCGGCCGACACCCGCATCGGCGCCGAGGGCTCGTTCAAGATCGGCCTCAACGAGGTCGCCATCGGCATGCCGGTGCCCAAGTTCGCGGTGGAGCTGGCCCGGGCCCGGCTCACCAACGCCGCGTTCACCGCGGCGATCAACCACGCCGAGGTCTACGACCCCGAGGGCGCCGTGGCCGCCGGCTACCTCGACCGGGTGGTGCCCGCCGACGACGTGGTGAGCGCCGCGGTGGCCCACGCCACCGAGCTGGTCGAGCGCATCGTCCCCACCGCCTTCATCGCCACGAGGGAGAACTGCCGGGGGCGGCAGCTCGCCCTCATGAACGACGACCTGGTCAGCGACCTGGCCACGTTCACGGTCGACCTGCCCGAGCGCTGAGCCCGTCGACCCGCGGCCCCGGCGTGGGCCGTTGGGCTCAATTGCCGCGCCACGGCCCTTTTTCACTTCGGGATCGCCCCTCCACCTGCCGATAAGGCCCGGAAGGTCGGACACCCGGAGGAACCCCGTGCCCATGCCGGGCCAGCGCACACAGGAGAACGCCCGCCGCCGACGCGGCGGCGGCTGGCACGACCTGCCCTTGCGCGCCCAGGGACTGGTGGTCCTCGCGGTGCCGGTGCTCGGCCTGGTCGCCGCCGCCAGCCTGGTGGCCGTCGAGGTCGGCGGCCACCCCACCGCCATCTCCTTCGCCACCCTGGCGGTGCTCGGCATCTCGATCGCCGCGGCCACGATCACGACGATCGCCTTCATGCGCGACCTGGCCCGCCGGGTGCGGCACCTGCAGGACAACGCCGAGCGGCTGGCCCGGGACGCCGCGCTCGCCCCCGACGGCCCCGGCACCGACGAGCTCGCCGAGGCCGAGCGCACCCTGGCCCGGGCCGCGGACGTGCTGGCCAACCGGCAGCGGCAGCTCGAGGAGGCCCAGGCGTCGCTCGAGCACATGGTGTCCGCCGGCCCGATGGTGATGTTCGCGGGCACCCTGGCCACCCACCTCGGCGACCGCTCACCCCTGCTGCTCGACTACATCTCCTCGAACAGCGCCCGGGTCATGGGCCACTCGCCCGTCGCCGTGCTCGACAGCGCCGACGCCTTCCTCGACCTGGTGCACACCGACGACCGGGCGAACCTCCTGGCCGCGGCCCGGCGCACGGTGGGCGAAGGACGCCGCCAGCAGCAGGTGGAGTTCCGCATCCGCCACCTCGACGGCTCCTGGCGGTGGATGGACGCCATGCTCCGGAGCCACGAGACCGACCCCACACGCGTCCTCGGCTACGCGGTCGACGTCACCGGTCGGCGGGAGGCGGAGATCGCCCAGAAGGAGAGCGAGTCCCGCCTCAGCGCGTTCCTCGACAACTCCAACGCGCTGGTGTCGCTGAAGGACCCCTTCGGCCGCTACCAGTTCGTGAACCGGGCCCTGGCCGAGGTGTTCGGTGCCGACGTGCAGGAGGTGCTCGGCAGCGACGACTTCGACCACTGGCCGGGCGCAGCGCCCACCCTGCGGGCACGCGACCAGCAGGTCCTGGTGACCCGTGAACCCATCCAGTTCGAGGAGGAGGTGGAGCTGGCCGACGGCATGCACACGTTCCTGTCGGTCAAGTTCCCCCTCCTCGATCCCGACGGCGTGCCCGTGGCGGTCGGGTCGATCTCCACCGACATCACCGAGGTGAAGGAGGCCGTCGCCGCCACCGCCGCCCGCGAACGCGTCCTCTCCACCGTCATCGGCGCCTCCCCCGACGTCATCACGATCCTCGAGGACGACGGCACCATCCGCACCACGAGCGTGGCCTTCGAGCGCATCTTCGGCTTCCCCACCCGCGACATCGTCGACCGCAACCTGAGCGACCTGGTCCACCCCGAGGACCAGGCCGGCACCGCCGCCCGGCTGGCCCAGCTGCGTGACGGCGAGGACCGGGTGACGTTCCGCTTCCGGGGCCACACCTCCCACGGTTCCTGGGTGACCATCGAGTCCCACGCCCAGGTCATCCGTCGGCCCGACGGTTCGAACGACGGCATCGTCATGGTGAGCCGGGACGTGAGCGACCAGATCGCCCTGGAGCAGGCCCTCCGCCAGGCGAAGGAGACCGCCGAGCGGGCCAGCATGGCCAAGAGCGAGTTCCTCTCCCGGGTCAGCCACGAGCTGCGCACCCCGCTGAACGCCATGCTCGGCTTCACCCAGCTGCTGGAGCTCGAGGAGCTCGACGAGACCTGCTCGGAGTACGTCGACCAGATCGCCCGGGCCGGTGACCACCTCCTCGCGCTCATCAACGAGGTGCTCGACATCGCCCGCATCGAGAGCGACAACGTCAACCTCCAGCTGGAGCCGGTCGGCACCGCGGACGCCGTGCGCGAGGCGCTCGACCTGACCGCGCCGCTCGCGGCCCGCGCCGGGGTGTCGCTGCACGGCCCCGTGTTCGAGGGCACGAGCGACCTCCTGGTGACCGCCGACCGCCAGCGCCTCCTCCAGGTGCTGCTGAACCTGCTGTCCAACGCCATCAAGTACAACCACCCCGGCGGCCGGGTGGAGGTGCGGGCCGCCCGGGTCGGCGACCAGGTGCGGATCACCGTCCTCGACACCGGCCCCGGGCTGACCGACGCGCAGATCGAGCGGCTCTTCACCCCCTTCGACCGCCTCGGGCTCGAGCACTCGGGCATCGAGGGCACCGGCGTCGGCCTGTCCCTCAGCCGCGGGCTCACCGAGCGCATGGGCGGCGAGCTGTCCGTCCGTTCCGTGCCGGGCGAGGGGTCGGCCTTCACCGTCGCCCTGCCCTCCGCCTCCGCCGACGACGCCTCCGGCTCCACCCAGATCTCCAGCCCGACCACCCTCACGGGAGGACGACCGTGACCCTCTCCAGCCCCATCGCTCCGACCCCGTCGGTGCCCACGGAGAACGCCCGCATCCTCATCGTCGACGACGAGGACGCCAACCTGATGGTGCTGCGCCGCATGCTCGAGCGGGCCGGCTACACCAACCTCCAGACCATCAACGACTCCAGCCTCGCCGTCGAGCGGTTCGTGTCGTTCGAGCCGGACCTGGTGATCCTCGACCTCCACATGCCGGCGCCCGACGGCTTCGAGGTGATGGCCCAGATCGAGCCGCTCGTGGCGCCGGACAGCTATGTGCCGATCCTCGTGCTCACCGCGGACATCACCGAGTCGACCCGTGAGCGCGCCCTGGCAGTCGGGGCCCGGGACTTCCTCACCAAGCCGTTCCGCTACACCGAGCTCCTGCTGCGCATCAACAACCTCCTCGAGACCCGGGCGCTGCACTCGCAGCTGCGCCGGGACAAGGCGATCCTCGAGGCCCGCATGCGCGAGCACCAGGTGACGGACCAGGCCGCCGCCGAGCGCCAGCGGGCCGCCAGCCGGCGCATCGAGGCGGTGCTCGCCAGCGACCGGGCGGGCACCGTCGACGACGCCGGTATCGGGCTGCACATGGTGTACCAGCCGATCCTCGACCTCGACTCCGGAGAGGTGCTCGGCGCCGAGGCCCTCGCCCGGTTCGGCACCGAACCGCAGCGGTCCCCGGCCCAGTGGTTCATGGAGGCGGCCGAGGTGGGCCTCAGCATCCAGCTCGAGCTGGCGGCCCTGCGCCGCGCCGCGGAGGGCCTCCCGCTCCTGCCGCCAGGGGCCTTCTTGTCGGTCAACGCCTCGGCCGAGACGATCCGCTCCCCCGCCCTCCTCAGCGCCCTCGACGGGCTGCCCACCTCACGGCTGGTCATCGAGCTCACCGAGCACCAGCGGGTGGAGGACTACGACCAGCTCCTCGCCCCCGTCGCCCGGCTGCGGGCCCGCGGGGTGCGCCTGGCGGTGGACGACGCCGGTGCCGGCTTCGCCAGCCTCCAGCACATCCTCCGGCTGTCCCCGGACATCATCAAGCTCGACCGGATCTTCATCGAGGAGCTCTCCGAGGACCCGGTGCGCCGAGCCCTCACCACCGCCCTGGTGAGCTTCGCCGGCGACATCGGCGCGACCCTGGTCGCAGAGGGCATCGCCACCGCCTCGGAGCTCGCCGCGCTGCAGGAGCTCGGCGTCCGCCACGGCCAGGGGACGTTCCTCGGCGAGCCCGGTCCGGTGCCCTTCGACCCCGACCGCCTCGCCCACCTGGGCGCGTCGTCGACCGGTGACGCGCCGACCGGCTGAGCCGAGGTGTCAGCCGGCGGGAGACGAGACGGGCGGGAACACCACCGCCCGCCGGGACGCGGCCACCGCCTCGGCGGCGTAGGGCCCCAACGGCTCGTCCCCCTCCGCACCCGTTCGACCCAGGAGCACCAGCCCGTCGGCGTCGTCGCTGGCGATGGCGGCCAGGGCCGCGCCCGGATGGTCCGTCTCGATCACCTCGAGCAGCGTGTGCGGCACCACCGCCCTCACCCGGGCGAGCAGCGCCTCGGCCTCGGCGACGACCGGGCCCGAGTCCCCGCCACGCGGCACCATGGCCACGAGGTGCAGGTTGACCCGGAAGGTGACGGCCCACTCCACCGCGAGCTCCGCGGCCCGCTCGCCGCCGCCCACCTCGTCGGTGGGCAGGTAGAGGGTGGAGAACTGAAGGCCGCGGCTGACGTCGGTCTCCGGTCCGACCACCACCACCGGGCACGGTGCGCCGACCAGCACCCGGCCGGGCAGCGGGGTGTCGACGACCTTCGGGCGCAGCAGACCCTTCGTCTGGTGCCGGCTGGTGATGCAGACCACCGGGTCGGTGCGGTGGGCCGCCGCGCCGAGGAGCGCCTCGTCGATCTCGATGCCCAGGTCGACCCAGAAGTCGACGTCGGCCCCACTCTTGGTGATGGCCTGGTGCTTCAGCACCAGCTTCACGTCCTCGTGGTCGGACGCGTTGGTGGTGACCACCACCAGCTTGGCGCCGCACCGCCACGCCAGGTCCGCTGCCGGGGCCAGCACCGCCCGGTGCTCGAGGATCCCGTCGAACGGGACGATCACGTGTCGGTACATGGCCCCACCATCATGGCCGAAGCCGCAGGAGTGGCCCGGCTCCGCCCCTCCGCCCGCTCCACCCCGATCGGGACCTCCCTGGTGACCTTCGGCCCGGGATACCGCTCGACCGAGGCGGTACGGTCGAGGTGAGGAAGGGCGAGGCGGACGCCCCGCCCGCTCGAGGAGGACGCCATGAGTGATCAGGACCTCGAATCCCGGGTGCACGCGCTCGAGAACCAGCTCGACGACCTGCGTCGCCGCCTGGCCGAGAGCGAGCTCGACAGCTGGAAGGCGCGGATCGACCAGCTCGAGGTGCAGGCCCACCTGGGCCAGATGGAGGCCGAGGAGCAGCTCCAGCCGCTCGTCGACCAGATGCGCAACCGGCTCCTCGACGCCCGCACCCAGTTCGACAAGGCGGGCACCGTCGCCGGCGACGCGCTCGGCACCCTGACCGACGGTGTGCGCGCCGCGGCCAAGGACCTGGGCGACGCGCTCGCCAACACCGCCCGGCGGGTCACACCCGGGCGGTGAGCGCCCGGGCCGACGGCGCCCGTGCGAGGATGACCTGGCCCCCGGGTCACGCACCGACCCCCCACCCGGCCCCGCGGAGGACCCTCGCATGGTGAGCTCGATCGTGGTGCCCCTCGACGGCTCCGACCTGGCCCGCTCCGCGCTCCCCGTCGGCGAGCAGCTGGCCCGGGCGCTCGACAGCCGGGTCATCCTGCTCACGGCCGGATGGGGCAGCACCGTCGGGAAGCTCCAGCAGAAGCTGGAGGCCGAGGCCGCCACCCTCGACGTGCCCACCGAGGTGAACGTCGTGCCCGACACCTTCCCGGCCACCGCCATCCACCAGGCCGTGTCCGGCACCGAGGACGCCGTCTGCATGGCCACCCACGGCCGGGGCGGTTGGGGGCGCGCGCTGCTGGGATCGGTGGCGGAGGACCTGCTCAAGCTCACCGAGCGCCCGGTGCTGCTCCTCGGCCCCTCTGCGGCGCCGCTGCCCACGATCACCGGCGGCACCCTGGTGGTGCCCGTCGACGGTTCCCCGACCTCCGCGGCCATCCTCCCCCGGGCCGCCCGCTGGGCCGATCGCCTCGACCTCTCCGTGCGCGTCGTCACCGTCACCAAGGCCGACGGCACCCCGCTCGGCGCGCTCGACCGGGGCCAGCTCGACGCCGCGCTGGAGGGGGCGGTCACCCTGTTCCACGACGCAGGGATCGAGGCCGAGGTGGAGTCGCTGGTCGGGCGCGACCCCGCCGACGCGCTCGTCGAGCTGGCCACCCGGCTGCCGGCGACGATGATCGCCATGTCCACCCACGCCCGCACCGGCTGGCAGCGCACCTCGATGGGCAGCGTCACCATGAAGGTGGTCCACGACGCGCCCTGCCCGGTGCTCGTCCAGAAGCCGCCGACCTCCTGACCGTGGCCGACTGAGGACACCACCCGTGGCCCGCTTCCACGCCCAGCGCCTGGAGCATCCGGCCCCGCTCGGACGCGGCACGATGCCGGCGCTGGTGGCGGTCGAGGGTCCGGTGCCGGAGCCGGGCCCCGGCGAGGTGCTGGTGGAGGTGCACGCCTGCGCGGTGTGTCGCACCGACCTCCAGCTCGTCGAGGGCGACCTCCCGGCGCGCCGCCTGCCGGTGGTGCCGGGCCATCAGGTCGTCGGCACCGTCGTGGCCGTCGGTCCCGCCGATCCCTCGGAGCCCGATCCGCGGGCCGCGCCCGCGGTGGGCGACCGGGTCGGTCTGGCCTGGATCGCCGGCACCTGCGGGCGGTGCCGGTTCTGCACCTCGGGGCGGGAGAACCTCTGCGAGCAGGCCCACTTCACCGGCTGGGACCGCGACGGCGGCTACGCCACCCACGTCACCGCGGCGGCCGCCTTCACCCACCGCCTGCCCGACGGCTTCGGCGACCTCGACGCCGCCCCGCTCCTCTGCGGAGGAGTCATCGGCTACCGGTCCCTCAAGGTGGCCGGCGTGGGCCCCGCGCGGGTGGGGGCCCGCCTCGGCCTCTTCGGGTTCGGTGCGTCCGCCACCTGCGTCATCCAGGTGGCCGTGCACTGGGGGCTCGAGGTCCACGTCTGCACCCGCTCCGAGCGCGAGCAGCAGGCGGCGCGGGAGCTGGGTGCAGCCTGGGCGGGCGGCTACGACGAGCGGCCGCCCGTCCCGCTCGACGCGGCGATCACCTTCGCCCCGGCCGGTGCCGTGGTCGCCGCCGCGGTGCGGTCGCTCGACCGAGGTGGGGTGGTGGCGGTCAACGCGATCCACCTCGACCGGCTGCCCGAGATGCCCTACGACGACCTGTGGTGGGAGCGCTCGATCCGCAGCGTCGCCAACGTCACCCGGGAGGACGTGCGTGAGTTCCTCCAGCTCGCCGCGGAGATCCCCGTGCGCACCCGCACCGAGGTGCTCCCCCTCGTCGAGGCCGGCACCGCCCTGCGGCGCCTCGCCGCCGGCGACGTGAGCGGCTCGTTCGTGCTCCAGGTCGGTCCGGGGCCGACCGGCTGACGGCGAAGAGTTGCCGCTCGCCGCGTCGTCGCCCCTAGCCTCGACCGGGTGACCGACTCCCACCTCGTGGCCACCCCGGACCAGCCCGAGCGCCGCCTGGGCTTCCGGGGCGCGTTCAACTTCCGCGACCTCGGCGGCTACCGGAGCCGCACCGGACAGACCGTGCGCTGGCGCACCCTCTACCGCGCCGACGGCATCCACCGCATGCCCGACGACGAGCTCGACGAGCTGGGGGTGATGGGCGTGCGCACCGTGCTCGACCTCCGCACCCGGGCCGAGCTCGACCACGGCCGCCTCGAGGCCGACCACCTCGGCATCACCCACCTCCACCTCCCCGTGCTGGGAGAGACGTGGCAGCCGACCGACCTCGATCCCGAGGCCGACGCCGCCGAGGTGCTCGGCTCCCTGTACGTCCAGATGCTCGACGTCGGGGCACCGGCGCTGGCCGACGCGCTCCGCACCCTCGCCGAGCCGGCCAAGGTGCCGGCCGTGTTCCACTGCGCGGCGGGCAAGGACCGCACCGGGGTGCTGGCCGCCATGGTGCTGTCGCTGCTCGACGTCGACGAGGAGACCATCGTCGCCGACTACGCGCTGTCGGCCGTCGCCATGGAGCAGCTGGTCGAGCGGCTCCGCCAGGACCGTCCCGAGGCGCTCTCCGCCATGAACGACCAGCCGTCGCAGTACCTCATGGCCCCGCCGGAGGCGATGGCCCGGTTCCTGGGCCACGTGCGCACCGAGCACGGCTCGATGGCCACCTACGTACGCTCCATCGGCGTCGAGAGCGACGTGGTGGAGCAGCTCCGACGCACCCTGCTCGCCTGACGGACGGTCCGGAGGCGACGAACCGGCGTCGACCTGCGGTGGGGCAGGTCCGTCAGCTCCGGCGGCGGCGGTTCCAGATCAGCACGGCGAGGATCGTGACGAGCGCGGCCACGACGGCCAGCGCCAGCTTCGACCGACCGCTCGCGCCGGTGCCCGCGTCGTCGAGCCCCTCGGCGGCCACGGCCGCAGGGTCCTCGTCGATCGGGGTGGTGTCGATGTGGATCTCCTCCCCGCCGGCCTCGACGACGACCTCGTCGGAGTCGGCCCGCACCTCGACGACGGTGTCGTCGGTGGAGACCACGACGTCGTCGCCCGAGGGGGTGACCTCGATGTCGGCGCCCTGGGTGTGCAGGACGGCGCCGCCGGCCTCGGTCAGCTCCAGCTCCACACCTTCCGGCAGCGAGGGCTCGGCGGAGTGGGGCTCGAGGAGGGCGTCGACCGGCGCCGGCTCGTCGCGGTCAGCGGGCGACGGGCGGTGTCGGGATCGTTGCGGGTCGTACGACGGCATCGGAGGCTCCGGTGGGGGTCGTCGGCGAGAACGTCGGCGCAGGGGCGACGGCGGGCCCCGGCGTGGACGCGGGGGGTGGGACAGGTGCGGCGGGAGGCGGGCCGGGAACGGCCGACGACGGCTCGCCGGCCGAAGGCGCCGGGGTCGCGACCGGCCCGGCGACGGAGGGCGTGGCCGGTTCCGGTGACGTCGGCGCGGCCTCAGGCGGCGCGGCCTCGGACGGGGCGGGGGCCGCAGGGCGGGCCAGCTCGGGCACCACGGCGTCGAGCAGGGCGTCGAGCTCGGCCGCGGCCTCGGCGGCACCGGCCCGGGACCCGAGGGCGTGGATGGGCAGGGACTGGGCGGACGCCTCGGCCACCGCGGCACGGAGGTGCACGGGTCCGAGGACGGCGTCGCCGTAGTCCTGCACCAGCTGCTGGTGCCAGTACTTGGCGTCGCGGGTGCGGCCCAGGCGGTTCACGGCGATGCCGGCGAGGGCCGGGCGGCCGTCGCGCCGGGCGGCGATGCGGGTGATGGTGCGCTGGATCTGGGCCACGCCGTCGGAGGCCCACGCCCCCGGCTCGGTGACGACCAGGGCCCGGTCGGCGGCGAAGAGCCCGTTCACGGTGAGCAGGCCGAGCGACGGCGGGCAGTCGATGAGCACCAGGTCGTAGCCGTGGCCCTCGAGGGCGAGTTGGAGACGGTCCTGGGCCCCGATGGGATCGTTGGCGAGCTGCGGCTCCCGGGCGGCCAGGGCCGGCGTGCTGGCCACGACGGCGGGCGGCTCGGCGCCGGCCGCAGCACCGTCGGCGACCGGCCAGGCCGACGGCACGGCGAGGCGGGCGGCGGCGCCGGGCTGGTCGGACGCGAGGGCGGAGTCGACGGTGGTTGCCGGATCCCAGACCCCGAGCCCGCTGGTGGCGTTGGCCTGGGGATCGAGGTCGACGACGAGCACGCGGGCGCCGCGGTGCGACGCCGCGGCGGCCAACCCCAGGGCCACGGTGGTCTTGCCCACACCACCCTTCTGGTTCACGACCGCGACGATCGGCATGGGCGCAGGGTAGTGCAGGGGTGCGCGCGCTCCGCAGGACCCCCGGCCCGTTCCGCAGCCCTCGGCGACACAGGTCACAGGATCCGGAATAACTCCGCGGCGCCTGGCGCTGAGGCCGCCATGACCGCCACCGTGGGCCAGCTCGCGCCCGACTTCACCCTGCCCGACCAGGACGGCGCCGACGTCACCCTCTCCTCCCTTCGGGGTCGGTGGGTCGTCGTGTACTTCTATCCGAAGGACGACACGCCGGGCTGCACCAAGGAGTCCTGCTCGTTCCGCGACAGCTTCGAGGACTTCACCGACGCCGGCGCCACCGTCATCGGCATCAGCTCCGACTCGGTGGCCTCCCACAAGGCGTTCGCCGAGAAGCACCGGCTGCCGTTCACCCTGCTCGCCGACGTCGACGGCACGGTGCGCGCGGCGTGGGGTACGGGCAAGACCCTCGGCCTGCTCCCGGGCCGGGTCACCTACGTGATCGACCCCGAGGGCGTGGTGCGCCACCGCTTCTCCTCGCAGTTCAAGCCCACGTCGCACATCGCCGAGGCCCTCGCCGTCATCCGCTCGGGCACCCCCGCCTGACCACCTCGCGGGTCGACCGTCGGCGCGGCGAGCGTCACGTTTCGCGTTCGTGAACGCCGGGAGACGGGTCGCCGACGTCACGCGGCCGCCCGTTCCCTCCCGCGCGGGGGCGCGTTAGCGTCGCCGCATGAAGGCCGTGCAGACGTTCACCGTCGTCCCCGAGCTCCCGAAGGAGCTCGAACCTCTCCGGGCGGTGGCCATGAACCTCGGCTGGGCCGACGACCCCCGGGCCCAGGACCTCTTCCGCCGCCTCGACCCCGACGCACCCGAGTTCGCCCTGCGCGACCCTGCGGCCATCCTGGCCAGCGAGTCCCGGGAGAAGCTCGAGAAGCTGGCCGCCGACACCCACTTCACCGGCCTGGCCGCCGCCGTGCACGCCGAGCTGGAGCGGGGCCTCGCCGCGCCCCGCTGGTTCCAGGAGCGCACCGGCTCGCCCTTGCGGGAGGTGGCCTACTTCTCCCCCGAGTTCGGGATCTCGGCCGCCCTCCCGCAGTACTCCGGTGGCCTGGGTGTGCTCGCCGGCGACCACCTGAAGGCGGCCGACGACCTCGGCCTGCCCCTCGTCGCCATCGGGCTCTTCTACCGCCACGGGTACTTCCGCCAGGAGCTCGACCACCAGGGCTGGCAGGTCGAGCGCTTCCCCCGCCTCGATCCGCGGGCGATGGCGCTCGAAGAGGTCGAGGGCGTCACCGTCACCGTGGAGCTGGCCGGGGTGCCCGTGCACGCGCGGCTGTGGCTGGCCCGCGTCGGCCGCATCCACCTCTACCTGCTCGACACGGACATCGACGAGAACGACGACGTGAACCGGCTCACCTGCGACCGGCTCTACGGCGGTGGCGTCGAGGAACGCATCCGCCAGGAGATCGTGCTCGGCATCGGTGGGGTCCGGGCGCTGGCCGCGCTCGGCCGCCAGCCCCAGGTGTTCCACATGAACGAGGGCCACGCCGGCTTCATGGCCCTCGAGCGCATCCGCGTGCTCATGCACGAGCAGGGCCTGTCGTTCGCCGAGGCCCGCGCCGCGGTGCGACCGGGGTCGATCTTCACCACCCACACGCCGGTCCCCGCCGGCATCGACCGCTTCCCGCGGGAGCTCGTCGAGCGCTACTTCGCCAACTGGTGCCGTGACGTCGGGCTGACCCTCGACGACCTCATGGCCCTCGGCCACGAGCCCGGCACCCCCGAGGGCGAGGTCTTCAACATGGCCGCCATGGGCCTGCGGCTCGCCGGCCAGGCCAACGGCGTGGCCGCCCTCCACGGGGTGGTGAGCCGGGAGATGTTCAACGGCCTGTGGCCCGACGTGCCCGTCGAGGAGGTGCCGATCACGTCGGTGACCAACGGGGTGCACGCCCACACGTGGACCTCTCCCGACATGGCCGCCCTCTACACCCGGCTCCTCGGCGAGGACTGGCCCGAGGCCCCCGCCGATGCGTGGCGGGAGATCGACACCGTGCCCGAGCGGGAGCTGCACCGCCTCCGGCGGCTCGGCAAGGAGCGGCTGGTGGCCTACGCCCGGGCCAAGGTGCGGGAGGCCCAGCTCAAGAAGGGCCAGACCACGTCGCAGGTGTCGTGGGCCGACGACGTGCTCGACCCCGACGTGCTCACCATCGGCTTCGCCCGCCGCTTCGCCACCTACAAGCGGGCCACGCTCCTGTTCCGCGACGTCGAACGGCTCAAGCGCCTCCTCCTCGACAGCGAACGGCCGGTGCAGCTGATCTTCGCCGGCAAGGCCCACCCGGCCGACGAGCCGGGCCACCACCTCCTCCAGGAGGTCGCCCGGCTGGCCTCCGACCTCGACATCCGGCACCGCCTCGTGCTGCTCGAGGACTACGACATCTCCGTCGCCAAGATGCTCGTGCAGGGCTGCGACGTCTGGCTCAACACCCCGTTGCGGCCCAACGAGGCGTGCGGCACGTCGGGCATGAAGGTCGTCTTCAACGGCGGGCTGAACTGCTCGATCCTCGACGGCTGGTGGGACGAGATGTACGACCCCGAGGTCGGGTGGGCGATCCCCTCGGCCGAGACCGGCGCCGACATCGAGCTGCGCAACGACATCGAGTCGCAGAGCGTCTACAGCATCATCGAGCGCCAGATCGTGCCCCTCTACTACCGGCGCGACGAGGACGGCCTGCCCGTCGAGTGGCTGCGCAAGGTGAAGCGGTCGATCGTCCGCCTCGCCCCGCAGGTGGAGTCCACCCGCATGCTGCGGGAGTACGTCGAGCGGCTCTACGAGCCCGCCGCCCTCAACGACGCCCGGATGAGCGCCGACGACTTCGCGCCCACCCGCTCCCTGGTGCGCTGGGCCCGGCACCTCGTGCGGGCGTGGCCGTCGGTGTCGGTGACCACCACCTCGGTGGAGGAGCACGGCACCGGTGACTTCGTCCTCACCGCCCAGGTGATCCTCGGCGACCTCGACCCGTCCGACGTCGAGGTGCAGGCGATCTACGGGCCGGTCGACCTCGACCACGACCTGCTCGACCCCACCATCGCGGCGATGGAGCTCGTCGGCGACGGTGACCACCCCGGCTGGCGGCGCTACTGCCTGGAGATCGAGGTCGAGCGGTCCGGCACGTTCGGCGCCACCGTGCGGGTCGTGCCCCGCCACGACGACATGGAGAGCTACGTGCAGCTCGGCCACGTCGCCTGGGCGCCGTCGCACGGCTGACCCCGTGGAGCCCGGGCAGCCGGGCAGCCGGGCAGCCGGGCCGCCCAGGCCGACGCCCGTCAGGGGATGCCGAGGTCCTTGTGGGTCTGGACGCTGAGCCGCCACGCCGGGTGCGCCAGGCAGTAGGCCACCGCCGCGGCGGTGTTGGCGGCGCGATCGGGCCCGTCCATCGGTTGGAGGGAGCGGACGCCGGCGGGGAAGCGCTCCCACCGCTCGGGCTGCGCCTCGGGCTCGACCTGCGGGTACACCAGCTTGAGCTCGTCGGCCCGCTCCAGGACCACCCGGGCCCCCGCCTTGGGGCTGAGGCAGACCCAGTCGACCCCGGCGGGCGCCGGACGGGTGCCGTTGGTCTCGATCGCCACCTCGAGGTCGACGGCGTGGAGGGCGGCGACCGCCTCCTCGTCGAGCTGGAGGGTGGGTTCCCCGCCGGTGCACACCACGAACCCCCGGGACCCGTCGGGCCAGAACGAGCGCACGTGGGTCGCGAGCGCCTCGGCCCCCCGGAACGTGCCGCCGCCGGGGCCGTCGGTGCCGACGAAGTCGGTGTCGCAGAAGCGGCAGACCGCGCTGGCCCGGTGCTCCTCGCGGCCGGTCCAGAGGTTGCAGCCGGTGAAGCGGCAGAACACCGCCGGCCGCCCGGCGTGGGCCCCTTCGCCCTGGAGCGTGAGGAAGGTCTCCTTCACCAGGTAGGTCGACATGAGCTGGCTCGTGGGGTCGCGGCCGGTCGTCAGCCGGGGGCGGTGTAGCGGGTCGGGTCGGGCACGCCGGCGTCGGCGAAGCCCTTGGCCCGGAGCAGGCAGGCGTCGCAGTGGCCGCAGGCGCCACCGTCGGGGCCGGGGTCGTAGCAGGTGGAGGTCTCCGAGTAGTCGACGCCGAGGCGGGTGCCGAGCTGCACGATCTCCGCCTTGGTGAGCGAGATCAGCGGCGTGTGGATGGTGAGGCGCTGCCCCTCCACCCCGGCCCGGGTGGCGAGGTTGGCCATGGTCTCGAAGGCGGAGATGAACTCGGGCCGGCAGTCCGGATAGCCGGAGTAGTCGACCGCGTTGACCCCGATGAACACGTCGGTGGCTCCCCGCACCTCGGCGACCGCCACCGCGAAGCTGAGGAAGATCGTGTTGCGGGCCGGCACATAGGTGATCGGGATCTCGTCACCGCCGGCCTCGGCCGCCAGCTCGGTCACGTCGTCGTGCTTGGGGACCTCGAGGGCGTCGTCGACGAGGGCGGAGCCCCCGAAGGCGGCGAGGTCGATGTCGGCCACCAGGTGCTCGACGCCGGCGGACTCGGCGACCCGGCGGGCGCAGTCGAGCTCGACGGTGTGGCGCTGGCCGTACCGGAAGCTGAGGGCGACCGGTGCGAAGCCCATGTCGAGGGCGATGGCCAGGCACGTGGTGGAGTCGAGCCCGCCCGAGAGGAGCACGACCGCCGGTGGACGGGACGAGGCACTCACAGCACCCCCTCCCAGAGGAGGCGCTCGACCCCGCCGGGGTCGTCGACCACCGACCGCTCGAGGTCGAACCGCAGCGTGGGTCGCCGGTCGGGGTCCCAAGCGGGCCACTCGGGCAGGCCCGGGTGGGTCGGGTCGCCCGTGCGGGCGAAGGCGATCCATGCGTCCTGCATGGCGTCCGAGAGCGCCCACAGGGCGTCACCGGCCTCGCCGCCGAGGATCAGGGCGGCTCCTGGGTTGTCGAGGACACCGAACACGAAGGGGATCTCCAATGCGTGGCACGAGCCGGCGATCCCCCCGAAGGCGGGGCTGGCCCAGGTGAACAGGTAGCTGAAGGTGGGGCTCGCCGCCCCTTCGGCGCGCGCTTCGAGGAGGCGGTGCGCCGGGATGCGGAAGGTGGCGTCGGTGAGCACCGCGCTCCACAGGTCGTCCGGGGTGGCTCCGGGCGGGGCGGCCGCTGCGTAGGCCTCGTGGATCCGGTGGCCGTCGCCGAAGACCCGGTCGAGCCGCTCGAGGAGCGCGGGGTGGTCGAGCCCGCTGGGACTCATGAGCCGGAACAGGTTCCACTCGTCGAGGTTCGTGCCGGTGAGCAACGGGACGTCGGCCGCCTGGGCGAGAGCGACCGCCTCGAGCGGCGGGCACGGCAGCCACTCGCCGTCGACCACGGGCTGGAAGGCCATGGCCAGGGCGATGCCGGTGGGGCCGGCGATGCGGCCCGGGTCGTGGAAGATCTCGCCAGTCACCTTCTGGCCGGCCGCCACGAGGTCCCCGGGGCTGGCGGTGAGGACGCCCTCGAGGTCGCTCACCCCGAGGCGGCTCATCATCGACGACGTGATCTCCGAGGCGACGCGTGGTGGAAAGGTGTTCGACGCGGCGCCGCTCTGGGCGATCGCCTTGTGGAACAGGCCCCGGGCGGCGGGCAGGGCCAGGAGGCACGACACGCTCATGGCGCCGGCGGACTCCCCGAACACGGTGACGTTGCCGGGGTCGCCGCCGAAGGCGGCGATGTTCTCCTGCACCCACCGCAGTGCAGCGGCCTGGTCGAGCAGGCCGTTCACGCCGCTCGACCGGTAGCGGTCGTCGAGGTCGCCCAGCCACAGGAAACCCAGGGCTCCGAGCCGGTAGTTGAGGGTGACGACCACGACATCGCCGCGGGTGGCCAGGCGGGTGCCGTCGTACCAGGGGGTGGACGAGGAACCGTTGACGAAGCCGCCGCCGTGGATCCACACGAGCACGGGCCGGGCGGCGTCGTCGCAGCCGGGGGTGACCACGTTGAGGAAGAGGCAGTCCTCCGAGGTCTCCTGCGACTGGTCCCCGAGGAATGCCGCGGCGCCACCCGACGCCTGCCAGGACACCGGTCCGAAGCGGGCCCCGGAGCGGACCCCCTCCCACGGCTCGGGCGGGGCGGGAGGGAGGAAGCGCCGGTCCCCCACCGGCGGCGCCGCGTAGGGGATGCCCCGGAACTGCCACGTCCCCTTCCGCTCGACGCCCTCGACGGGGCCCTGTGCGGTCGTGACGATCATCAGCTCCTCCTCGCCCGCTCCGACGGGCGCCGCCACGCTACCGCCGCGTCAAACCCCTCCGTCCGCGAGGTGTGTGGCTCACCTGGCGGTGCCCCCACACCGCCAATCGAGCCACGGATCGGTGGACACCCGGGTGCATGGCTCACCTGGCGGTGCCCCCACACCGCCAATCGAGCCACGGATCAGTAGACCGGCGGCGTGCGTGACTCGGGGACCGGGGAGGTGGAGGTCGGCCCGGCGGGGTCGGTCAGGCGCCGGGTGGGATGACAGGGGGTGCGGGGTTGTCGGCGACGGCCCGGGCGAGGGAGGCGTCGATGTCCTGGCGCCACTCCCGGTAGATCATCTCGTCGCCGGGGTGGGTGAAGATCGTGAAGCGCCCGGCGAGGAGGGCGTCGGCCACCATCGGGCCCACGTCCTCGGCCTCCACCGGGGCCAGCATCTCGGGCGGGAACCACACCCAGTCGCCCGCCTGCTCCGCCGGCACGCCCGACATCCGCACGTTCTCGCCCAGGTTGGTCGTCACCAGGCCCGGGCACAGCACCGACACGCCGACGCCGTGGGGATGCAGGCGACGCGCCATCGCCTCGCTCAGCCCGTAGGCCGCGAACTTCGACGTGATGTAGGGCGCGGCGTCCCAGCTGTAGGCCCAGATCCCCGCCACCGACGCGGTGTTGAGCACGTGGCCTCTCCCCCGCTCGAGCATCGCCGGCACGAACGCCCGCACGCCCCGGACGATGCCGAGCACGTTGACGTCGAGGATCCACTGCCAGTCGGCCATGTCGACCCGCTCGACCGGCCCCATCACCGGCACCCCGGCGTTGTTGCAGAGCAGGTCGACGGCGCCGAAGCGCGCCACCACCGCGTCGCGCAGCCCCTCGACGTCGGCGTCGCTCGTGACGTCGCACCGCTGGGCCAGCACCTCGGCGCCGAGCGCCTCGAGCTCCCCGGCGGTCGCAGCCAGCCGCTCCTCGTGCACGTCGGCGAGCGCGACCTTCGCCCCCCGCCGGGCCGCTTCCAGAGCGATGCCCCGGCCGATGCCGCTCGCCCCACCCGTGACGACGACCACCGCTCCCTCGAACGTCTCCAGCATCGCTCCCCCTCGGTGCCGCTCCCCCCGGAGACGGCGGGTGAAGTGTCGCGCACGCCGGCGTGTGGGTCCGGGGTGGTCCGAGGCCGAAAGCCGGCGTCGGAGCCGTCCCGACCGTTCGGCTCAGCGGAGCGACCGGGGTGAGCGACCGTCGTGCCGGTCAGCCCAGCCGTTCGAGGGCGGGCGGCCGCCAGGTGCCGTCGACGACCTCCGGCCGAGGTCGGTAGAGGCGGAGCATGTAGTTCCAGCCCTCGGTGATCGGCAACATGTTCGGAAGGTCGGCGGGCCCGTCGCCGAAGTGCACGTGCACCGTGTCGCCGTCGTCCTCCCGGACCGCGGTGAGGTCGTTGACGCTGTACGCGCCTCGCTCGTTGGGCTCGAAGAACCCGGCCGCGTTGTAGACCGACACCGACCAGAAGCCGTCGACGGGGACGTCGCGCAGCACGAGCCGGTAGGCGCCCGTGGGCGACAGGTCCGGCGCGAACGGCAGGTAGACGGCCTCGCTCCGGGGGAGGCCTCCCCACCCCGCGGCCGTGCCCAGGAGGTGCGACACCGGGTCGACCTCGTCGGCGCGGCCGAACGCCCTCGACGTGTCCTCCCAGTGGCGGGCCAGCTCCAGCACCGCCGTGCGCACCGCGGTGAACGACGCCGGGTCCCGCTCGGGCGCCACGAAGGGCACGGAGGAGCCGGCGCTCAGACCCAGCTGGTCCTGCAGGGCGTGGGCCACGGCGAGGTCGGCCAGATCGTTGGGATCGGCCAGCACCCGGACGGCCACGACCACGTAGCGGGTGCCGCAGCCGTCGACGTCGAGGCGGTGGTCGCCGGGAGCGTGCAGCACATCGGTGACGAAGTGGTCCTGGTTCACGACCATCGCCGACAGGTACCGGCCCCCTGCATCGGGCAGGGTGAGCGTCGCCCCGTCGGCCAGGTCGACGACCGCCGAGCTGTAGAGCGTGTCGCGGTTCATCCGGATGATCGTCTGGGCGTCGATGGCCGTCGGTTCGCGCCCGTGGCTGAACCGGTTCACGCCGCCCGCCGCCAGGGCCGCGAACATGCGGTCGGTCTCGGCCCGGACGAAGTTGCTGACGTTGACGTGCTCCACGAGGGCGACCGTACCTCCCGCCCTGGAGCCGGCCCGGTGACGACGGGGACCCGACGTCGACGTCGGATCCGTCGCCGGACCCCGTGAACCGGCTCACGACCCGAGGGAGGCGACCTCCGCACCGCCGTACACGAGGGCCAGCACCATGAGGAAGGCGCCGAACAGCAGCCGCACCAGCCGGTCGCTCGCCCCGATGGTGACCCGCGACCCGATCTGGGCCCCGGGGACGGCCCCGGCCACGAGGAGCAGCGAGAACGTCCAGTCGACGTGGCCGAGCACCGTGTGGGTCACGAGGGCGGGCACCGAGAAGATGGCCACCGCCACCAGGCTCGACGCCACCGCCACCTTCATGGGCATCTTCAGCAGCTGGGTGAACACCGGCATCATCACCACGCCCCCGCCCACGCCGAGCAGCCCGGCGGTGAGCCCCGACGCGGCGCCCACGGCTGTCAGGCGGCCGATGCCGTAGGGGTGCGTGGCCGCCGCCCGCAGCACGACCGGGTCGTCCCCGGCGGCGAGCCGGGGACCTGTCTCCACGTCGGCCTCGGGCCCGTCGGCGTCGACCGGGTCGTGCACCTCCCGCCGGGCCCGCACGAAGGTCGAGATCCCGGTGTAGAGCAGCAGGGCGGCGGTCAGCAGCATCAGCAGGTGGCCGTCGATCACGTCTGACACCCACGCCCCGGCGATGGCGAGCACCGTGCCCGCCGCGCCGCACACCAGACCCACCCGCCAGTTCACCAGCCCCGATCGGCTGTAGCGCCACGTGCCGGAGACGGCACCGGGGAGGATCGGGGGGACGGTGGAGCCGACGGCGTGGATCGGGCTGGCGCCCAGGGCCCGGATCCCGGGTGTGGTGAGCACCGCCCCGCCGACGCCGAACATCCCCGAGAGCACACCGGCACCCACCCCCACCGCGAAGGTGCCGACCATCACCGCCGGGGACGTGCTCACGGACCGGAGCCTCTCCCGTCCGTCGCCCGCGGTCAAAGGCCACCCGACGGTGGCCCCGGCCCGGACCGGTCCTAGGGTCGTCGCCGTGCCGCCTGCCCGTCGTCGCCGTCCCGCTCGCCGCTCCGCGCTGCTCCTCCCCACGCTGGCATCGGTCGCGCTCGCCGCGGCGGTGGTGGTCGCCGCCCGCCGACGCCTCGCCAGCGGCCGAGGCCCGGGCACCCCTGCCGCGGCCGGCCCCGTGCGCCACGGCCGGCGCGGGGCGCGCAACGCCCGGCTCGCCCTGCTCGGCGCCCGCACCGGGAGCGCGTGGGCCGCCCACCGGGCCCGCCGGGTCTTCGCCGACGCCGGCCGGCGCCAGCAGCTCGACACCGAGTTCGAGATGCGTACGGCCGAACAGGTCGCCGAGGCGCTCGGTCACATGAAGGGCGCCCTGATGAAGGTCGGCCAGATGGCCAGCTACCTCGACCAGGGCCTGCCCGAGCACGTGAGGGCCGCCCTCGCCGACCTCCAGCAGGACGCCCCGCCGATGAGCGCCGAGCTGGCCGCCGGGGTGATCGAGGAGGAGCTCGGCGCGCCGCCCTCGGAGCTGTTCGCCGAGTGGGACCCTGCCCCGATCGCCTCCGCGTCGATCGGCCAGGTCCACCGGGCCATCACCCGCGACGGCCGCGCCGTGGCGGTGAAGGTGCAGTACCCAGGCGTCGCCGAGGCGGTCACCGCCGACCTCGCCAACGCCGGGCTGATCTTCGCCGGCCTGGCCCAGCTCTTCCCCGGGCTCGACCACAAGAGCCTCGTCGCCGAGCTGCGCGAACGGTTGGTGGAGGAGCTCGACTACGCCGCCGAGGCCGCCCACCAGATGGAGTTCGCCGACTACTACGACGGCCACCCCACCATCCACGTGCCCGCGGTGCTGCCTGAGCTCTCCACCCGCCGGGTGCTCACCACCGAGCTCTCCGACGGGGTGCGGTGGGAGGAGCTGCTGACCTGGCCGCAGGAGGAGAAGGACCTGGCGGCGGAGACCTTGTACCGCTTCGCCTTCGGGAGCCTGTACCGCCTCAAGGCCTTCAACGGTGATCCCCACCCCGGCAACTACCTGTTCCACCGGGGCGGGCGGGTCACGTTCCTCGACTTCGGCCTCGTGAAGCACTTCACCGACGACGAGCTCGAGGACTTCGGCGAGATGATCCGCCACATGGTCATCGACCACGACCCGGCCGCCTTCCGGGCGACGGTGGAACGCATCGGCCTCCTCCCCGCCGGCCTGCCGGTGACCGACGACGAGGTCGTCGACTACCTCGGCCACTTCTACGAGTTCGTGCGGGTGGACGGCCCTTACACCATCACCCCGGAGTACGCGGCGGAGACGGTTCGACGCTTCTTCGACACCTCCGGCCCCTACGCCACGCTCCAGAAGGCGGCGAACGTGCCGCAGAGCTTCGTCATCATCCAGCGCATCAACCTCGGCCTGTACGCCATCTTCGGTGAGCTGCGGGCCACCGGGAACTGGCGACGCATCGCCGAGGAGCTGTGGCCGTTCGTCGACGGACCGCCCTCCACGCCGATGGCCGACCGCATCGAGCGGTGGCGCCGCCGGCACGACACCGACCCCACGAGCGCGAAGCTGTCGGGGTGACCGTCGAGCCCGATCCGCCACTGCTCACCAGCGCCCACGACCGCTGGGTGGCCCGTGACGCGGCGGTGGTCTGGCACGGCTTCACCCAGATGTCGACCTACGCCGAGAACCAGCCGGTCATCGTCGAGTCGGCCGACGGGCACGAGCTGATCGACGTCGACGGCCGCCGCTACCTCGACGCCATCTCGTCGCTGTGGGTCACCACACTCGGCCACCGGGTGCCGGAGCTCGACCAGGCCGTCCGGGAGCAGCTCGACCGGGTCGCACACACCACCCTGCTCGGGAACGGCAACCGGGTCACCGTCGAGCTGGCGGAGGCCCTCGCCCCCCGGGTGCCGGTTCCCGAGCCCCACTTCCTGTTCGCCTCCGACGGTGCCGCCGCCGTGGAGCAGGCCCTCAAGATCGCCTTCCAGTACTGGACGAACCAGGGCGTCACCCACCGCACCCGCTACCTGGCGCTCGGCGGCGCCTACCACGGCGACACCGTCGGTGGGATCTCCCTCGGCGACGGTGGTTTCGGCACCGACGTCTACGACCCCCTCCGCTTCCCGGTGCTGCGCGCCCCCGGCTACGACGACCCGGGCTGGGCCGACACCACGTGCGCTCTGATCGCCGCCCACGCCGACGAGCTGGCAGCCGTGGTCATCGAGCCGCTCGTGCAGGGCGCTGCTGGCATGTGGGTCACCGACGCCCAGTCGGTCGAGCGGGTCGGTGACGCCTGCCGCGAGCACGGCGTGCTGCTGATCGCCGACGAGGTCGCCACCGGCTTCGGCCGCACCGGCACGCTCTTCGCCTCGGAGCAGTGCCGCATCCGACCCGACCTGATGACCATCGGCAAGGGCCTCACCGGCGGCTACCTCCCGATGGCCGCCACCATCGCCTCCCGCCGGGTCTACGAGGCCTTCCTCGGCCCCGACCTCGGGGAGCGGACCTTCTACCACGGGCACTCGTTCTCGGGGAACGCCCTGTGCGCGGCGGTCGCCCGACGACACCTCCAGCTGTTCGACGAGCTCGACGTGCTGCGCAACGTGCGCGAGCGGGCGGGCGAGCTCGCCATCCTCCTCGAGAAGTTCGCCGACGAACGACCTGCGGCGGTGAAGGAGGTGCGCCGCCGGGGCCTCATGACCGGTGTGGAGCTGGCCCCACCGACCGACGGGCTGCGCTGGGGTCGCCTGGTGTGCGCCGCGGCGGTGCGCCGGGGGGTGCTGCTGCGGCCCCTGGGCGACGTCATCATCCTCATGCCGCTGCTCACGTCAACCCCCGACGAGATCGAGCGGATCGTCGCCGTGCTCGGTGAGGCGGTCGACGAGGTGTGCGGATGAGTCCCGACGGCGACCAGCCACCGGTGCCCTCGGCCACGGCCGGCTGCTGGGGCACCTGGGTCCGGGCCGAGGCCGGCACCATCCGCGCCGCCGACCGCTGGCGGGAACCTCGGTCCTTCGACGCCGCCGGACCTGAGGGCCGCCTGGTGGCGGCCGGCCGCGACGTCGTGTCCTTCGCCTCCAACGACTACCTGGGGCTCTCCCAGCACCCCCGGGTGAAGGCCGCCGCGGTCGCGGCCATCGAACGGTGGGGCACCGGCGCGGGCGCCTCCCGCCACGTCGTCGGGTCCCGGCCGGTGCACCACGACCTGGAGGCCGCCCTCGCCGGATGGCGGGCCACCGCCGCCGCCACCGTCTTCCCCACCGGCTACGCCGCCAACCTCGGGGTGCTGTCGGTGCTCGGGGGCCCGGGCGTGCGCATCCACTCCGACGAGCTGAACCACGCTTCGATCATCGACGGCTGCCGGATGGCCCGCGCCAACGGCGCCGACGTGCGGGTCCACCGCCACCTCGACCTCGAGGGCCTCGCTCGGGGCCTCGCCGAGCCCGGCGCGGCCCGGCAGCTGGTGGTCGTCGACTCGGTCTTCTCGATGGACGGCGACGTGGCACCCGTCGACGACCTCCTCGGCCTGTGCGCCGAGCACGACGCGCTGCTGGTGGTGGACGAGGCCCACGCGGTGCTCCAGCCGGTGCCGACCGCGCCCCCCGACGGTCCCCCGGTCGTGCAGGTGGGCACGTTGTCGAAGACGCTGGGCGCCCTGGGCGGCTTCGTCGCCGGCCCGACGGACCTGATCGAGCTGGTCGTGAACCGGGCCCGCCCCCACATCTTCACCACCGCCCTCAGCCCGGCCGACGCCGCGGCCGCCCTCGCCGCGGTCGGGGTCCTGCGCTCCGCCGAGGGCGAGGGGCTCCGCCAGCGGCTTCGGCGCCACGTCGAGCGGGTCCGCCCCGGTCACCCCACCCCGGTGCTCGCCGTGGTGCTGGGCGACGAGGCCACCGCCCTGGCCGCCTCGGCCCAGCTGCTCGAGCAGGGCCTGCTGGTGCCCGCCATCCGCCCACCGACGGTGCCCCCGGGCACGAGCCGGTTGCGAGTGGCCCTGTCCGCGGCGCACACCGACGACCAGGTCGACCGGCTCGTGGCCGCCCTCGAGCGGCTGGGAGCCCCGGTGGGGAGTCCGCGGTGAGCGGGGGTCGCCCCCGGCAGCTGGTCGTCGTCGTCGGCACCGGCACCGAGGTGGGCAAGACCTGGGTCGCCGCCCACCTGCTGCGCGACCTTCGGGCCGAGGGCGTGGAGGTCTCCGCCCGCAAGCCGGCGCAGTCGTTCGGCCCGGAGGACCGCACCACCGACGCCCACGTGCTCGGCGCCGCCACCGGCGAGGACCCCACCGACGTGTGCCCGCGCCACCGGTGGTACACGGTGCCCATGGCCCCCCCGATGGCGGCCGACGCCCTCGGTCGACCCCCGTTCACCATCGCCGACCTGGTGGCGGAGACGGTGTGGCCGATCCCGTCGCCCCGGTTCGGCCTGCTCGAGACCGCCGGCGGGGTCCGCTCGCCCCAGGCCGCCGACGGCGACGCCATCACCCTGATCGAGGAGCTCCAGCCGGACGTGGTGCTGCTCGTCGCCGATGCCGGCCTGGGCACGATCAACGACGTGCGGCTGAGCCTGGAGGCGATCGACCGGGGTGCCCACGTGGCCACCCCGCTCGTGCTGCTGAACCGGTTCGACCCCGGCGACGACCTCCACCGACGCAACCGGAGCTGGCTCACGGGCGCGCTCGACGTGGAGGTGCTGTCGTCGATGCCCGCCCTGGTCAGCCGTCTCCGGCCGGTCTGAGACAGCCGGGACGCCAGGGCGCCCGGCGAGGGCTCAGGGCCGGCGACCGGCCGCCTGCTGCTCGGCGATGAACGCCACGAAGCCGTCGACGGTGCCCTCGTGCTCCTGCTCGAAGTACACCCGCACCCACGCGTCGATCTCGTCGTCGGTGAAGCCGTCGGCGTGGAGCCGGTCGCGAGCCTCGTTGGCCAGGAGGCGGGCGCCCTCGATGTCGACCTCCGGGAGCTCGGGCTCGGTGAGGCCCTCCTCCTCCGGACGGTCGGGCTGCACGGCGTCGGTCATGGTCGGCTCCTGAGATCTTTGACGAGCGCTCAATCATCGACGCGACCACGCCGATGAGACAAGCGTGGCTCCCACCGCACCCACACCTCCGTCCGACGACGCCCTCGCCGCCCAGATGGCGGCGCGTGACGTCTCGTCCCGCCAGGACGCCGCGGTCCTCGGCCCTGCTCGCAGCGAAGCGGCCGCCCGGGCCCTGGGCGTGGAGCTGCCGGAGGGACGCCTCCCGGCAGTCCCTCTCGCTGCGGCGATGCCGCTGCCGACGCCGGTGGCGCCGATCGCCCCCGTCGCCGCCCCGGCACCGGAGCCCGACACGGGCCCGGCACCCGCGCTGACGACGGCCACCCCGGCCCCGCCGGCACCCGCGGCACCCGTCGAGCCCGCCACCCGCCCCCTGCCGCCCGGGGTGGTGCTCCCCGCCGGCGGTCCCGCACCGGTGGTCACCGGCGTGCTGGCCCAGGCCCGCACCGGCCGGTCGAAGCCCGACCGGGACGACGCCGTGCTCGAGCTGCGCCCGACCGTCCTCGCCACCGACGTCGACCGCATCGGCGACCAGCTGGTGGTGCTGAAGGACCGGCTCGAGCTGCGCGACCGCCACGGCGGCCTGCGCCGTGCGCTCGCCATCGCCGACGTCATCGACGTGCAGGTCCAGCGGCGGCTCACCAGCGCGGTGCTGGTGGTGTCCACCCGGACCGCCACCGACATGGTGGTGAAGGGGCTCCGCCCCGAGACCGCCGAGACCGCCCGGCTGGCCATCCTCGACCTCCGTCCCACCCCGGCCGCTGCGGTCGCAACCGTCGACGAGCCGGCCCTCCTTCGGGCGGTCATGGAGCTGCACCGGGCCGGTGTGCTCGACGACCGCGAGGTCGCCGACAAGACGGCGCTCATCGGCCGGCTCGCCGGTCGCACCGCCGGGGCCTGAGCCCGCCCGTCTCGACTCCGCCGGCGGCCCGCTACGGCGGCGAGTAGCCCACGAACGCGATCAGGACCCCGAGCACCAGGATCAGGGCGGCAACCAGCCAGATCCAGCGACGCCCGATCTCGGTCTGCACCGGATCGAGGCGGGCCATCTCCTCGCGCGTCCGCTCCAGCTCCCGGCGCAGATGATCGGCCTCGGCGCCCAGCCGCTCGGTGGCACCGGCCGCCCGGGCCAGCCGCTCCCGCAGCTCCGTGCTGTCCTGCTCCTCGGCCTCGCGCGACGCCCGCTCGGCGTCGAGCTGGGCCTGGAGGGCGACGTAGTCGTCGCGCAGACCGGCGACGGCCGCGTACTGGGCCTGCAGCTCCGCCAGCTGTCGCGACATCGCCCGCGACCTCCCGGCGGCCGTCTGGGCCGCGGTGCGGGCCTCCTCGAGCTGGGACTGAAGGGCCTCCTGCTCCGACTCGAGGCGGGCCAGCTCGTCGAGCAGCACCTCGGACTCGGAGCGGCCCGCGGCCCGCGCCGTCTCGCGGAGCGACCCCCACCGCAGCTCCTCGGCGAGCCCCGCGACCTCGTCGGCCTGTGGAGCGCCCACCGCCGAGAGCACCTCCTCGGCCCAGCGGTGGACCCGGAGGGCGTAGTCGAGGTCGAACGGGTGGTCCGGGTCGGGATGGGCCCAGTGGTTGCGGGCGGTGCGCAGATCGGTGATGACGGGGCGCAGCTCCTCGGAGAGGACCGGGGCGAACGCCGGGCCCCACCAGCGGTTGATCACCTCGAGCTGGAAGTGCGGGTCGACCAGCGAGGCGAGGACGTCGCGCCGCTTCCCGAGCTTGGCGGAGGCCACGAGGATCCAGTCCTCCCCCGGGTACTGCTCGGACATGCGGGCGTCGACGAAGGGGGCGAGGCCCTCCGCCAGCACCTCGAAGGCAGCGGCGACCTGGGGGCGGTAGCTGACGGACATCTCGTGCCTCACCGTACCGGCGCCACCACGGCGGGTGCTCACAGGCCGGCACCGCCGCTCCTGCCGGACGGCACGGCGGCAGGGCGGGTGCCGCTCCCGAGCGGCACGGTCCGTGCCGGTTCGGGGCGGCGACCGGGTAGGTTCAGTGCTCAATGGCCCGCACGATCGGGCCCCGAGGTCCTGCCGAGGTGCCGTGGCCGACCAGTCGATCAGCCTGACGGAGGCCGCCGAGCGGCTCGGGGTGCACTACATGACCGCGTACCGCTACGTGCGCACCGGCCGCCTGCCCGCCACCAAGGTCGGGACCGAGTGGCGCGTCCACGTCGGTGACGTCGAGCGGCTGCGCTCGGGGCGCGGCGGCGCGGCCGGGGTCGGGGGTCCGCCCTCCGCCGGGCCCGGTGGTGGGCGCCGCCGCCGGAGCGACTACCACCTCCGCGTCCGCGACCGGCTGGTGGCCGGCGACGAGGCCGGCGCGTGGACGATCGTGGAGAACGCCCTCACCGCCGGCATCGATCCCGACGACGTCTACCTGCGGGTGCTGGGCCCGGCCATGGAGCTCATCGGCGACGACTGGGCCGCCGGCCGCCTCACCGTGGCCGAGGAGCACCGCGCGTCGGCCGTGATGCTGCGGCTGATCGGCCGCCTGGGCCCCCGCTTCTCCCGACGGGGCCGCAAGCGGGGCACGATCGTGATCGGCGCCGCGCCGGGCGACCCGCACGGTGTCCCGGTCGCCCTCGCCGCCGACCTGCTCCGCGGCGCCGGCTTCACCGTGGTCGACCTGGGGGCCGACACGCCGGCCGCGTCCTTCGTCGACGCCGCCCGCGCCGCCGACCGCCTCATCGGCGTGGGTGTCACGGTCACGAGCGACGGCAATCGGCACGGGGTGGCCGACGCCGTGGAGGCCCTGCACCGGGAGGTCGGGTGCCCGGTCGTGGTCGGCGGACGTGCCGTCCCCGACCGGGCCGCCGCCGCGGCGCTGGGCGCCGACGAGTTCAGTGCCGACGCCCGAGCCCTGATCGCCGTGTTCGACCGCCTCGCCAGCACCCTGCGGGCGTCCTGAGCCGACGGACACCGCTCCCCCACCGGAGGTGATCCCATGACCGCACCACCCACCGCCACGCCCGCGATCGACGACGCGCCCGAGCCGCTTCCCCTCGCACCCTCGATCGACCGGCTCATGGAGCTGGCGGTGGCGCCCAGCTGGAGCCGCCTCGGGCCGGCGGTGCGGCGCCACCTGTTCCGCTGGGACGCTCAGCCGGACCCCCGCCTCGACGGCCGGGTCGTGGTGCTGACGGGCGCCACGTCGGGCATCGGTCTGGCCGCCGCCCACCGCCTCGCCGCGTCGGGCGCCACCCTCCACCTCGTGGGCCGGAACCCGGAGAAGCTCGGCGGCTGCGCCGAGGCGATGCAGGCGATGGGTGCCTCCGTGCTCACCAGCGTCGCCGACCTCGGCGACCTGGACGACGTCCGGAGGCTGGCCCAGGAGCTGGCCGACACCCACCGCACCGTCGACGTGCTGGCCCACAACGCCGGAGCGCTCCTCCGCTCGTGGACCACCTCCCCCCAGGGCATCGAGGCCACGGTGGCCACCCAGGTGCTCGGCCCGTTCCTCCTCACCGCCCTGCTCCTCCCGCAGCTGGAGGCTGCGGGCGGGGCCCGGGTGCTCACCATGTCCTCGGGCGGCATGTACGCCCAGCGCCTGTCGGTCGACGCCCTCGACGCCGGTCCTGAGGGCTACCGGGGCGCGGTGGCCTACGCCCGGGCCAAGCGCGCCCAGGTGGAGCTCGTGGGCGAGTGGCGGCGCCGCGGGCCGGAGTCGGTGGCGTTCCACGCCCTCCACCCGGGGTGGGTCGACACCCCGGGGCTCACCTCGGGCCTCCCGACCTTCCAGCGGCTCGCCCGCCCGGCGCTGCGCACCCCGGACGAGGGTGCCGACACGCTCGTGTGGCTCGCCGGCGCCCCGGAGGAGCAGCTGGGTCCGAACGGCGGCTTCTGGCTCGACCGCCGTCGCCGGGCGACCCACAAGGTGCCGACCACCCACGCGCCTGCCGGGGAGGCCGCCCGCCTGTGGGACTGGTGCGTCGCCCGCACCGGTGCCCTCGCTCCGCGCTGACGGCGCCCTCACGAGTCCCGTCCGGCGGACCCACCCCGGCGCTCGTGGAGTTCTGGGGCGCTCCCGGGATCCGGGACGTTGACCAGACGCCGGGAATCATTTTGCACTAAACACTGTTCCGTCGGGGCACGTACCTCGTGCCGGCGACCGTGCCGGCGAGGGAAGGAGACCTCGATGCGGATCGCGATCGTCGGAACGGGCATCTCCGGGCTGGTGTGCGCCCACCTGCTCGACCCCGACCACGAGGTGACCGTGTTCGAGGCGGGGCCGTGGGTGGGCGGTCACACCAACACCGTGGACGTCGAGCTCCGCGGACCGGACGGGCGGCCCGAGCACCATGCCGTGGACACCGGCTTCATCGTCTTCAACGAGCGGAACTACCCCAACTTCGTGACCCTCCTCGACCGGCTCGGTGTCGCCAGCCAGCCCAGCGCCATGAGCTTCTCGGTGACCAACGAGTGCACCGGCGCCGAGTACCGGGGCACGAACCTCAACACGCTCTACGCCCAGCGCAGCAACCTGCTGCGCCCCTCGTTCAACCGGATGCTCGTCGACATCGTCCGGTTCAATCGGCGGGCCCGCCGCCTGCTGCGAGATCGCGGCACGGAGCTCGACGACTCGCTGTCGCTCGCCCGGTTCGTCGAGCAGGGCGGCCACTCCCGCCGTTTCCGGGACGACTTCCTGGTGCCGCTCGGGGCCTCGATCTGGTCGGCGGACCCGGAGACCTTCCTGGACTTCCCCGCCGCCGCCTACTGCCGGTTCATGGACAACCACGGCCTGCTCGAGCTGCGCGGCATCTCCCGGTGGAGGACGGTCACGGGTGGGTCGCGCCAGTACGTCCGCGCCCTCACCGGGCGCCTGCGCCATCCGGTGCGGGTGGCGACGCCGGTGACCAAGGTGGTCCGCACCGTCGACGAGGAGCGACCCTTCGGCACCGCGGTCGAGGTCGTCACCGAGGCCCACGGGCCCGAGACCTTCGACGCGGTCGTCCTCGCCGGCCACTCCGACCAAAGCCTCGAGCTGCTCGGCGATCCCTCGCCGTCCGAGCGGCAGATCCTCGGGGCCATCCGCTACCAGCGCAACGTGGCCACCCTCCACACCGACGCCCGCCTCCTCCCCCGTCAACGCCGCGCCCGGGCCAGCTGGAACTACCACCTCGGCGCCGGGTCCGGACGCGCCGCCACCCTCACCTATTGGATGAACAACCTCCAGGGCATCCGGTCCCGCCACGACCTGCTGGTGACGTTGAACCGGGAGGACGAGATCGACCGGCGCACGGTCCTGGCCGAGTTCGACTACGACCATCCGGTGTTCGACGGGGCCGCCATGGCGGCACAGCGGCGCCGGACGGAGATCCAGGGCCACCGGGGCACGTTCTTCGCCGGCGCCTACTGGGGCTACGGCTTCCACGAGGACGGCGTGGTCTCCGCCCTCGACGTGACCCGCCACCTCGGAGCCGCCCTGTGAGCACCCGGCCCCCCGCCAGCGCCCGGGCCTCCGCCCCGGCCAGCGCCCTGGCCGTCGGCCACACCCGGCACCGTCGCCACCGGCCCCGTGGCCACGGGATCCGAGCGGGGCTCACGATGGTGCTGCTCGACCACGACGAGCTCGACCGACCGGACGGCCCCGCCCGTCCGGGCGGTCCGTTGGGCGGCGGCAGCCTCTGGCCGGTGCGCTACCGGCGGGCGGACCACCTCGACGGCGACGACGACCGTCCGCTCGGCACCGCGGTGCGGGACCTCGTGGAGGCGCGGACGGGCGCCCGGCCGGCAGGCCCGGTGCGCACCCTGACCCAGGTCCGCACCCACGGCTACGTCTTCAACCCCCTGACGGTGCACTGGTGCCTCGCCCCGGTGGACGGCGACCCGGAGGACGTCCGGATCGAGGTCGTCGTCCTCGAGGTGACCAACACCCCGTGGCGCGAACGGCACTGCTACGTGGTCGACGCCCGCCCCGGCGCCGCGGACCGACCCGTCCCCGGCCCGGTCGACGTCGGCACCCTGGACACCCGCGGCCGCCTGCATGCCGACATCCCGAAGGTCCTCCACGTCTCGCCGTTCATGACCACCGACCAGACCTACCGGCTGACCTGCAGCCCGCCCACGGAGCGGACCTGGCTGCGGCTCGAGACGTTCGAGGCCGCCCTCGACGGCTCCCCGCTGAGGATCTTCGACGCCGACCTGGTCGTGCAGCTCCGACCGCTGACCCGACGGCAGGTGCTCGCCGCCCTCCTCCGCCGGCCGCTCCCGACCCAGCGCGTCTGGATCGGCATCCACCTCCACGCCCTCGTGCTCGCCCTGATGCGCATACCGTTCGTCCCGCACCCCGACCGCAGCGCGGCGACCACGCCGGCGGATCGCAGCGGTCGCCGACGGGAGGTGGTCCGTCCATGAGCCCACTCACCGACCCGGTCCTCGACCGGACCGCGCGCGCCGCGGTGCTGGGCCTCGCCCGCCGCTTCGTGGTGGACCGGCTCGACATCGTCGACGCTGAGGCTGTCCATCGCCTGGGCGACGACGGTCCCGACGAGCTCGGGCGACCGGCGCTGCACGCCACCATGACCGTGCGCGACCCCCGTGCCTGGCGCCTCGTCGCCACCGGCGGGTCGGCTGGACTCGGCGTGGCGTACATGGACGGCCTCTGGGACGCCGACGACCTCACCACCGTGCTCCGCACCCTCAGCCGAGCCACCCGGCGAACCGACCGCCACCGCTCCGCGGTGCAGCGAGCCCTCGGCCCGGCCACCGACGCCATCCGTCGCCGCCGACCGCAGGACAAGGCCCGCGACCGCGCCAACGTGCGCGCCCACTACGACCTGGGCAACGCCTTCTTCGAGCACTTCCTCGACCCCACGATGATGTACTCGGCGGCAGTGTTCCCGAGCTGGGACGCCCCGCTCGAGGACGCGTCGGTGGAGAAGCTCGACCGGCTGTGCCGCCTCCTCGATCTCCGGCCCGGCGAACGGGTCGTCGAGATCGGCACCGGATGGGGTGGCTTCGCCGTCCACGCCGCCCGCCACTACGGCGTGGAGGTCACCACCACGACCATCTCGGCCGAGCAGCACGCCTACGCCACCGAGCGCGTCGCCCGCGAGGGCCTGGCCGGACGCGTGACCGTGCTGCACGACGACTACCGCGACCTCACCGGCACCTACGACAAGCTCGCGTCCATCGAGATGATCGAGGCGGTCGACTGGCGGGAGCACGACACGTTCTTCGAGCACTGCCGTCGCCTGCTCCGCCCGGACGGTCTCATGGGCCTGCAGGCCATCGTCATCGAGCCGCAGCGCTACGAGCGAGCCAAGACCACCACCGACTTCATCAAGGCCTTCATCTTCCCCGGAGGGTGCCTGCCCTCCCTCGAGGCGATCGTCGGTTCCCTGAGCCGGGTCACCGACCTCGGTGTCACCGCTGTCCACGACTACGGCCTCCACTACGCCGAGACCCTGCGCCGGTGGCGGGCGAACCTCCACGCCGACCCGGACGCACTCGCCGCGCTGGAGCTCGACGAGCGCTTCCTGCGCATGTGGGACTTCTACCTCTGCTACTGCGAGGCCGCCTTCGACGAACGCGCCATCAGCGTCGTGCAGATGGCGATGGCCCGTCCCGCCTGGCGACCCCACACCGGCAGGGTCATCGGGGGCACAGGGTTCGCCGGCGGCACGGGGTTCGGCGGGGGAGCCGCGACCGCCGGACGTGCCGCGCCCGCCGGGAACACCGCGCCCGCCGGGAACACCGCGCCCGCCGCTGCGGCCACGGTCGCTGCCGCCGCCACGCCAGCGGCGCCCGTACGGCGGTCCGACGGGACGGCGCTGGCGGGCTCCCGCTGACGCGCGTCCGAGCGGGCCGGCCGTCGCCCACCTACGCTCGCCCGATGGCGATCGACCTGCGCTCCGTCACCGACTGCGCCATCCCGCAGCCGCTCCTCCCACCCGTCACCGACTTCGATCCGGCGATGGCGGCCCGCGTCGAGGCGAGCGGCATGGCGACCTTCTACGGGCAATTCGAGCACGCCCCCGGCCTCATCGACCGCTGGTTCGCCTTCTACCAGCCGATCGTGCAGGACTCCTCGAACCTCCCGCTCCGCACCAAGGAGCTGTGCCGCCTCCGCATCGCCGCCCGCAACGGCTGCATGTTCTGCCTCGGCGGCCGCTTCCGCGACGCCGACGGCGTACCGGTGGTCGTCGACGACGACGTCGACGCCGTGCTGGCCGGTCGATTCGACGACCCCCGCTTCACCAGCTTCGAGACGGCAGCCCTCCGGTTCACCGAGCAGTACCGCCTCGACCACACCCAGGTCGACAAGGCGCTCGTCGACGCCACCCTCGAGGAGCTCACCGAGGGGCAGTTCATCGAGCTCGGCCTCTGCATCGCCCAGTTCACCGGCATGGGCCAGCTGTTCGCCACCCTGGGGCTGCCCAGCATGTGACCCGGCCGCCCCTCGGCCGACTGTCCCCCGTTTCTCCTGGTCGGGGGC
>Ga0164243_10001790_pt1 | contig 36028 bp, 28 predicted proteins | sample OricompcompostOP_FD_108781 | JGI IMG/M metagenome (GOLD analysis project Ga0164243, IMG submission 108781) | Organic Plus compost microbial communities from Emeryville, California, USA - Original compost - Organic plus compost (OP) | ecosystem: Engineered > Solid waste > Mixed feedstock >...
ACTTCAACCAGGCCAATCGCGATCGCACCATGGCCGGCGCGTACAGCCCCCGCGCCCTTCCGGGGGCGACCGTGTCCACCCCCGTCGCCTGGGAGGAGCTGGACGACCTCGATCCCCTCCGGTTCACCGTCCGCACGATCCCGCAGCGCCTCGACGAGGTCGGCGACCCGTGGGCCCGCATGTCCGAGAGCGCGGGACGGATCGACGTGCTGCTGGAGTGGTGGGAGCGGGACGTGGCGAACGGGCTGGGCGAGCTGCCCTTCCCTCCCGAGTTCCCGAAGATGCCGGGGGAGCCGCCGCGCGTGCAGCCGAGCAAGAAGGTCGCCGCGAACTGGGACGAGAACGGCGAGCCCGCCGGCTCCTGACCCGCCCGCCGGTTCCAGCCCGTCCGCGGGTTCCGGCCCGCCGACGACTCCCGCTCAGTCGATGACGTCGGCGAGGTCGTAGCCGGCCACGGTCTCCAGCTGCTCGTACGTGCACGAGCGCGGCTCCCTGTCCTCCCGCCAGCGGGCGAACTGGACGGTATGCCGGAACCGCCAGCCCTCCAGCTGGTCGTAGCGGACCTCGAGCACCCGCTCGGGGCGCAGACGGACGAACGAGACGTCCTTCCCGCCGCTGAAGCGGGAACGCTCGCCCTCGCCCGTGACCGCGGCCCCGGTCTCGTCCCGCTCCACGAGGGGCGCGAGGTCCTCGACCAGCTGCTGACGCATCGCGTCGCTCCACGCCGCCACGCCGCCGACCTGCCGGAGGACGCCGTCGTCGCCGTACAGGCCCACGAGGAGCGAGCCGACACCCGCCCCGCTCTTGTGCACGCGGTAGCCGAGCGCGACGACGTCGGCCGTACGCGCGTGCTTGACCTTCAGGAGGGTGCGCTTGCCCGGCGCGTAGGGGTGCGCGAGCGGCTTCGCGACGATCCCGTCGAGCCCTGCCCCCTCGAACTCCGCCAGCCATCGGGACGCCAGCGCCGGGTCCTCGGTCGTGCGCGTGAGGTGCAGCGGGTGGGGGACCTCGGCCAGGAGCGCCTCCAGACGGGCCCGACGCTCGGCGAAGGGCCGTTCGCGGAGGTCCTCATCGTCATCCGCGAGCAGGTCGAAGGCGATGAACATCGCGGGCGTCTCGGCGGCGAGACGCTGCACCCGCGATTCGGCGGGGTGGATGCGCTGGCTGAGCGCCTCCCAGTCCAGGCGCTGCGAGCCCGGCGCGCCGGTGGCCACCACGATCTCGCCGTCGAGGAGGCAGGGGCGGGGGAGGAGGCGGGCGGCGGCGTCGACGAGCTCGGGGAAGTACCGGGTGAGCGGCTTCGCGCCCCGGGAGCCGATCTCCGCCTCCTCGCCGTCCCAGGCGAGGAGACCGCGGAAGCCGTCCCACTTCGGCTCGAACAGCAGTCCGCCCTCGACCTTCGCCGGGTCGGGGACGGCGGTCGCCGCCTTGGCGAGCATGGGTGCCGGGATCTCGTAGCGCATGGGTCCATCCTGGCGTCCAGCGTGCCGGCGGACCAAGAGGACAGGCGGACGAGGACGCGCGGGAGGCTCAGGGCGGGAACAGGTCGGCGAGACCCACGCGCTCCCCGGCGTCGTCGAGCACGGTGCGCGCCGCGTGCCATCCCGCCATGCCGTTCACCCCCGGACCCGGCGGCGTGGCGGCGGACGCCAGGTACACGCCGCGCATCGGCGTGCGCCAGGGGGCGCGGGAGAGGACGGGCCGTGCCATCGCCTGGCGCATCGTGAAGGCGCCGCCGAAGATGTCCCCGCCGATCTCGGCGGGATTGAGACGTACGCGCTCGCGGGGGCGCACGGCGTGGTGCGCGAGGATCCGGTCGCGGAACCCGGGGGCGAACCGCTCGATCTGGGCGGTGACGAGCGCGGTGGCGTCGACGTCCGCGTCCGCGGGCGCGTGGATGTAGGCCCACAGCACGTGCTTCCCCGCGGGAGCCCGGCTGTCGTCGAGCACCGAGGGCTGGACGGCGAGGACGTAGGGGCGCTCCGAGACCCGCCCCTGCGCGACGGCGTTCTCGCTCGCCCAGATCTCCTCCCTCGTGCCGCCGACGTGCACGGTCGGAGCCTGGGCGACCTCCGGGTGGGTCCAGGGCACCGGGCCGTCGAGGGCGAAGTCGACCTTCGCCGCCGCCGCGCCGTAGCGGTACGCGCGGATCGCGCGGGCGTAGGACGGCGGGACGTCGGGCAGGGTCAGCACGAGCCGTGGCGCGGTGTTCAGCAGCAGCACGTCGCCCCGGTCCGGCGTTCCCCAGTCCAGCTCCGAGAGGTCGGTCACCGGGACGCCGGCGCGGATCGTGCCGCCGTGCGTGCGCAGGTCGTCGGCGAGCGCGTCGGCGATCCGCTGCGCGCCGCCGCGGGGGAACGGCCAGCCGCCCGCATGCGCCTGGGCCATGAGCAGGAGGCCCGCGGCGGCCGCGCTGAGCGAGGGCAGCGCGGTGTTGGCGTGCGCGACGACGCCGGCGGCCAGCGCCGCGGCCTCTGGTGTGCGGAACGTCCGCGCGGCCAGCGGCGTCCCCTGCTCCAGCATCCTCAGGGCGAAGCGGGCGGCGGTGACCGGATCGCGCGGAAGGCGCAGCAGCGATCCGCCGGTGAGGTCGAGCACGCCGTCGAGGCGTGAGCTCAGCGGCCGCAGCAACGCCCGCCACGCGCGGCCGTCCGGTCCAAGGGCGTCGGCGGTCCGCTCCCCGTCGCGCCAGGCGATCGCGGCCCGTCCGCCGTCGAGAGGGTGCGCGTATGCCGCCTCCGGCATGATCCAGTCGATCCGGTCTCGCCCGAACGCGCGGAAGAACGGGGAGGAGTACGCGGCCGGGTGGACGGCGGCGCAGACGTCGTGCACGAAGCCGGGAAGCGTGGACTCCTCGCTGCGCACGCCGCCGCCGATCGTGCCGGACGCCTCCAGGACCTCCACGGCGTAGCCCGCGCGGGCGAGGGAGACGGCGGCGGCGAGGCCGTTCGGGCCGCTCCCGATGACGGTGGCGCGGGGCATGCCGCCAGTCTCGCACGACGGGTGCGGAGCCGCGGGAGGCGTGGGATCCTGGAAGGGATGAACGAAGTCCAGGGTCCCACTCCCACCGGCACCTCCCGTCCTTACAAGTCGCTCGCCGAGGCGCTGCGCGCCCATCGCGTCCCGGCCGAGAACCACGACCTCGTCGCCGCGATCGTGGACGCGGTCGGCATCAGCACCTTCATCGACCGCGGTCGCTACATCGAGGCGATCCGCCGCGGCGACGGGGCGCCGCTGCACATCGGGAAGACGTACACCAACGGGTTCGCCGAGGACGAGCAGATCCTCGTGGGCGGACGTGCGCTGCCGCTCGCCCCGAGCGAGGGCCGTCCGCCGTACTTCTTCGTGACTCACCCCAGCGCCCTCCCCGGCGCGCCGGCGGCCGGGCGCACGGCCAGCGGCAGGGGAACGAGCAGGGCGAAGACGGAGCCGCGGGCGGTGCGTGCGACGAAACCGGCCGAACGGGACTACGGCGTGTGCGAGGTGTGCTTCATGGTGAGGACGCCGTCCGGCGGGTGCGCCTGCGACTGAGCCGAGAGCGCGAAGGCAGGGCGAGTCTGATCGTGCGAGCCCCGGGCCGGATGCTCAGACGAAGGCGCTCATCCCCGTGATGTCCCTGCCGAGCAGGAGGGCCTGCACGCTCTCGGTGCCCTCGTAGGTGTGGATCGCCTCGATGTCGGCCATGTGCTGCATCACGCCGTTCTCGAGCAGGATCCCGTTGCCGCCGAGCAGGTCGCGCGCGGTGGCGGCGATGCGCCGGGCGGTCCGGGTGTTGTGGAACTTCGCGAGCGAGGCCTGCGTCGGGCGCAGCCGACCCGCGGCGTCCAGGTCGGCCATCCGCCGGCAGAACAGCTGCATCGAGGTCAGGTCCTCCAGCATCTGCGCGAGGCGCTCCTGCACCATCTGGAACCTCGCGAGCGGTTTGCCGAACTGGATGCGCTGCGTGGCGTAGGCGAGCGCCGCCTCGTAGCAGGCGGTGGCGTGCCCCAGCGCCGACCAGGCGACGCCGGAGCGCGTGGCGTAGAGCACCGTGGAGGCGTCCTTGAAGCTCCGGGTCCCCGGGAGCACCGCGTCGAGGGGGACGCGCACGTCGTCGAGCCGGATGTGGGCCTGGTGGATGCCGCGGAGCGAGCCCTTGCCCGCGATGACCGTGGCCTCGTAGCCGGGCGTCTCCTGCTCGACGAGGAAGCAGCGGACGGCGCCGTGTTCCGGCGCCCCGTCGTCGTCCACGCGTGCCCAGACGAAGGTGACGCCGCCGGAGGCGCCGTTGCCGATCCACTTCTTCGCGCCGCGGATGACCCACTCCTCGCCCTCGCGTCGCGCCGTCGTCTCGAGCGAGACCGAGTCCGAGCCGTGGTCGGGCTCGGTGAGCGCGAACGAGGCGAGGACGGTGGCCTCGGCGATCGGCTTCAGCCAGCGGTCCTGTTGCGCGCTGCTGCCGAAGAGCGCGAGCGTGCGGAGGGCGAGCCCGCCCTGAACCGCGAGGATGGTGCCGAGGGAGCCGTCGCCGCGAGAGATCTCCATGTTGACCAGGCCCGCGGCGAGCGGGGAGAGGCGGGTGAGCGCGGGGTGGTCGACGCCGTCCACGACGAGGTCGTAGTCTCCCATCCGGCGGGCGGCCTCGAGCGGGTACTCCGCGCGGTCCCAGGCGTCGGCCATGCGCGGGGCGATCTCGTCGACGTAGGCGCGGGCGCGGTCCCAGGCGGCGCGGTCGGGGCCGGAGACGTCGGCGAAGACGTCGTAGTAGTCGGTGTCCTGACGTCCGGTGACGTCGTAGGAGGTGACGCTCTCGCCGGGGAAAGGTGTCGCGCTGCTCATGGTGCTCCCTCCGCAATGAGACTCAGTCTCATGTCATCTGGGACAGCGTACCGCGCTGAGAGCGCCTGCGTGCGAAAGGCCGGGAGGGTCTTCGCTCCCCTCCTGGCAGGGGTCGATTCAGTCCGTCGGCGAAGGGCAGGCTCGGGAGATCGGCCGGAAGACGCGCCGGAAGGTCAGCCGAGGTCCTCGCGCAGGCGCCGGGTGATCTCGGCCATCGGCATCGAGCGGGGGAAGACGGCCACCACCATGGCGTCGTCGTCCGGGGTCGTGGTGGTGTCGGGATGCACGTCGAAGCGTCGCATCACGTCGTCCAGCGCACGCTGCAGCACCGTCACCGGCACCCGCCCGCCGCGGAGGAGGCGGCGGAGGACGTGGTTGTGCGCGGCGGTGACGAGGGCGGCGAAGCCGACGGCGTCGAGGGGGTCCATGCCGGGGAGGGAACGGCGCAGGTAGTCGTCGAAGAGCCGTTCGTACCGGAAGACCGTGACGATCTCGCGGTCGCGGAGCACCGGCTCCTTGCGGACCACCTCGTAGCGCCGACGCGCGAGCTGCGGGTCGGCGGCGAAGCGCCGGAAGACCATGACCGAGGCCTCGCACACGGCGGCCCAGGGGTTGGGGTGCGGCCGATCGAGGTAGTCCCTCAGAGCGGTGAGCAGCTCCTCGTGGTCGGCGAAGACGACGTCGTCCTTGCCGCCGAACTGCCGGAAGAAGGTGGAGCGCGAGATCCCCGCGGCCCTGGCGATCTGCTCGACCGACGTCGCGTCGAAGCCGTGCGTGGCGAAGAGGTCGAGGGCGGCGGCGACCACGGCGGTGCGTGCGGCGGACACATCGGCGTGCTCTGTCATAGGACGAGAGCCTATCCCTCGTCTGCGCGGCCGACGCGCCGGCGTCGGGGGCCGGGAGCGCCCATGTGAGCTTCGTGCACCGCGCTACGTGGCGTTCAGGCGGAGGGGGTAAGCTGAGGGATTGGTCGATATCTCGACATCGAGAGACTTTTCCGGACCGCAATCCCAGTGAAGGAAACGCAGTGGATCTGTACGAGTACCAGGCACGAGACCTTTTCGAATCCTACGGAGTGCCGGTCCTCGCCGGCATCGTCGCCGACACCCCCGAGGAGGTGAAGGCAGCGGCCGAGAAGCTCGGCGGCGTGGTCGTCGTGAAGGCGCAGGTCAAGACCGGCGGTCGCGGCAAGGCCGGCGGCGTGAAGGTGGCCAAGAGCCCGGACGAGGCCTACGAGGCCGCCAAGGCGATCCTGGGCCTGGACATCAAGGGGCACGTGGTCAAGCGCGTCATGGTCGCCGCCGGCGCCCGGATCGCGAAGGAGTTCTACTTCTCGGTGCTGCTCGACCGCGCCAACCGCTCGTACCTGAGCCTCTGCTCGGTCGAGGGCGGCATGGAGATCGAGCAGCTGGCGGTCGAGAAGCCCGAGGCGCTCGCACGCGTCGAGGTCAACCCGCTCACTGGCATCGACAAGGACAAGGCGCTCGAGATCGCCAAGGCCGCGAACTTCCCGGAGGAGCTGCTCGACGCGGTCTCCGACGTGTTCGTCAAGCTCTACGAGGTCTACAAGGGTGAGGACGCAACTCTCGTCGAGGTCAACCCGCTCGTCCTCACCGAAGAGGGCGACGTGATCGCGCTGGACGGCAAGGTCACCCTCGACGACAACGCCTCCGAGGTGCGTCATCCCCAGCACGAGGAGCTCGCCGACAAGGCCTCCGAGAACCCGCTCGAGGCGAAGGCCAAGGAGGCCGGCCTCAACTACGTCAAGCTCGACGGCCAGGTCGGCATCATCGGCAACGGCGCGGGGCTGGTCATGTCCACGCTCGACGTCGTCGCCTACGCCGGTGAGCGCCACGGCGCCGTGAAGCCCGCGAACTTCCTCGACATCGGCGGCGGCGCCTCGGCTGACGTCATGGCGGCCGGCCTCGACGTCATCCTCGGCGACGAGCAGGTCAAGAGCGTGTTCGTGAACGTGTTCGGCGGCATCACCGCCTGCGACGCCGTCGCCAACGGCATCAAGGGCGCGCTGGAGAAGCTCGGCGCCGCCGCGACCAAGCCGCTCGTCGTGCGGCTCGACGGCAACCGGGTCGAGGAGGGCCGTGCGATCCTCGCCGAGTACGCCCACCCGCTGGTCACGCTCGCCGCCACCATGGACGAGGGCGCCGACAAGGCCGCCGAGCTGGCGAACGCCTGAGGCTTCGAGAAGAACTGAGGACAAGAGAACATGTCGATCTTCATCAACAAGGACTCCAAGGTCATCGTCCAGGGCATCACCGGCGGCGAGGGCACCAAGCACACGGCGCTGATGCTCAAGGCCGGCACCAACGTGGTCGGCGGCGTGAACGCGCGCAAGGCCGGCACCACGGTCTCGCACACCGACAAGGACGGCAACGCCGTCGAGCTCCCCGTCTTCGCCTCGGTCGCCGAGGCCATGGAGAAGACCGGCGCCGACGTGTCGATCGCCTTCGTCCCCGCGGCGTTCACCAAGAGCGCCATGATCGAGGCGATCGACGCCGAGATCCCGCTGCTCGTGGTCATCACCGAGGGCGTGCCGGTCGGCGACAGCGCCGAGGCCTGGGCCTACGCCACCGAGAAGGGCAACAAGACCCGCATCATCGGCCCGAACTGCCCCGGCATCATCACGCCGGGCGAGAGCCTGGTCGGCATCACCCCGGCGAACATCACGGGCAAGGGCCCCATCGGCCTCGTCTCGAAGTCGGGCACCCTGACCTACCAGATGATGTTCGAGCTGCGTGACCTGGGCTTCTCCACCGCCATCGGCATCGGCGGCGACCCGATCATCGGCACGACTCACATCGACGCGCTCGCCGCGTTCGAGGCCGACCCCGAGACCAAGGCGATCGTGATGATCGGCGAGATCGGCGGCGACGCCGAGGAGCGCGCGGCCGAGTTCATCAAGGCCAACGTCACCAAGCCGGTCGTCGGCTACGTCGCCGGCTTCACCGCCCCCGAGGGCAAGACCATGGGCCACGCCGGCGCGATCGTGTCCGGCTCGGCCGGCACGGCGCAGGCCAAGAAGGAGGCGCTGGAGGCCGCGGGCGTGAAGGTGGGGAAGACCCCGTCCGAGACCGCGGCGCTCATGCGCGAGGTCGTCTCCGCGCTGTAAGGCGTCGTCGAGAGAGGGGCTCCGGGCTGCGGCCCGGGGCCCCTCTCCGTTCCCCTCGGACGGAGCGAGGACGGCGGAGGGCCGGAACGAGACGTCCGGCCCCTCCGCCGTCCGTGCGACGTGCGCGCGGCGGCTCAGCCGGCCAGCAGCGCCTCGATCGGGCCGCGGGCGAAGAACACGACGAACCCGGCCGTGACGATCCACAGCAGCGGGCTGATCTCGCGAGCCTTGCCGGAGAAGGAGCGGACGAGCACCCAGCTGATGAAGCCCGCCCCGATGCCGTTGGCGATCGAGTAGGTCATGGGCATGACCGTGACCGTCACGAAGACGGGGAAGAGCGCCCCGAAGTCGGTGAGGTCGATGAAACGGATCTGGCTCATCATGAGCGCTCCGACGATCACGAGCGCCGCGGCGGCGACCTCGGTGGGGACGATCGAGACGAGAGGGGTGAAGAACATCGCGACGGCGAAGAGCAGCCCCGTCACGATGTTGGCGAACCCGGTTCGCGCGCCCTCGCCGATGCCGGCACCGGACTCGATGAAGACCGTGTTCGAGGAGCCCGAGGTGAGCCCGCCGGCGACCGCGCCGACGCCCTCGACGATCAGCGCCGACTTCAGGCGGGGGAAGTTGCCGTTCTCGTCGGCGACGCCCGCCTCCTTCGACAGCCCGGTCATGGTGCCCATGGCGTCGAAGAAGTTCGTGAACACGAGCGTGAAGACGAGCATGAGCGCCGCGAGCGCGCCGATCCGGCCGAAGGCGCCGAAGAGGTCGACCTGGCCGATGAGGGAGAGGTCGGGGACGGAGATCAGCTGCGCGGGGAGCTTCGGCTCGGTCAGGCCCCATCCGCCGGGGTTGACGACGTCGCCCTCGATCTTCGGCCCGATCTGCCAGATCGCCTCGACGACGACTGCGATCACGGTGCCCGAGACGAGTCCGATGAGGATGCCGCCCTTGACCCGCAGCGCCACGAGCGCGGCGGTCAGGAGCAGTGTGACGACGAAGATCAGGGTCGGCACCGTGGCGACAGACCCGCCGATGCCCAGCCCCACCGGCGGCGAGTCGTTCTTGGTGGAGGTGACGAAGCCGGAGTTGACGAAGCCGATGAAGGCGATGAAGAGCCCGATGCCGACCGTGATCGCGAGCTTGAGCTGCATCGGCACGGCGTTGAAGATCATCCGCCGCAGCCCGGTCGCGCTCAGCAGGACGATGATGAGGCCGTTGATCACGACTAGGCCCATCGCCTCGGCCCAGGTGACCTCGCCGACCACGGAGAACGCCAGGAACGCGTTGATCCCGAGCCCCGCGGCGAAGCCGAACGGGAGCCGCGCGACGAGACCGAACAGGATCGTCATCACCGCCGCCGTGAACCCGGTCACGGCGCTGAGCTGGGCGAAGCCCAGCTTCGTGCCGTCGACGTCCGCGGTCGTGGACAGGATGATCGGGTTGAGGATCACGATGTAGGCCATCGTCACGAAGGTGACGACGCCGCCTCGGATCTCGGCGCCGAACGAGGAGCCGCGGCGGGTGATCTCGAAGAAGCGGTCGATCGCGTTCCGCGGCTCGGCGGGCGGCGTCTGCTCGGCGGGCGCAGTGGACGGGGGGACAGTTGACATGGGAACCTCCGTAGAGACGCTAGCGCCTCGGCGCGCTCTCGCGCGCCCCCCGGAGCGCAGCGGGGAACACCACGTAGGCTCGGGGAGACATGCAACGCCTTCTCATCGTGCTCCTCGCCGCCGTGGACGCGGCCGTCGCCGCCGCGGTGGGACTCGTCGCCCTGCTCGCGCCGCTCACGATCCTGTGGACCCTCGCGTTCGGCGTCCACGCCGAGTGGGGCGCGCTCTGGCCCGCCACCTCCGTACTCTGGCAGCTGGGGCATGCCGTGCCGGTCGACGTCACCCTGCCGGCCGAGGTCCTGCGCGAGGTGGGGATCTCGCCGGACGCCGCGTCGTTCGCGATCTCGGTCCCGCCGCTGGCGCTGCTCGCCTTCACCGTCATCTTCGCGGCACGGTCGGGAGCCCGCGCGGCGCGCGCAGGCTCGTGGATCGCGGGGGTCCTCGGCGGCACCGTCGTGTTCGCCGCGATCGCCGCGGTCGTCGTGCTCACCGGGCGCCTCGACATGGCGACGACGTCCTGGGCGCTGGGCATCGCCGCACCGTCGCTCGCCTACCTCGCGGGCCTCCTCGCCGGGGCGGTGACGACGGCGTGGGCGGACGGCGACGGGGGCCTCGTCGACGCCGTGCACGACCGGGTCGACGCCTGGGGCGACGCGGCGGGGATCCCCGGAGACGTCGTCCGCGGGGCGGCGGTCGCGCTGACGACGCTGCTGGGCGCGGCCGGGGTCGCGTTCGCGCTCGCCGCGTTCCTCCGCGGCGGAGAGGCGGTCGCGCTCTACGAGTCGCTCCGGGTGGACGGGCTCGGCACCACCGTGATCTCGCTCGGGCAGCTCGCCTACGTGCCGACGCTGCTGGTGTGGGCGGCGGCCTGGATCGCCGGTCCCGGGTTCGCGGTCGGCGTCGGCACCGCGGTGTCGCCCGCGGGCACGCAGGTCGGCGCGGTCCCCGGGATCCCGGTGCTGGGCCTGCTCCCCGAGGTCTCCTCGCCCTGGACGCTCATCGTGGTGCTCGTGCCGATCGCCGCCGGGGCGCTGGCCGGATGGGTCGTGCGATCGCGCGCCGTCTCGCTGGGCGGCGACCACGGGATCGGTCCCCGGGCCGCCACGGCCCTCGGGATCGCCGTGCTGTCCGGCGCCGGCGCGGCCCTCCTCGCGGCGCTGTCCTCGGGCTCGCTGGGACCGGCCCGGCTCGCGCAGGCGGGACCCGCGCCCGGGCCGTTCGCCCTCGCCGTGGGGCTGGAGGTCCTCGTGGGCGCGGCGATCATGCTGCTCGCGCCGCGGCACCGGAGCGAGCGGCCGTCTGGCACGCGGCTAGACTGAACCCGTGCTCTCGGTCGCCGTCCTCATCTCGGGCACCGGCTCGAACCTCCGTGCCCTGCTCGACGCGGCAGCCGACCCCTCTTACCCCGCGCGCGTCGTCGCGGTCGGGGCCGACCGCGAGGCCGAGGGCCTTGCGCACGCCGAGGAGTTCGGCATCCCGTCCTTCACCGTGCCGTGGTCCGGTCACACGAGCCGGGAGGCGTGGGGCGAGGAGCTCGACGCCCAGCTGCGCGTCTGGCAGCCCGACCTCGTGGTGCTCAGCGGGCTCATGCGCCTGCTCCCGCCCGCCCTGGTCGCCGCCTGGTCGCCGCGCATCATCAACACCCATCCGGCCTATCTTCCGGAGTTCCCCGGTGCGCACGGCGTCCGCGACGCGCTGGCGGCGGGCGTCGCCCAGACCGGCGCGAGCGTCATCGTCGTGGACGACGGGATCGACACCGGCCCGATCCTGGCGCAGGAGCGGGTCCCCGTGCTCCCCGGCGACAGCGAGCACTCCCTGCACGAGCGGATCAAGCCCGTCGAGCGCCGGCTCCTCATCGACGTCGTCCGGAGGATCGCGACGGGCGAGCTCGCCCTCGGCGGCGGCCCCGCCCGCACCGCCGAGACCCCCTGACACCGCCCCGCCCCGCCCACCCGCCCCCACGCCCACCCCGGAAGGAACCTCATGTCCGGTCCTCGCCACGATCCGTCGCTCTACCGTCCCCGCGACGTCGTCCCCGTCCGCCGCGCGCTCGTCTCGGTGAGCGACAAGACGGGCCTCGTCCCGCTCGCGCAGAGCCTCGCGGACGCCGGGGTCGAGATCGTCTCGACCGGCTCGACCGCCCAGGCCATCCGCGACGCGGGCCTGGACGTGACGGACGTCGCCGCCGTCACGGGCGTGGCGGAGATGCTCGACGGCAGAGTGAAGACCCTGCATCCCAGTGTCCACGCCGGCCTCCTCGCCGACCTCAGGCTCGAAGACCACGAGCGTCAGCTCGCCGATCAGGGCATCGCGCCGTTCGAGCTCGTCGTCGTCAACCTCTATCCGTTCGTCGAGACCGTCGCCTCCGGCGCCGCGGGGGACGACGTGGTCGAGCAGATCGACATCGGCGGCCCCGCGATGGTCCGGGCCGCGGCCAAGAACCACGCGAACGTGGCGATCGTGGTGTCTCCGGAGTCCTACCCGTCCGTCGTCGAGGCGGTCGCCGCGGGTGGCACCACCCTCGCCCAGCGTCGCGAGCTCGCCGCGCGCGCGTTCGCGCACACCGCCGCCTACGACTCCGCCGTGGCGCAGTGGTTCGCCGAGGGCACCCTCGCCGAGACCGGCGACCTGCCCACGCACCTGACGATCAAGGCCGAGCGCCTGGCCACCCTCCGCTACGGCGAGAACTCCCACCAGCGGGGCGCGATCTACACCCGCGCCGGCGGACACGGCATCGCCCAGGCGACGCAGCTGCAGGGCAAGGAGATGTCGTACAACAACTACGTCGACGCCGACGCCGCCCTCCGTGCGGCCTACGACATGGTCCTCCCCGCCGTCGCGATCATCAAGCACGCCAACCCGTGCGGCATCGCGACGACCGCGCCGAACGCGCTGGACCCGATCGCCAGCGCGCACCTGCGGGCGCACGAGTGCGACCCGGTCTCGGCCTACGGCGGCGTGATCGCCGCGAACGGCACCGTCACCCTGAAGATGGCCGAGAACCTCAAGGACATCTTCACCGAGGTCATCGTCGCCCCGTCCTTCGAGCCGGAGGCGCTGGAGGTCTTCAAGGCCAAGAAGAACCTGCGCCTGCTCCAGCTCCCGGCCGACTGGCAGCAGGAGCGCATGGACGTGCGGCTCGTGTCCGGCGGGCTGCTGCTGCAGGACGCGGACCGCTTCCCCGACGACATCGCCTCGGTGGCCAAGGACTGGGAGCTCGTGTCGGGCGAGCGTCCCGACGAGGCCGAGATGGAGAACCTCATCTTCGCCTGGAAGGCGTGCCGGGCGGTGAAGTCCAACGCGATCGTCCTCGCCAAGGGCAACGCGACGGTGGGCGTGGGCATGGGGCAGGTCAACCGGGTGGACTCGTGCCGGCTCGCCGTGGAACGCGCGGGCGACCGCGCCGCCGGGTCCGTCGCGGCCTCGGACGCGTTCTTCCCGTTCGCGGACGGACCGCAGGTGCTGATCGACGCGGGCATCTCCGCGATCGTCCAGCCGGGCGGCTCGGTGCGCGACGACGAGGTCGTCGACGCCGCGCGCAAGGCGGGCGTGACGATGTTCTTCACCGGGGAGCGTCACTTCTTCCACTGAGCGATCCCCGCCCAGGGGGTCTCGGCGGCGCGCGCCTCTTTCGCACACGGCGCTCTTCGTCCGTGGGCGCGTGGCCGTCCGCGGTGCGCCACCGCGATGTCCGATTTCCGCCAGCCGATGGGATCGGAAGGTGGCAGGGTGGAGGACATGAGCCTCCTCGGGATGACCTTCGACGAGCGTTACCGTGCCATCAGCGCGCGGGACGCCCGTTTCGACGGGCAGTTCGTCACCGCCGTGCGATCGACCGGCATCTACTGCCGGCCCAGCTGTCCCGCGCGGACCCCGAAGCCCGCGAACGTGACGTTCTACCCCACGAGCGCGGCCGCGCACGAGGCCGGATACCGGGCGTGCAAGCGCTGCTTGCCCGAGGCGGCTCCCGGCTCTCCGGAGTGGGACCTGCGCGGGGACACCGCGGCACGGGCGATGCGGCTGATCGCCGACGGCGTCGTGGAGCGCGAGGGCGTCAGCGGCCTCGCGCGGCGTCTGGGCTATTCCTCGCGGCATCTCACCCGCCTGCTCTCCGCCGAGCTCGGGGCGGGGCCCCTCGCGCTCGCCCGCGCCCATCGCGCGCACACCGCACGCATGCTCCTGGTCGGCACCGACCTGCCGATCGCCGACGTGGCCTTCTCCGCCGGCTTCGCCAGCGTCCGGCAGTTCAACGACACGGTGCGGGAGGTCTTCGGGATGACGCCGGGCGAACTGCGCGCGCGCCGCCAGGCCTCGCGTCGCCTCTCGTCCCCGGGGTCGAGGCCGGTGCCGGGGCCCGGCGCCGGCGACGACGTGCCCGGGACCATCGACCTCCTGCTCCCGTACCGTGAGCCGTTCGACGCAGACGGCCTCTTCGCGTGGATGCGCGCCCGCGCCCTTCCCGGGATGGAGACGGCGGGGGAGCGGTCGTTCGCCCGTCACCTCCGCCTCGACGGCGGACCGGCCTGGTTCGAGCTGCGACAGGACGAGGCGGGCCGGATGCACCTGCGCGCCCGTCTCGCGCAGCTGGGCGACCTCGCCCCTCTCGTCTCGCGTGCGCGGCGGCTGTTCGACCTCGACGCGGATCCTCTCGCGGTGGACGCAGCGCTCGCCGCGCATCCCGAGCTCGCGCCGCTCGTCGCACGGGTGCCGGGGATCCGCGTTCCCGGGGCCGCCGACGCGCACGAGATGCTCATCCGCGCGATGGTCGGCCAGCAGATCACCGTGGGCGCGGCCCGGACGGCGCTGACGGTGCTGCTCGAGGCGCTCGGGGAACGCGTCGGCGAGAGGGAGGGGATCCTCTTCCCGACCATGAGCGCGATCGCCGAGCGGGGAGCGGAGGTCCTCCGCGGGCCCGCCGCACGCATCCGATCCGTGGTCGGGGCAGCCGCCGCGCTCGCCGACGGCTCGCTGCCCCTCGGGCTGGGCGACGACGGCGCCCAGCAGCGCGAGGCGCTCCTGGCGATGCCGGGGATCGGCCCCTGGACGGCCGACTACGTGCGGATGCGGGTGATCGGCGATCCCGACGTCTTCCTCCCCGGCGACGTCGCCGTGCGGGCCGGCGCCGCGGTCGCCGCCCTCCCCGCCGAGCCCGGTGCCCTCGACCGATGGGCGCTGCGCACCGCGCCGTGGCGCAGCTATCTCTCCGCCCACCTCTGGCGCGCCGCCCCCGTGCGCCCCGTGCGCACGGTGCGCCCGGTGCGCCCCGCTCCTGCCGGGACCCGTCCTGCCCGCGCCGAGGCTCGTGCCGCCGGCGCCAGCGCCGGCCCCGCCGCTCCTCGCCCCGTCCCCGTCCGCCCTGCCCCCGCCGGTGCCGTGCCGGCCCCGGCGGAGCGCCCGTGACCAGAACGTCCACCACCAAGGAGACCTCATGACCTCTCTGCTTCAGACCGTCGACACCGCCGACGGCGCCTTCACCTTCCTTCTCGACGAGGACCGCAGGGTGCTCGCCTCGGGATGGACCGCCGATCGCGACGCGATCCTGGGCCGCCTGGCCCCGGCGCACCGCCCGACAGAGGTGCGGGTGGCCACGGGCGGTGACGTGCGCAACCCCGCCGCGGAGGCCGTCGAGTCCTACTACGACGGCGAGCTCTCCGCGATCGACGACGTCCCGGTGCGCCAGCCCGGCACCGCGCTGCAGCGCGAGGGGTGGGCGGCCCTGCGTCGTATCGCGCCGGGGCTCCCGCTGACCTACACCGCCTTCGCCGAGGAGCTGGGCCGCCCGCGGGCCGTCCGTGCGGCGGGATCGATCTGCGCGCGCAACGCGGTCGCCCTCTTCGTCCCCTGCCACCGGGTGCTGCGCACCGACGGCTCATACGGCGGGTTCGCCTGGGGCGTGCCGGTGAAGGAGAGCCTGCTCGCCCGGGAGGCGGCGGCCTGAGCGCGGGCCCGGGCGCGGGCCGCGGCGGCGCGGGGCCGGTCTCTCCGGCCGTGGCCGCGTGCCGCCGTGTCCCACGTCCCTTGGCGTGCGCGCTGCGGGTTTGGGCGGGCCGACCAGTGCCGCGGCGCTCGCTCGTCCCTCCCGACGAAGAGTGCTCTCCGTCCGCCCCGTAGGATCGGCCCCACCGGAAGCCGATCGAAGGACGTCCATGAACGAACTGCACCGCCGCGCCGTCGTCGCCGACACCCACAACGACCTGCTGGACGCGGTGTCTCTGCGCTCGCCGGATCGCTGGCCGGCGTTCTTCCGGTCGCAGTGGTATCCGCAGCTTCGCGAGGGCGGGGTGGACATCCAGGTGCTGCCGGTGTTCATCGACGAGCCCTTCCTGCCGGAGGGAGCGCTGCGACGCACCCTCCGGATGATCGAGGCGGGCCATCGCGTCGCGGAGGGCAACGCGGACGTCGTGGCCCTGTGCCTCGACGGCGCCGACGTGGACCGCGCGCTGGAGAGCGGCCGGATCGCCCTCGTCCTGGCGCTCGAGGGGATGCCGGGGCTGGACGGCGACGTGGAGATGCTCGAGACGATGTACCGGCTCGGCATCCGGATCGGATCTCTCGCGCACTTCGGGCGGGGCGCGTTCGCCGACGGCAGCGGCGAGGACGCGACCGGCGGGCGGCTCACCCGCGCCGGGGTGAGAGCGGTCGAGGAGATGGAGCGTCTGGGGATGATGTTCGACGTGAGCCACCTGGGCGCGCCGAGCGTCGGTCACGTCCTCGAGATCGCGACCCGCCCGCTCCTGGCCACCCACTCCTCGTCCCGGGCGCTGTTCGACCACCACCGCAACCTCACCGACGACCAGGTGGCCGCGATCGCGGCCACCGGCGGAGTCGTCTGCGTGAACTTCTTCGCGCCGTACCTGCATGCGGACGACTACTCGATCGACCGGCTCGTGGACCACATCGAGCATCTCGCGGAGGTCGGCGGCGTGGCGCACGTGGGACTTGGCCCTGACTTCGTCGAGGAGGTGCTCGCCGACACCACGCCGCCGTGCTGCGTCGTCGACGAGGTCGAGGGCGTGCCGCTGGGACGCTACATCCCCGGCCTCGAAGGGCCGTCTGGACTCCCTCTCGTCACCGAGGCGCTGCTCCGGCGCGGCTGGGCGGAGGACGACGTCCTGGCCGTCCTCGGAGGCAACGTGCACCGCCTGTTCCGGGCGGAGCTCGGCCGCCCCGCCGCCGGCTGAGGCAGGGCGGTCGTCGACGGCCGCGACGGCGAGGCGTCCGCCGGCGCCGGCCGGGTCTGCCGCGACCGGGAATCCCTCTTGCACCGACGCGGTTTCTTTCAATAGTCTGAAAGGCTTTCGCGCCGACCGGCCGATACCGCCGAGCTCCGAGGAGGACGTCATGCCCACGATCACCCCTGCGTCGATCACCCGCGATGTCCTCGGCCCGGCCTACGCTCTCCCGCAGGGCTCCGTCGTCCGCGACGCGTAGCTCGCCGCTCCGCCTTCCTCCGTCCGGACGTCCGCCGTCCGCCGCGTTCTCCCCCTCGCCGCCTTTCCTCCTCTTCTCAGAGAAACATGTCTTCCACGTCTTCTTCGTCGTCCCTGTCCACCGTCGCCGCGCTCTGGCGGCTCAAGCCCTTCGTCCGGCCCATCCTCCCGCGCCTGATCGGGGGAGCGCTCAGCGCGCTCGCGGCCGCCGTGATCGCCCTGATGATCCCGATCGCCCTCGAGCAGATCGTGCGCGGCCCGATCCAGAGCGGCGACGTGACCCTCATCGTCTGGGGCGCCGTCGCCGTGCTCGTGCTCGCCGCGGGCGAGGCCGCCATGGTGTGGCTGCGGCGCTGGTTCGTGCTGACCCCGGCCACCGAGGTCGAGTTCCGGATGCGCTCCGACCTCTACGCACGGCTGCAGACGCTGCCGGTCGCGTTCCACGACCGCTGGCAGTCGGGGCAGCTGCTGAGCCGCACGATGCAGGACATCAACCTGATCCGGCGGTGGCTCGCCTTCGGCATGATCCTGCTCGTCGTGAACATCCTCACGATCATCATCGGCGCCGTCCTGCTGTTCCAGTGGCACTGGCTGCTCGGCACGATCTTCCTCGTCACGGGCGTGCCGATGTGGACCCAGGGGTACCTGTTCGAGAAGCGCTACGGCGTCCTCACGCGGCGCAGCCAGGACCAGGCGGGCGACCTCGCGACGAGCGTCGAGGAGAGCGTGCACGGCATCCGCGTGCTCAAGGCCTTCGGCCGCGGCTCGCACGCGCTGCGCCGGTTCAGCCGCCAGGCCGAGACCCTGCGCGAGACGGAGCTGAGCAAGGCCCGCGCCGTCGGGACCATCTGGTTCTGGCTCGACCTGATGCCGCAGCTCGCGTTCGGGCTGAGCCTGGTCTCGGGGATCTGGCTCATCGCGCAGGGGGCGATCGAGCTGCCGCAGCTGTTCGCCTTCTTCGCCATGGCCACGGTGCTGCGCTGGCCGATCGAGTCGATCGGGTTCCTCTTCTCGTTCCTGCTCGACGCGCGCACGGCGACGGACCGCGTGTTCGAGATCTTCTCCGAGACCAACACGATCACCGATCCGGAGAAGCCGAAGCACCTCGCGGCCCCCCGCGGCCGGCTGGCCTTCGAGGGCGCCCGGTTCCGCTATCAGGACGCGCGTCCGCAGGAGCGGGACCTGCTCGACGGGATCGATCTCGTGCTGGAGCCGGGGGAGACGATGGCTCTGGTCGGCCTCACGGGGTCGGGCAAGACGACGCTCACGACCCTCCCCGCGCGGCTGTACGACGTGACCGGCGGACGGGTGACCCTGGACGGCGTGGACGTGCGCGACCTTCCGCTCGCCGAGCTCCGCCGTCATGTCGCGATGGCGTTCGAGGACGCGACGCTCTTCTCGGCCAGCGTCCGCGAGAACGTGCTGCTCGGGCGTGCCGACCTCGATCTGCGGAGCGAGGAGGCCGAGCGGGTCCTGCGCGAGGCTCTCGACGTGGCCCAGGCGGGCTTCGTCGACACCCTGCCCGAGGGCGTCGAGACGATCATCGGCGAGGAGGGGCTGAGCCTCTCCGGCGGTCAGCGTCAACGTCTCGCGCTCGCGCGGGCCGTGGCCGCCGCCCCGAAGGTCCTCGTGCTGGACGATCCGCTGTCCGCGCTCGACGTCGACACCGAGGCGCTCGTCGAGGAGGCGCTGCGTCACGTCCTCGCCGAGACCACGGCGCTCATCGTCGCCCACCGCCCCTCGACCGTGGCCCTGGCCGACCGGGTCGCCCTGCTGGAGAAGGGACGGATCACGGGCGTGGGCACGCACGCCGAGCTGCTGCGGTCGAGCGCCCACTACCGGCACGTGATCTCGAGCCTCGAGGCCGAGGAGGCGGCGCGGACGGGGGCGATCCCGATCGTCGTCGACGCCGGGTCCCCGCCGCCGGAGACCGCGCCATCGGATCCTGAGGCGTCGGATCCCGAGCTACCGGACCCCGTGCCGTCGGATTCCGTGCCGTCGGATCCCCGGGAAGAGGAGGTGCAGGCATGACCGCCACGATCGCGGGCACTCAGGACGAGGACCGCTCGAACCTCACGCGCGAGGAGAGCCGTGCCATCCGCAGGCGCTCGCTGCGCCTGCTGGGCTCGCTCATCCATCCGCTGCGTGCGCGCATCGCGTTCGCCGCCGTGGTGCTCGTCGTGTCCACGGCGCTGCAGGTGTCGGGCCCGATCCTCATCGGGATCGGCCTCGACAAGGCCCTTCCCGTGCTCCTGGAGCGGGCGGACTGGATGCCCACCGTCGCGGTCGGCGCCGTGTATCTGCTCGCCGGCATCGTCGGATCGGCGCTGATCGGCTGGTACGTGGTGCTCGCGGCGCGCATCACCCAGGCCGTGCTGCTCGACCTGCGCAAGCGCATCTTCCTGCACACGCAGCGGCTGAGCCTGGAGTTCCACGAGTCGTACACCTCGGGACGCATCATCTCCCGCCAGACGAGCGACCTCGACACCATCCGCGAGCTCCTGGACGGCGGGCTGAACAACCTCGTGTCCGGCGTGCTCTTCGGGGTGTTCACCTTCATTGCGCTCGTGATCGCCGACTGGCAGTCGGGGGTGATCCTGGCCCTCGCCGGGATCCCGCTCGTTCTGCTGATGCGCTGGTTCTACAGCCGTTCGCAGCTCGTCTACCGCGAGTCGCGCGTGATCAGCGCGAAGGTGATCGTCCAGTTCGTCGAGACGATGACTGGCATCCGTGCGGTGAAGTCCTTCCGCAAGGAGCCGCGCAACGAGGAGACCTTCGACCGCCTCGCCGGCGACTACCGCGACGTGAACCGCCGGTCGATGGTGCTGTTCGGCACGTTCGAGCCGGCGCTCATGGGCGTCGCGGCGCTGACCCTCGCCCTCGTCGTGCTCTGGGGCGGGATCCGCGTCTCCACCGGCGTGCTCGGGGTGGGCGTGCTGCTCTCGGCGGTCCTCTACGTGCGGAACTTCTTCGCGCCGATGCAGGAGATCGCGATGTTCCTGAACTCCTATCAGTCCGCGACCGCCGCGCTCGAGAAGGTCTCCGGCGTGCTGGAGGAGGAGCCGAGCGTGCCCGATCCCGTGCAGCCGGTCGAGCTGAGCCAGGCGCGGGGCGCGATCCGCTTCGACGACGTGACCTTCGGCTACAACGGCGAGAAGACGATCCTGCCGCAGTTCGACCTGGAGATCCCGGCCGGCCAGACGGTCGCGCTGGTGGGGACGACGGGGGCGGGCAAGTCCACGCTCGCCAAGCTCGTGTCGCGGTTCTACGACCCGACGCGGGGCGCGGTCACCCTCGACGGCGTCGACCTGCGCCGGCTGCACCCGAAGGACCTCCGGCGCGCGATCGTCATGGTCACGCAGGAGGCCTACCTGTTCAGCGGCACGGTCGCCGACAACATCGCGCTGGGCAAGCCCGACGCCACGCTCGACGAGATCCGCGCCGCGGCGCGCGCGGTGGGGGCGGACGAGTTCATCTCCTCGCTCCCGGACGGGTACGACACCGACGTGAACAAACGTGGCGGCCGGGTCTCGGCCGGGCAGCGGCAGCTGATCTCGTTCGCGCGGGCGTTCCTCGCCGACCCCGCCGTGCTGATCCTCGACGAGGCGACCGCGTCGCTCGACATCCCGTCCGAGCGGCTGATCCAGGACGCGTTGCAGACGCTGCTCGCCGACCGTACGGCGATCATCATCGCGCACCGGCTCTCGACGGTCGCGATCGCCGACCGGGTGCTGGTGATGGAGCACGGGCGGATCATCGAGGACGACACCCCGGCGGCGCTGATCGCGGGCACCGGGAAGTTCGCCCAGCTGCACGCCGCGTGGCAGCAGACTCTCGTGTGACGCGCAGGCCCGGCCAGCGCCCGCCGCACGTCGCGCGGCGGGCGCTGCGTGCCGAAGGCGACACCGCGGCCGGGCCGCAGCAGGCTTGTCGGTCCGTCGGGCTCGTCTGATCCGACGACGTCGAGGTCGTCCGTCCGGAAGCACCTCGGTATCGCGGTTCCTCCGGATGCTCTCGACCGCGCTCATCGCCGGCGGCGTCTTTCGGCGGGGCTGAGATGCAGCCCGCGGGCGATCGCGCCTCCGACGATGCGCTCGACCTCCTCCCAACGGTGCACGACCTGCTCGTCCGTGAAGCGGAGGACGGTGTAGCCGCGCTGGGCGAGCTCGGCGTCGTGCCGCCCGCGGCGAAGCCGGTCGGATCGGCTCGTGCGGTGGGCGAACCCGTCGAGCTGTGCGACGAGGTGGGAGCCGATGAGCACGTCGACGTCGTGCCCCGCGAGCCGGACCCGCTGGCGGAGGGGCACGCCCCAGGGGCTCAGGCGCGCCACGAACATCGTCTCAGAGCCCGAGCCGGAGAGACCGCGGACGATCTGCGCGTACCGGCGCGAGCGGGGATCGGGCCAGCGGACGCTCGCCAGCGACTCGACGTCCAGCTTCTCCGCCCTCACCGCCGACTCCCACATGGTGAGCGCGTCCTCCTGGAAGAAGCAGCACGCGATGTGGGCGAGCGCGTCCGCGACCGAGGACTCCAGCCGTCGCGGCCCTCTTTCGACGATCGCCGCCGCCCAGTGCAGGCGGGCCTCGATCATCGGACGCCGTCCGTGGGGAGGGAGATGAAGGTGGAGCTCCTCGTCGGCGGTCGGAGGGATCCACCAGCCGCGGCGGCGGGCGAGGGACAGGCAGGTGAGCCGCCCTCCGGCGCCGGCCGCGGCGAGGAGGTCGGCCGGCGCGTCGGCGACGCCGATCCACGCGGAGCGCAGACGGAGGAGGGCGCCACGGGCGATCTCGGCGCGCACCTGCGTCGGCGGGTAGCCGTGCTCGGCCGCCTCGGCCCGATGCGCGACCCCGCCCTGCCGGCGCACCCAGTCCTGGAGTTCCATGACGGCGAGCCTGCCGTGGCGCCGGCGCCGTGGGGTCCGCGTATACCGGATCGGTGGACAAATCCGCGCAAGCCGCGTCGGTGGAGGGGCGGCGCTGCGTCGGAGGGAGCGCCCTTGTCGGTGCAGAAGAGGTGGCGAGACCGACGAAGACGGTCCGGCCCGACAAGGTGCGCCCCTCGGTGGGAGCGGGGAAGACGACGGCGGGCGACTCCGCGCGGCGACGCAGAGGGGAAGGCGACGGGGCCTCGGTGGGGGAGGGGATCCGAAGCCCCGCCGCCGGTCGAAGGGGGTGACGCGACCGTCGAGCGGCCGGGTCACCGGGTGTGCACTACGGGTTCACGCGGATCTCGGCGATGACCTCGGCGTACTCGGTCTCGCCCACCGGGACGAAGCCGACCCGGTGGAAGAACGCCTCAGGTCCGCCGTCGCCGGCCTCGTAGATGACGTTCACGTGGTCGAACCCACGCCGGCGCGCCTCGTCGACCAGGCTCTCGACCGCGAAGCGTCCGACGCCGCGGCCCTGGTCGTCCGCGTCGACGTTGATCCGCCAGAGGACGGAGCGGAAGTGCGGCTCCGGCGCCTCGGCGTCGAAGTTCGCGCTGACGAAGCCCACGACCTCGTCGCCGTCGAGCACCACCCGCTGCCAGGAGGTCTGCGGGTTCATGACGGTCGCCGCGATGCCGTACGAGACCGGTGCGAGGAACTGCTCCTGTCCCGGCTTGAGGGACAGGTTGTTGACAGCGACGATCGTCGCGGCGGAGAGTTCGACCAGTCGCAGATCCGTCATGCACCCAGGCTAACCCCTCCGGGCGCCGGGGCGACAGCGAACAGGCAACCTCACAGCCGGATGCCGCTCAGGTATCTTGGTATCGAGACAAATGCCCGCGTGAAAACGGAGAGAGATCCCGGTGACCGACGACGCCATCATCTACACCTACACCGACGAGGCCCCGGCTCTCGCCACCGCGTCCTTCCTCCCGATCGTCCAGGCCTACACCGGCCAGGCGGGCGTCGAGGTGGAGACCAGGGACATCTCGCTGGCAGGACGCATCCTCGCCGCGTTCCCGCAGAAGCTCACCCCCGAGCAGCAGGTCAGCGACGCGCTCGCCGAGCTCGGCGGCCTCGCGACGCTCCCCGAGGCCAACATCATCAAGCTGCCGAACATCTCGGCCTCGATCCCGCAGCTGAAGGCCGCCATCGCGGAGCTCCAGCAGAAGGGGTATGACATCCCGGACTTCCCGGACGAGCCGTCCACGCTCGAGGAGAAGGACGTGCGCGCCCGCTACGACCGGATCAAGGGATCCGCCGTCAACCCGGTGCTGCGCGAGGGCAACAGCGACCGGCGCGCGCCGCTCGCCGTGAAGAACTACGCCAAGAAGCACCCGCACCGCAACAAGCCGTTCGCCGAGGGGTCGAAGACCCGGGTCGCGACGATGGGCCACGACGACTTCAAGTCCAACGAGAAGTCCTGGGTGGCGGCGAGCGACGACGTTCTCAGCATCCGCCACGTCGCCACCGACGGGACGGTGACCGTCCTGAAGGAAGGCCTCAAGGTGCTTCCTCGCGAGATCGTCGACGCGACCTTCCTCTCCGCCGCGAAGCTCGACGCCTTCCTCGCCGAGACCCTGGCGGCCGCGAAGGCCGACGACGTGCTCTACTCCGTGCACCTCAAGGCGACGATGATGAAGGTCAGCGACCCGATCATCTTCGGTCACGTCGTCAAGGCGTTCTTCGCCGACGTGTTCGACCGGTACGGCGACCAGCTCGCCGCCGCCGGCCTCAGCGCGAACGACGGCCTCGGCTCGATCCTCGCCGGCCTGTCGGGCCTCGCCGACGGCGCGGAGATCGCCGCCGCGTTCGAGAAGGCCGTCGCCGAGGGGCCCCGGCTCTCCTACGTCAACTCCGACAAGGGCATCACCAACCTGCATGTGCCGAGCGACGTGATCGTCGACGCGTCCATGCCCGCGCTGATCCGCAACGGCGGCAAGCTCTGGGGCAAGGACGGCGGCGAGGACGACACGATCGCGGTCATCCCCGACTCGTCGTACGCCGGCGTGTACCAGGCCGTGATCGACGACGTGATCGCGAACGGCCCGCTCGACCCGGCCACGATCGGCACCGTGCCGAACGTGGGCCTGATGGCCCAGGCCGCCGAGGAGTACGGCAGCCACGACAAGACCTTCGAGATCGCCGCTCCCGGCGTGGTGCAGGTCCTGGACGGCGAGGGCAACACCCTCATCGAGCACGAGGTCGGCGCCGGCGACATCTGGCGGGCGACCCAGACCAAGCACATCGCCGTCATGGACTGGGTGAAGCTCGCCGTCACCCGTGCGAAGGCGACCGGCGCTCCCGCCGTGTTCTGGCTCGACGCCAACCGCTCGCACGACGCGCAGATCATCGCGAAGGTGCACCAGGGGCTCGCGCTCCTGGACACCCACGGCATCACCATCACCATCCTCGCGCCGGAGGAGGCCGCCCGCTACACGCTCGCGCGCATGCGACACGGCCTCGACACCATCTCGGTCACCGGCAACGTGCTCCGCGACTACCTCACCGACCTCTTCCCGATCCTCGAGGTCGGCACCAGCGCGAAGATGCTCTCGATCGTCCCGCTGCTCGCCGGCGGCGGCCTCTTCGAGACGGGGGCAGGCGGGTCCGCGCCGAAGCACGTGCAGCAGCTGGTCGAGGAGGACTACCTCCGCTGGGACTCGCTGGGCGAGTTCTTCGCGCTGGCCGCGTCGCTCGAGCACCTCGCCGACCGGACCGGCAACGAGAAGGCCCGGATCCTGGCCGAGACGCTGGACGCCGCGACCGGCACCTTCCTGGAGGAGGACCGTTCGCCCGGCCGTGCGCTCGGCACGATCGACAACCGCGGCAGCCACTTCTACCTCGCCCTGTACTGGGCGCAGGAGCTCGCCGCGCAGAAGAAGGACGCCGACCTCGCGGCCGCCTTCGCCCCGGTCGCCCAGGCGCTCGCGGCCGACGAGCAGAAGATCGTCGCGGAGCTGACGGCCGTGCAGGGCGCGCCGGCCGACATCGGCGGTTACTACCGGCCCGACGCGGAGAAGGTGGCGAAGGTCATGCGTCCGTCGGCGACTCTGAACGCGGTCATCGACGCGCTGGCCTGATCCTGCCCTGATCAGAGGCCGGCTTTCGGCAGAAGGGGGCGGGGTGCTGCGGCACCCCGCCCCCTCTCGTCGTCTCCGGGCGTCTGTCGTCTCCGGCCGTCGCCGAGACGCGTCCGCCGGCAGCGCCGGCCGGCGCGGGAAGAGGGCGACCGTCGCGCCTCCGCGTGGTGAAGACCCGGGTCAGTAGTGGACGTCGACCTCGACGCCTTCCGGCGTCCAGTTGTAGAGCCACTGCGCGCGCCACTCGGGCATGCCCACGCAGCCGTGGCTCATCGGCGTCCCGAAGTTCGAGTGCCAGTAGACGCCGTGGAACGCCTCGTCGCCGTTGAAGTACATGACCCACTTGACGTCGGGCTGGAAGTAGAACGGCGCCTGGGTGAGGTCGCGGTTGCCCATGTTCTGCTCGTCGAGCTTCCAGTTGACCGTGTACGAGCCGGTGTGCGTGGCGAACTCGCCCGCGCCCGTGGAGACCGCCCACGAGTCCACGACCACGCCGTTCTCGATCGCCGAGACGGTCTGGGTGCTGAGGTTCACGTCGATCTTGCGCGCGATCGCCGTCGTGGCGAACGGCGTCTCCTTGACCGGGAGCTCGAAGTTCGCGCCGCCGCCGGAGGCCAGCTGGCTCGCGAAGGCCGCTCCGACGCCGGACACGTCGCCGAGCTCGCGCCCGGTGAGGCCGGGGACGATGCTCTCGAGCACCTTCCCGGAGGAGTTGACGATCGACTTCGCGTTGACGGGCTGGCGGTTGACCTGCGCGGGAAGGGCGTTCGCGACGTTCTGGATCGCCGCGGCGTCGGCCTTGACGGTCAGGGCGCCGTTCTCGTTCGTGACCGAGAGCCAGCTGGCGGCGACGGCGGGATCCACCGGCACCGTGCGCTCGCTGCCGACGTAGAAGCCGATGGAGGAGAGCATCCCGTTGAGCTTGTCTGCCATGGCCTTGGCGTCGGCGTCGGTGACCTCGGGGGCGACCTCGGCGGCAGCGGCGTCGAAGGCGACCGCGCTCTTCCCGTCGGCCATCGCCGCGCCGATCGCCGCCGCGACCGCGTCGAGATCGACGCCCTTGCCGTTCGCCGCCGGGGTGGTGACGTACGCCTTGGACGCGGGATCGAAGGCGACGCCCGCATCGACGGGGCTCTGGTAGACGGAGGGAAGCCGGGTGCGCAGGACCTCTTCGGCGACGCGGCGGTCGAGGGTGACCTCGCCCGGCGTCGGAGCGGGCATCCACGCGGTGATGTTCCACATCGGATGCTCGGCGAAGGCCTTGTCGGCCATCGCCGTGGCGTCGATCCTCGCGCCGAGGTCGGAGCCCTTGACGGTCACCTCCTCGCCGTTGGCGTCGGTGAAGGAGATCGGGATGTCCGCGATGCGGCTGCTCAGGGCGTCCGCCGCCGCACCGGCGGTCATGCCGCCGACCGGGACCCCCGCGATCGTCACGCCGGGGGCGATGAGGACCGCGGACGCAGTGCCGACGCCGATCGCGAGCACACCGATGCCGATCGCGATCCAACGGCCGATGTGGCGCTTCTTGCGCGGCGGCTCGGCGGGAGCCCAGACGACCGGGCGGTCGCCGTCGGGCCCGTCCGGCGTCGAGGACACGAGGCCCGCGGTGGCCGCCTCGCTCGCCGCATCCGGAACCGGTGCGCTCTCGTGGGGAGCGGGGTCGGGCGAGGAGGAGTCCTGGGGGGTGGCGTCGTGGCGGACGGCCTCGGTGGTGAGGGCGTCGTGCTCGCCGCCGTCAACGACGGGCGTCTTGCCGGTCGCGGCGCCCGGTGCCGCTATGAGATCTGTCACGGTTCACACCCCCTGTGGCGCACAGACGCCTACATCTTGATCATGGTACGGGATCGTGATAACGGAACGGCAACGGAAGTCTGGGGACCCGGTGTCCGCCCCGTGGAACAGGATCACGAGCCGCGGAAGGATCAGGAGCCCTGGCAGACCTTCGTGAAGGCGGCCATGCTCTCCGTCGCCGCGGCCTGGAGGGCGGGGAAACCGGCGATCGCGGCCGGGTCCTTCTCGGTGAAGGCCTTGCTGAGACCGTCGGTCAGGGCAGTGAAGCTCTGGCTCACCGCGGCAGCGGCGGAGCGGACCTGGGCGTTGGTGACCTTCGCGGTCGCCGCGGAGAGGGCGCCGGCCATCTTGAGGTAGGCGTCGACGGCCGCGCCGGGGTTGGACGCCGCCGAGGACATGTCGAACGAGGCCAGCTCGCTCCCCGCGCTCGTGATCGCCGCCGTCGCCAGGCCGCACGCCTCGGCGACGCTCTGTCCCTCACCGCCGGCCGTGCCCGCGTCCGGGGTGGGCGTGGGAGACGGCGAAGGGGCGGCCGCCGGCGAGGACGCGCCGGCAGACGGGGCGGCGGTGGGACCGCTGCAGGCGGCGAGCCCGAGAGGCACGACGGCGAGGAGGGCGAGGGCGGCGAGGCGACGGTTCATCGGATCCTCCTGGCGACGGTGCGGAGACGGGCGACGCGCGGCGTCTGACGGTGCGCCGGCGTGGGAACGCCGGCGCACACAGTCAAACACAGGCTCCTGACCTCCGGCGCAGAACCTGCCCGTCGAGCCCGAGGCCCGCCGCGGGGCCGGAGCTCTGCCCGTGTGGAGGGCGAGAGGTTCAGGAAGGATCCACGACGGCGAGGCCGTCGATCTCGACGAGCATCTCCTCGCGGGGGAGGCCGGTGAACACCGTGGTCCGGGAAGGCAGGACCCCGCTGGTCGTGTGCGCGGTGACGAACTGCCCGTAGGCCTCGTTCATGATCGGGAAGTCCTCGCGCTTGGTGAGGTACACGCGGAGCATGACGACGTCGTCGAAGGTCGCGCCGGCCGCCTCGATGATGGCCTTGACGTTCTCCAGGGTGCGGATCGTCTGCGCCGCGACGTCGCCGGGGAACAGGTATTCGCCGGTCGCGGGGTCGACCGGGCCCTGCCCTGAGACCTGGACGATGGGGCCCTTGCGGACACCCTGGGAGAACGTGTGGGCGGGAGCGGGGGCGGCGTCGGTGGAGACGCGGGTCTTGGCGGTCATGCCTCCCAGCCTATTTCGTTCGGCGTCCGCACATATCCCGCGGCGAGCGATAGCGTGGATCCGTGCCCCTTCAGATCCCCGATCCCGTCCTCGGTCCCTGGGCGAAGAGCGTGCCGCCGCGACTGCACGGGCTTCCCCTGTCCGCCGTCTCCGGCGCCGGAGCGCGCCTCTCCGAGTTCGGCACCCCGGTGCTGACCGTCCACGAGGGGGCGATGGCGCACAACGAGGCGACCGTCTTCGGCTGGGCGGCCGAGCGAGGGCTGCGCCTGGCGCCGCACGGCAAGACGACCATGGCGCCCGCGCTGTGGCAGCGCCTGATCGACGCCGGGGCATGGGGCATCACCGTGGCCACCCCCTGGCAGGCCGGCGTCGCGATCGAGGCCGGTGTCGAGCGTGTCCTGCTCGCGAACGCGGTGACCGACGCGGCGTCCGCCCGGCGCCTCGGAACGCATCTCGCCGCCGACCCGGCGCGCCGGATCCTGGTCTGGGCCGATGCGGTCGAGACCGTCGGGATCCTCGCCGAGGGACTGGCGGGCGCAGCCCGGCCGCTGGAGGTGCTCGTCGAGCTCGGCGGAGCGCACGGGCGCACCGGCGCCCGGACCGTCGCGCAGGGCGAGGACGTCGCGCGGGCGATCGCGGCCGCGCCCGGCCTCCGCCTCGCCGGGGTCGCGGGATACGAGGGACCGTTCGGCCCGGATCGGAGTGCGGGCTCGGTCGCCGCGGTCGACGCCTACCTGGAGCGGATGACCGAGCTCTTCGGACGGATCCTGCCGCTCGTGGACGACGCCGCGCGGCCGATCCTCAGCGCCGGCGGCAGCGCCTGGCCCGACCGCGTCGCCGAGGTCTTCGCGCCCTTCGCCGACGAGGCCGAGGTGGTGCTCCGCTCCGGCGCGTTCCAGATCCACGACGACGGCTTCTACTCCCGGATGGCGCCGTTCGGATCCGCGGTCGAGACGCCGCCGCTGCGCGCGGCGATGCACGCCTGGGCACGGGTGGTGTCGCAGCCCGAGGACGGGCTCGCGCTGCTCGACGCGGGCCGCCGCGACGTCCCCTTCGACATCGACCTGCCGGTTCCGCAGGGGGTGGAGGGCGAGATCACGGCGCTCAACGACCAGCACGCGTTCCTGCGCACCGCGCAGGGCCAGGCGGTCGTCGTCGGGCAGGTGGTCCGCCTCGGGCTCTCGCACCCGTGCACGGCGTTCGACAAGTGGCGCGTCGTCCCGGTGATCGACGATCCCGACGCGGACGACCCGCTCGTGATCGGGGCGGTGGCGACGTGCTTCTGAACCTCAGCGAGACGATCGCCGCGGCGGGCGGGACGCGCGTCTACCGCGACGCGACCGTGATCGACGGCTCCGGTGCTCCCCGCTTCGTCGCCGACGTCGTCGTCGAGGCGGCCAGGGTGATCGCGGTGATCCGCGCGGAGGACCGGGACGGGCGCCGGCTCCCGGACCCGCTCCCCGCCGGCTGTGTCGAGATCGACGCCCGCGGCCTCGCCCTCGCGCCGGGGTTCATCGACATGCACGCCCACAGCGACCTCGCCGTGCTGCGCGGCGCGGACCACACGCCCAAGCTGCTGCAGGGCGTGACCTGCGAGGTCATCGGCCAGGACGGTCTCGGCTACGCGCCCCTCGACGCCGCGACGGCCGACGCGGTGGCCGGGCAGATCGCGGGCTGGAACGGCCTCCCAGAACGGTTCCTGCCCCGGACCATGGCGGAGCTCCTCGCCGAGATCGACCGGGCCACGGCCGGCAACGTCGCCGTCCTCGTGCCGCAGGGGAACCTCCGGATGATGGTCGTCGGGCACGAGAACCGCCCGGCGACCGCGGAGGAGCTGCGGCGGATGGGCGACCTCCTCGGCGCGGCGCTCGACGCCGGCGCCTTCGGCATGTCCAGCGGGCTCACCTACACCCCCGGCATGTACGCGGACACCGCGGAGCTCGAGCATCTGTGCCGGATCGTCGCCGAGCGGGGCGGATACTGGGCGCCGCACACCCGCGGCTACGGCGGCGCGGCGCTGACGGCGTACGCCGAGGCGCTCGACATCGGCCGCCGCACCGGCTGCGCGATCCACCTCACGCACGCCACCATGAACTTCCCGGCCAATCGCGGACGCGCCGAGGAGCTGCTCGTGCTCGTGGACGCGGCCATCGCGGACGGCGTGGACGTGACGCTCGACACCTATCCGTACCTTCCCGGCGCGACGACCCTCGCCGCGCTCCTCCCGAGCCGGCTGTCGGCCGGCGGAGACCTCGTCGCGGCCGTCGCCGCGCTGGACGAGGCGGGGCGCGAGGCGGTCCGCGTCGAGCTGGAGGAGGTCGGCTGCGACGGATTCCACGGCGAGCGGGCGGACTGGTCGCTCATCGAGGTTTCCGGGACCGGAAGCGCCGAGCTCGACGGACTGGTCGGGCGGACGATCGCCCAGATCGCCGCGGCGGAAGGGCGGCGGCCCGTCGACGTCGTGCTCGACACCGTCGTCGCGGACGCGGGGGCGACCGGAGTGCTCATGCACATCGGCGACGAGGAGAACGTCCGCCGGATCATGCGCCACCCGCGGCACACGGGCGGGAGCGACGGCATCCTGATCGGCGCGAAGCCCCATCCGCGCGGATTCGGGACCTTCCCCCGCTACCTCGGTCGCTATGCGCGCGATCTCGGCGTGCTCGGGCTCGAGGAGGCGGTGCGACACCTCTCCGGCACGCCGGCCGAGCGCCTGGGGCTGCACCTCGGCGACGCGCCCCGCGGGGTGGTCCGCGAGGGCGCCACCGCCGATCTCGTCCTCTTCGACCCCGCGTCCGTCATCGATCTCGCGACCTTCGACGCCCCCCGGCAGGCGCCCGCCGGGATCGTCGAGGTCCTGGTCTCGGGCGTTCCGGTGGTGCGCGACGGTGCGGTCACGGGCGCGACCCCCGGCCGCGCGCTGCGGATGCCGCCGCCTCCGCATCGTGCGACGATCCCGCTCGCCGAGGCCGCGATCGATCCGATCGCCCCGCCCTTCCGCTGGACGCAGGCCACGCCCGTGCTCGCGGACGACGCCCTCGCGGCCTCCGCCGACCTGCTCCGGGCGGGCGCGGCCGGGGGAGGGGACGACGGCGCGGCCGTATCCGAAAGGGCGGTGTCCGAACGGGCGGCGCTCGCACGGACGGCGCCCGGCGGGCCCGCGCCGATCCGTCTCGTGGTCGATCCCGCCGTGGGCGATGCCGCCTCCGCCGCCGGACGCGTGGCCGTCGAGGCGTTCCGGGTCTCCGTCGCCGCCGACGGCGTCGAGGTCCGGGGCGCGTCGCCTGCGGGAGTCTTCCGCGGCGCGACGACGCTCCTCCAGCTCCGTGCCCCGGAGGCAGGGCCGCACGTGCGGGAGGCGGCGGGCGTCCGCATCCCCGCCGGGACGTGGTCGGGCGCTCCCGCCTACCCCTGGCGCGGTGTGATGCTCGACGTCGCTCGTCACTTCCGTCCTGCGGCGGACGTGCGACGGCTGATCGACCGGATGGCCGCGCTTCACCTGAACGTGCTGCACCTCCACCTCACCGACGACCAGGGGTGGCGGTTCGAGGTGCCGGGATACCCGCGGCTGGTCGAGGTCGGCGCGCGCCGCTCGGCGACGCAGCGCGGGCACGGCCCTCTCGCGACCGTGGAGCCGGGCGTGCACGAGGGGCACTACACGACGGCCGAGCTGCGCGCGCTCGTGGCCTACGCCGCCGAGCGCTTCGTCACCCTCGTTCCCGAGGTGGAGCTTCCCGGGCACGTGCAGGCCGCGCTCGCGGCCTACCCCGAGCTGCGCAACGCGGATGTCGGAGACGCACCGGAGGAGCCATGGCCGTCGTTCGGCGTGAACCCCCGGGTGCTCGCGCCGACGGAGGCGTCGCTCGCCTTCGGGCGCGCGACGATCGACGCGCTCTGCGACGTCTTCGACTCGCCGTGGATCGGCATCGGCGGCGACGAGGTGCCGGTGGACGAGTGGGAGCGCAGTCCCGCCGCCCGGGCCCGCATGGCCGAGCTGGGCCTGCCGGACGCCCACGCCGTGCAGCCGTGGTTCACGCGTGCCTTCGTGGCGCACGTCAACTCCCGCGGACGCACCGCGCTCGCGTGGGACGAGGTGCTCGAGGGCGAGGTGCCGGAGGGCACCCTGGTCGCCGCGTGGCGCGGACCGGTCGCGATCGCGGAGGCGCTGCGCCGGGGCTTCCCCGTCGTCGCCTGCCCCGACCTGGAGGTGTATCTCGACTACCGGCAGTCGGACTCTCCCGACGAGCCGGTCCCGGTCGGCCCGCCGCTGACCGTCGAGCACGCCTACACGCTGGCTCTTCCGGACGGGGTCAGGGGCGGCCAGGTCAACGTGTGGACCGAGCACCTGCCCACTCGCGACCGCGTGGACTTCGCGGTGTTCCCCCGGCTCCTCGCGACGGCGGAGCGCCTGTGGCTGGGCGGCCTGCCGGGAGAGTACGCCCGCTTCGCGGAGCGCCTGCCCGTCGGGCTTCGCCGGCTGGCCGCGGCGGGGGTGCGCTACCGGCCTCTCGACGGCCCGGCCCCGGACCAGCGACGCCCCGGCGTCCCCGGAAAGCCGATGACGGTGGAGCGGCGGGAGGAGATCGTCGCCGGGCTCGTGGCGAGGATCATCGAACGACAGTCACGGCACGACGCAAACCCCTGACCGGGGCCGAGAATCTCGAAGTAACGTTTCGGTAACCGGCCGAGGGGACACGGTCGGAGGAGCTTGCGCTCCGCCCTGTTCGTAAGGTGTACTAACAAACATGTCGGAGTCCGTTGAGCAGGTCCGCCCGCTGAGGGAGGGGACGCCGGTGGTCGTCGCGACCAACGGCGCCGCCGACCCCCACGCCTTCGGACCAGGGCGTCACCTCCGGAGCAAGGGCAAGGTGCTTCCCGAGCAGGCGCGCGGGCACAACCGGTCGCTCGTGCTGCAGACGCTGTACCACGCGGGCGCGATGAGCCGTGCCGACCTCTCCCGGGAGACCGGGCTCACGCGCGTCACCATCTCCGACCTCGTCGCGGAGTTCATCGCGGACGGCATCGTCGTCGAGAAGGGCGTCCGCGAGACGAACGGGCCGGGCAAGCCTCCGATCCTCATCGACATCGATCGCGGCGGACACCGGATCATCGGCCTGGACCTCTCCGGGCCCGGCGTGTTCTCCGGCGCCCTCCTGAGCCTGGACGGAGAGGTGCACGAGCGTCTGGAGGCGCCGCGTCCCCACGGTGGCGACGCGGCGTACGAGGCCGTACGCGCTCTCGCGTCCGATCTCGTCTCGCTGTCGCCGGTGCCGATCCTCGGGATCGGCGTCGGGGCCCCCGGCATCGTGCGCCCCGACGGCGTCGTGCTCAGCTCGCCGAACCTCGGCTGGACCGACTTTCCGCTCGAGCGCCTGCTCGGGACGGCGCTGGACCTTCCCGTCCTCGTGCGCAACGACGCGAACGCGGCCGCCCTCGCGGAGTACACCTTCGGCGCCGCGAACTCCGACATGCTCCTGGTCAAGGTCGGACGAGGAGTGGGTGCGGGGCTCATCTCCGGAAGCCAGCCGCTGGTCGGCAGCCGCTTCGCGGCGGGTGAGATCGGCCACGTCGTGGTCGGCACCGACGGCGGTCCGCTCTGCGTCTGCGGGAAGAGCGGCTGCCTCGAGGCCTGGCTCGGGGCGAACGGCCTGCAGCGGCGCCTGGACGAGGCGGCCGACGACGCGGAGCGCGACCGCGTGCTGCGCGACGCGGGCGCCCGGCTCGCGGTGGCCGTGGCCCCGGTCGTCGCCGCGCTCGACCTCTCCGAGATCGTCCTGTCCGGTCCCGCCGAGCTCCTCGACGGCGTGCTGCTGGAGACCGCGAGGACGACCCTCCTCGAACGGACCCTCGCGGGCGTCTTCGACGACATCGTGGTCCGCATGACGGCGCAGGAGGACATCGTCCTGCGCGGAGCAGCGGTCATGGTGCTGTCGAGCCAGCTGGGAGTGTCCTGATCCGATGAGCAACGCTCGCTCGCGCCGCCCCGAGGCGGTCGCGCACTGATGGTCGTGCCAGGAAGCGCCGGCGCCGAGAGGGCGAGGCCGATGCGGCTCGGCCTGGACGTCGGCGGGACGAAGACCGACGCGGTGGCGGTGGACGAGGAGGACCGGATCGTCGCACGCGTGCGCGTGCGCACCGGGTGGGGGCGGGAGGCCGTGGTCGCGACGATCCTGGACGCGATCGCGGCCCTTCGTGCCGAGGGCTCCTTCGGTCACGACGCCGTCGCCTCGGTCGGCGTGGGGATCCCCGGTCTCGTGGACGCGGAGGGCGGCCGCGTCCTGCACGCCGTCAACCTCGGCGTTCAGGAGCTCGACCTGGCGGCCGCCGTGCGGGAGGTCCTCGACGTCCCGTTCGCCGTCGAGAACGACGTCAAGGCCGCCGCTCTCGGCGCCGCCGCCCTGCACGGCGACCCGCCGTCGATGGCGTATCTGAACCTCGGCACGGGCGTGGCCGCGGGCGTCGTGGTCGACGGCGCCCTCTGGCGCGGGGCGCGGGGGACCGCGGGCGAGGTGGGGCACATCTCGGTCGATCCGCGAGGGCGTCTCTGCGGCTGCGGACAGCGCGGCTGCGTGGAGACGTTCTGCGGCGGCGGCGCCGTCGCCAAGGCCTGGGGGCGGCCGGGAGACCTGCCTGTCCTGGACGTCTTCGACGCGGCCGACGCCGGAGACCCGGCGGCCGTGGCGCTGCGCGACGACATCGCCTACGGCGCGGCCTCCGCGGTGCGGATCCTCGTGCTCAGCGCCGACGTCGAGACCGTCGTCCTCGGAGGCGGGCTCACCGCGCTCGGCGAGCGCCTGCAGAGCGTGGTGACGCGTCGGCTGCGCGAGGAGGCGGAGGCGTCGGCGTTCCTCCGGTCGCTCCGCCTGGATGAAAGAATTGAGCTGCTGCCTGCCGGATCCCCCGCGGCGGCACTCGGCGCGGCGCTGGTCGGCGCCGCGCACGAACGCTTCGGAACCGAAAAGGGAGCAGGTAGCCATGGCTGAGGTCGTCATCGTCGAGAGCGCGGAGCGCGCGGGAGAGCTGGTCGCCGACGAGATCGCGCGGCTGATCGCCGCCCGGCCGGACACGGTGCTGGGACTGGCGACAGGATCGACCCCGCTTCCGGTCTACGCCGCTCTGCGCTCGCGTCTGCAGGGCGTCGACGTCTCGCAGGTGCGCGGCTTCGCTCTCGACGAGTACGTGGGGATCGATCCCGCCCATCCCGAGAGCTACCGGTCGGTGATCACGCGCGAGGTCGTGGAGCCTCTCGGGCTGAACCCCGAGCTCATCCACGTGCCCGACGGCGCGACGGACGGCGTCGAGCACGCCGGCGCCGACTACGACGCGAAGATCAAGGCGGCAGGCGGGGTAGACCTGCAGATCCTCGGGATCGGCACGGACGGCCACATCGGCTTCAACGAGCCCGGCTCCTCCTTCGCGTCGCGCACGCGCGTCAAGACGCTGACCGCGCAGACCCGTGAGGACAACGCGCGCTTCTTCGACTCGATCGACGACGTGCCCATGCACTGCATCACTCAGGGACTGGGCACGATCCTCGAGGCCCGCCACCTGGTGCTGCTCGCGTTCGGCGAGGGCAAGGCGCGGGCGGTCGCCGACGCCGTCGAGGGACCGGTCGCGGCGATCCTCCCCGCGTCGGCGATCCAGCTTCACCCGCACGCCACGGTCGTGGTCGACGAGGCGGCCGCGTCGAGGCTGAGGCTCGCCGACTACTACCGCTACACCTTCGAGAACAAGCCGGCCTGGCAGGGCATCTGAGCCCGTCCCGCCGGGCCCGGGCCTCTGCGGCGGAGACCTCCTGCGCGGCCGGGGTCGCGAGGAGCGTCGACGATCCGGGTACGGGGCCGCGGTGACGCTCCCGGCGGGGAGCGTCGCGGGCGAGGATCAGCGTGGCCAGGCGAGGGGGAGCAGGTGCTCCTCGCTCAGCGGCGCGAGCGGGGTGCCTGCGACGTTGTCCGGGGTGATCCAGCGGAGCTCGGCGAGCTCGGCCTGGACGCGGACGTCGGACTCCT
>Ga0164243_10001792_pt1 | contig 36013 bp, 31 predicted proteins | sample OricompcompostOP_FD_108781 | JGI IMG/M metagenome (GOLD analysis project Ga0164243, IMG submission 108781) | Organic Plus compost microbial communities from Emeryville, California, USA - Original compost - Organic plus compost (OP) | ecosystem: Engineered > Solid waste > Mixed feedstock >...
GGCTCCGCGAGCTACCCAGCGTACCTGGCGCAGCGATCATCGCGACGTCGCCTCCTCACGATCCCCGCCTGTTCGTCGTCGAGCGGAGCGGTCTGATCTTTGTCTACGAGGACCAGCAGCTGCTGCCGACGCCGTTCCTCGACCTCTCCGAGAGCATCCGCGCCGGCGGCGAACAGGGCCTGCTCGGGCTCGCGTTCCACCCGGACTACGCCTGCAATGGCCAGTTCTTCGTCTACTACACGACGAGCACCGCCAACGTGGTCGCGCGGTGCACGGTCTCGAGTGACAACCCGAACGTCGCGAACCCCACCTGCACGCCGCTCCTGTCGATCCCGGATCGCTTCGCCAACCACAACGGCGGGATGATGGAGTTCGGCCCCGACGGGTACCTCTACATCGGCACCGGCGATGGCGGCAGCGGCGGGGACCCGGACGAGAACGCGCAATCGCTCGTCGATGGAGACAACACGCCGAGGAGCGTCGCGCTGCTCGGCAAGATGCTGCGCATCGACGTGAACACGACGTCCCCGGGCAAGGCCTACGGCATCCCGCCGACGAACCCGTTCGCGAGTGGTGGCGGCGCGCCCGAGATCTTCCTGATCGGCCTGCGGAACCCGTGGCGGTGGTCGTTCGACAAGCAGACCGGCGATCTGTGGATCGGCGACGTCGGCCAGGACGTGCTCGAGGAGCTGACGGTGCTCCGCGCCGGCGAGCAGGCGGGCAAGAACCTCGGATGGGACATCTACGAGGGCACCGCGTGCTTCGAGGGACCGTGCAATGACGCCGTCGCGGCGACGCTGGCGATGCCGCAGGTGGTCTACAACCAGGACGCCGGCTGGAGCTCGATCATCGCCGGCGAGGTCTATCGCGGCACCTGTTACCCCGACCTCGTCGGCTGGCACTTCTACACGGACTACAGCTCGGCGCAGATCGGCCTGCATCGCGCGCGCCTCCTCCCCGACAACTCGCTCGAGACCGAGACCGTGCCCCTCGCGATGCCGGGCAACGTCTCGAGCATCCACGCCGACGCGCGCGGCGAGATCTACCTGACGACGACCGGTGGTCGCGTCTATCACCTCGAGGTGGCGCCCTGAGCTCCACGACGCCTCCGGGCAGCGTGCCGTCGACCTCGCGCCGGATCGCGCTGGCGAACGGGCTCACCTATCACGTGCGCGAGTGGGGCGGCCCCGGTGACCGGACGTTCGTGCTCGTCCACGGCTTCGGGGACCTGGCGTACACGTGGAGGCCGGTCGCCGAGCAGCTCGCCCGGCACGGCCACGTGATCGCCCCCGATCTGCGAGGCCACGGCGACAGCGACTGGATCGGCGCGGGCGGCTACTACCACTTCCTCGACTACGTCGCCGACCTCGACGAGGTGATCACCCAGCTCGCGCGCCACGAGGTCGTGCTCGTCGGGCACTCGATGGGCGGCACCGTGTGCGGCTACTACGCGGGCGCGCGCCCTGCCCGGCTCGCCGCGCTCGTCCTGATCGAGGGGCTCGGTCCGCCCGACATGACGACGTTCGAGGGGCCGACGCGCACCGCGCACTGGCTCGACGGCTGGCGTACCGCGCGCGGCAAGGTCCGGCCGATGGCGACCCTCGCCGACGCCGCGGCGCGGATGCGCAGGCACGACGACCGGCTCGACGAGGAGCTCGCGCTCGAGCTCGCGTCGCATGGCACGCGGCAGGTCGAGGGCGGCTACGTGTGGAAGCTCGACCCGCTCCACACGACCGCCGGCCCGTACGCGTTCCGCGTCGAGCTCGCCATCAAGCACTGGCAGCGGGTGACATGCCCGGTGCTGATCGTCGACGGCGAGGAGAGCAAGCTCAACCTGCCACCCGAGGAGCGCGCCCGGCGACGCGCCCACTTCGCGAACCACCGCCACGTCGTCGTCGCCGACGCGGGGCACGCCGTGCAGCGCCACCAGCCCACGCGCCTCGCCGAGCTCGTCCTCGAGCACGCGACGGTCAGCCGCTGAAGGGCGTCGAAAGGCGAGCCCCTGCGCGAGCACGGCGCGTCCCGCAGACGCGCTACTCGGTGACCTGCGGCACCTGGATCTGCGCCGTGCGCCGGCCGCGCCAGCTCGTCGGCACGACGACGCGGAACGTCGAGCCCTTGCCGACCGTGGACTCGAGCTCGACCTTCACCGCGAGCAGGTCCGCGAGCTGCGCCACGAGCGCGAGGCCGAGCCCGATCCCGCCGTAGCCCTTCTCGTCACCGCGCTCGAGCTGCCGGAACGGCTCGAAGATGCGCTCGCGCTCCTCGGGCGGGATGCCGATGCCGGTGTCCTCGACCGAGAGCTCGACGCCGCGCTCGCTCGCCCGCGCACGGACGGTGACCGTGCCGCCCTCGGGCGTGAACTTGATCGCGTTCGCGACGAGGTTGACGAGCACGTGCGCGAGCCAGCGCTCGTCGCTCTGCACGCTCGGCAGGCCCGGCTCGACCTGGACCTCGAGCGCGATCTTCTTCGTGCCGACCATCCACGACACCGAGCTCGTCACGCGCTCGACCAGCCCCGCGACATCGACGAGCCCCGGGCACGCATCGATCTTGCCCGCCTCCGCGCGCGAGAGCTGGAGCACGTCGTCCACGAGCTGGAGCAGCGATTGCGCGCTTCGCTTGATCGAGGCGCACGCCTCCTTCTGGCGATCGGTCACCGGGCCGTAGACACCCGCCGCGATCACGTCCGCGAGCCCCTGCACGCCGTGGATCGGCGTCCGCAGCTCGTGCGTCATCGAGGCGACGAACTGGCTGCGCTGCGTGGCGGCCTCGATCAGCTGCGCGGTCCGCTTCTCGAGGTCCGCCTCCTTCTTGCGCAGCACGCGCAGCGTGCCGGCGGAGAAGAACGCGGGCACGCCGACGACGACCGCGCAGTATGCGATCGCGGTGACCGTGTAGCCGACGCTGGGCACGCGCCCGGGCTCACCGGGGACATCCGTCGGCGGCAGCACGCCGACGCTCATCAGGATCAGCATCGTCGCGAAGCAGACGACGATGAGGGCCGCCATCGCGATCGTCACCGACAGGTTCGACAAGAGCGAGAGGACCGCGATGATGATGACGTAGGTCGGAACGAGCGGGCTGAACGGTCCGCCCGTGAAGTACATCGCGGCCGTGAGCAGCACGACGTCGGCGACCGTGTTGATCGCCTGGGCCGGCATCACGAACCGATCGCGCGCGAGCCCGATCCACGCGAGCGTGTTGGTCACGAGCTTGATCCCGATCAGCGTGGCGTACGCCCACGTCCACGGCGTGAGCTCGAAGAACCACGCCGCGAGCGCGAGCACGGCGAACCCGACCGCGAGCGCGTACCCGCTCCAGATGCCGTACTTGAGGCGAACCCGGTTCGGGGGCGCTGCCAGCTCGCCGATCGAGGCGATGAACCCGGACTTCCGCACGACGCCGCCGATCGTAGCGGGCTACGCCTCGCCGAGCAGCTGACGAACCTGCGTCAGGAGCTGCACGAGGTCGAACGGCTTGCTGAGGTATCCGTCGGCGAGCGTGCCGAGCTGGACGGTGCGGTTCGACTGGTCGCGATCGGTGTAGACCGCGCTCATCAGGAGGATCGGCGTGGTCTTCCCCGTCGGGCGGCTCTTGATCTCGCGGCACAGCTCGAAGCCGTTCTTGCGGGGGAGCTGGACGTCGACGAGCAGGAGGTCCGGGGCGTCGTTCTCGAACTTCTCGATCCCTTCGGGGCCCGACGACGCGGCGACCGTCTCGTACCCGTTGGCCGCGAGGAAGTCCGACAGGATCATCTGGTTGACCGGATCATCCTCGACCACCAGGATCTTCTTCACGGGAGCGAGCGTAGCACCGATCAGAGGAACCGACTCGACGGGACGGGCCCCCCGGCCCACAGCCGTGACCTGGATCCCGGCGTCGGTGGCCACGTGCGCGCCACGAGCGCCGCCCACGCGTCGGGCTGGTCCGCGGTGAGGTCGGCGTCGTCGAGGCGCGGGCTCGCGAGGAGGTCTCGCGCGATCGCCTCGACGTCGCGCTCGTCCGCGTCCGACGTCGAGACCTCGCGCGTCGCGGGATCGACGACCGTCGAGGCGCCCCACGGCGGCACGAGCGACTGGTACAGAAGCGTCGTCACGTCGGGTGCGATCGGGCTGTCGACCGTCCACGGGCTCGCGTGAGCGAACAGCACCTGGCCCGGGCGGCGCTGCACGAGCTGCGGCACCGCGGCCGGCGGCAGCTCCGCGAGATCGTAGAGCACGACGAGCCCGGGGGCCGGCACGCCGACGGCGGGCCACGGCGCGACGGTGAGCCCGAGCCGCGCCGCGACCGCGTGCGCGACGATCGCGTGGCTCCGACCCTCGGGCGCGTACACGCACGGCAGCTCGAGCGGCGCGACCAGCGCGGCGAGCCGCTCGATGCCGGTCGCGAGCCGCGGCAGCGAATCGGCGAGCCACGCGTAGCGCCCGCGCATCGGCTCGTCGAAGCCATACGGCGACAGGTGCGAGAGCAGCCCGCCCGACAGCACGTAGTGCCAGCCGCGCAGATCGCGCGCGTCGAGCGGACACACCCCACGCACACGATCGGCGCGCTCGACGATGCCGGCGAGCGTCGCCTGGAGCGCCGCGGTCTCCGACGAGTCGGGCTGCAGGCGCGGCAGCACCTCGCGCGTCTTGTCGAGCTTGCCGGCCATCGCGGCGTTGAAGCCGTAGAGGTAGCGGCACAGGAAGCTCCGCTGACGCAGCGCCGCGTGCTGCTCGAGCACCTCGAGCGCGTCGTCGTACGCGAGCGCGCTCTCGAGGGCGCTCACGAGCTCGCACACGACCTCCTCGCTGTCCCCGACGAGCGCGAGGCAGTGCCAGAGCACGGTAGCCGCCATCGCCGGGCCGCCCGCGTCGATCAGCGCGTAGCCGAGCTCGTACAGCCGGTCCGGGCTCATCGGATCCTGCACCACCGCGTCGGCGATCTCGGCGAGCTCGGGGGCGCCGCGATGCTCGGCGAGCCGCGCGATCAGCTCGACCCAGCGCGGCAGCTCGGACGCTGCCAGCGCGCGCCCGCGCGGCCAGCCGAAGCTCGCGATCAAGCGCGCGAACGCCGCCTGATCGTCGCCGGCCGCGATCAGCGCGCGGATCGATACGACCTCGTCCTCGGCCATGTCGCCCTCACAGCCGCGCGAGCTGCACCGACGCGTCCCACAGCGCCTTGCGTAGCGCGGCGTCACGCGCGGCCACCGCCGGCGGCGTCGCCGTCCCGTCGCTGAAGTACGTGCCCGAGGGGTCGTCGACCGCCTCGGCGCCGGCGAGCCGCACCGCCGTGCGCGCACCGGCTTCGGGCGTGGTGCCCTGGACGGGGCCGAACCCCTGGCGCAGCAGCTTGGTCCCGACCACGCCGGGGTGGACCGCGTACGCGACGAGCCGCGCCGGATCGTGGCGCTCGGCGAGCTCGAGCGTGTGCATCACGCTGGCGAGCTTGCTCTGCGCGTACGCGGCGTACCCGGTCCACGCCTTCGAGAGCGTCAGATCGTCGAGGTGGATGCGCCCGCGCGTGTGGGCGATCGACGCGATGTTGATGACGCGCGACGGGACCATCGCGGCGCTCGCCTCGAGCCGCGGCGCGAGCAGCGCGGTGAGCAGGAACGGCCCGAGATAGTTCACCGCGAACGTGAGCTCGATGCCGTCGCCCGTGAGCGTGCGCTCGTCGGCGAAGATCCCCGCGTTGTTGACGAGCACGTGCAGCGCCGGGTGCTGCGCGAGCAGCTGCTCTGCGCCGCGCCGCACGGCGTCGAGCGAGCCGATGTCGAACGCGATGCCGTCGAGCTCGCCGCCCGGCAGCTCGTCGCGGAGCTGGGCGAGCGTCGCGTCGACCTTCGCCTTGCTGCGCCCGTGGACGATCACCTTCGTGCCGGCCGCGGCGAGCGCTCGCGCGGTGGCCCGGCCCATGCCATCAGTCGCTCCGGTGACGAGGATGACGCGGCGGTCGCTCATGCCGCGACCATAACTCAACGCGCGCGCAAAGCGCGGAGCATGGCGGGCGGCACGCGCACCACCGGCGGCGCGATCGCGATCTCTCTTGCACGCGCGGCGGCAGGCGTGGGGGTCACGCCGGTCCAGGCCGCGAGGCGCCCCAGGGCCGCCTCCCGATCAGCGCTGGCGAGCCCGCCGATCTGGGCCGCGTGGCTGCCCTGCGCGACGGTTAGGCGGAGCGAGTCCCTGGCATCGCCGAGCTCGAACTGGCCGCCGGTCCAGGGATCCCACTCACCGTACACGAACAGGAGCTGCGCCCCGTCCGTCCGCACCCACTGGTCGATGTCCTGCATCGCAGCGCCGCCATCGTAGGTGGGCACGACCGGCGGGAGCGCGCCCACGTAGTCCTCGTCCCCGTACTCGACGTGTGGAGCGAGGTAGTCGCCCCCGGTGTCGGGGAACCCGAGCTGCGCGTACGCCTGGTAGTAGTACGGCTCGAACGCGTCGATCGAGGCGTCGCTGTTGTCGCTCGGCGGCGAGACGGTGCTCAGGAACTGCCACAGGTCCTCGTCGCTCGCGGTCGTGGGCGGAAGCTGCTGGCACAACCCGACCCCGTAGTACTGCCAGAACGCCCACTCGAGGCTCGCGATCGAGGACTCGACCGCCGGACCGACCGCGATCCGCGTGTACGCGTGGCCCTGCGCCGTCGCGTCGTCGCGCGTGCGCTGCTCCATCGCGGCGCGCCGGTTGGACAGGAGCTCCACCGCGAGATCCCGGATCCCTTGCCGGCAGGCCGCGGGGCCGATCGTGTCGAGGAACGCCTCGTAGCGCGGATCCGGGGCGCCGAACGACAGCGGCGCGACGTACGGCACCGTGGCCTCGACATCGTCGGGGAAGAACCGGCGGTGGTACACGGCCGTCATCCCTCCCTTGGAGCCACCCGTCGTGACGAACGCACCGTCGTAGATCGTCCGCAGCGCGGCGATGATCGCGTGCTGGTCGTGCGCCATCTGCTCGATCGTCAGCTTCGACCAGTCCGCCGGCTCCGGTCGCGACGCGCCGAAGAACCGGTGCTCGATCGAGATCTGGTTGGCCGCGAGCAACCGCGTCAGCTCGACGGGGAAGTCCCGGTAGTAGTCCCAGTACCCCGACGTCTGCACGACCATCGGCGCGCGGGTGTCCTTGTGGAGCAGCGACACGTGCTGGACGAACGTCGGCCCGTCGGGATCGTCATGATCGACCGGCTGCGTGATCGCGAGGCGGATGTACGTGTAGCCCGGCGTCGACGTCGACCGCTCCTCGGCCGTGACGCCGGGGAGCGCGTTCAGCCGATCGAGGAGGTCTCCGCCGAGCGCGTCCGGCGGAGCATCTCCGTCGTCGCCGCACGCCGCGAGGCTGACCACGCCAGAGATCGCGAGGGCCAGCAGCACACGCATTCCGAGCATGGCCGGCAGCTTGCCACGGCCCCCCGCGGCAAAGCTCGCACCCGTCCTGGCATCTACCAAACCACCTGAGGCCCGAGACCTCCCTGCCTTGCCAGATCACGGAGTTATGGGGTAGGCATTGCGCCCTATGGCACTCTCCGTCGGCATCGTCGGCCTTCCGAACGTGGGCAAGAGCACGGTGTTCAACGCGCTCACGGCCGGCAAGGCCGAGGCCGCGAACTACCCGTTCTGCACGATCGATCCGAACGTCGGCGTGGTGCCGGTGCCCGACGCGCGGCTCCAGCGGATCCAGAAGCACATCCCGACCGAGAAGGTCCTGCCCGCGATCGTCGAGATCGTGGACATCGCGGGGCTCGTGAAGGGGGCGTCGCAGGGGGAAGGCCTCGGGAACAAGTTCCTCGCGAACATCCGCGAGACCAACGCGATCCTCATGATGGTGCGCTGCTTCGACGACCCGAACGTGATCCACGTCGCGGGCTCGGTCGATCCGATGCGCGACATCGACGTGATCGAGCTCGAGCTCGCGCTCGCCGACGTCGACACCGCCGAGAAGCGGGTGAAGAAGGCGCAGGGCGCGGCCAAGACGGGCAGCAAGGAAGGCAAGGTCGAGCTCGCGCTCGCCGAGAAGGTCCAGGCCCACCTCGCCGACGGCAAGCCGGCGCGCACGCTCCAGCTCACCGACGAGGAGAAGAAGCAGGTCGCGACCTACGGCCTGCTCACCGCCAAGCCCGTGCTCTACTGCTGCAACGTCGGCGAGGGCGACCTGCCGAACGGCAACCAGTGGAGCGACCAGGTCCGCGCGCGCGCCGAGAAGGAAGGCGCCGGCGTCGTGATCCTGTGCGGCAAGGTCGAGGCCGAGCTCGCCGAGCTCGCCGAGGAGGATCGCGGCGAGCTGCTCTCCTCGTACGGCCTCCAGGAGCCCGCGCTCGCCACGCTCGCGCGCGAGTGCTACCGCCTCCTCGGCCTGCAGTCGTACTTCACGGCCGGAGAGAAGGAGATCCGCGCCTGGACGATCCGCAAGGGTGCGCTCGCGCCGGAGGCGGCCGGCGTCATCCACTCCGACTTCGAGAAGGGCTTCATCCGCGCGCAGGTCTACACGCTCGCGGATCTCGAGCAGCACCACTCGGAGGCCGGCATCAAGGCCGCCGGCAAGCTGCGCATGGAAGGCAAGGAGTACGTCGTCCAGGACGGCGACATCATGCACTTCCTGTTCAACGTCTGAGCGTCGGTCCGCGCGTCCCGGGGTGTCCCCGGCGCGCACGCACCGGTCACAGCCCGTCGATCGCGACCGTGACCGCGCCGAGGTCGGTGACGCGGTTCGGCCCCTGGATCACCCGGCTCGTCAGGACCGGTCCCTCCCCGATCGCCGCGCCGTCGCCGTCGAGCGCGCTGATCGCCACGGTGTAGGTCGCCTCGGGCAGGACGGCCGTGAGGCCACCTCCGTCCTCGCAGGCGAAGATGTCCTCGAAGAACGACGTCGGGCCTGCGACGTCGGTGCTGAGCACGCTGACGCCGTCGATGTCCGCGACCTGTGCGCACGTCAGCGCGCTGTTGCTCGACGCGCCGACGAGCGCCCACGCGACCGCGAAGTACCCGCCGTCCTCGAAGATCGTGGTCGTCATCGTCGCGTTCGAGCTCGTGAGATCCACGAGCGCGGAGGTCGAGGTCGCGTAGGTGGCCGCCAGCGTGGCGTCGGTGATCGCGACATGCGTCAGGTACCGGCCCGCGAGCACCGGCACGATCGTCCCCTCGAGGTCGTCGCAGTCGAACAGATCGACGAGCGGAGGGCCCACCGGAGTGCCGTCGCTGCCCACCCGCTGCGAGTGGATCGCGGCGGTGTCGAAGCCCGTGGGGCACGGCAGCGGCACGCCCGGCGCGTCGACCGTCGCGATCGACCACCGCACAGTGGTCGCGTACTCCGCCTCCGACTCGCACGACGCCGAGCACCCATCCCCGGCGTCGACGTTGCCATCGTCGCACTCCTCGCCGGGCTCGACGACCGCGTTCCCGCACGACTCGGTTCCGCAGGTGACCGAGCAGCCGTCGCCGTTCACGGCGTTGCCGTCGTCGCAACGCTCGCCGGCGTCGACGATCCCGTTGCCACAGATCTCCGTCGTGCACGCGCTCGAGCAGCCGTCGCCGTTCGCGGCGTTGCCGTCATCGCATTGCTCGCCGGCGTCGACGATCCCGTTGCCACAGATCTCCGTCGTGCACGCGCTCGAGCAGCCGTCGCCGTTCGCGGTGTTGCCGTCGTCGCACAGCTCCCCGGGATCGAGGACCGCATCCCCGCAGGCCGGTTCGCTGCTCGCCTCGAAGATGCAGCCACCCAGGACAAGGAACCCCCACAGCCAGGCATATCTCGACATCACCCCTCCGTGCGCCCGTTATAACAGCGCGGACGCACCGCGCGCGCGAGCCAGGTGACGACCCGGCAAGGCAATGTTCCGCCGGCCACGAGATCCGTCGTGATCCCGAGCAGCTCCGCGCGGAGCGCCGGCGCGTCCTCGGCAGGCAGCTCGTAGCTCGCGGCGAGGAACGCCCACACCTCGTCGAAGCTGCCCGAGAGGTCGAGCTCCCAGCGCTCGAACGGGTGGACCTCCCAGCCCGCGAACAGCTGGCGCCACCCCGCCTCCGTGCGCGCGCGCGGATCGCCGAACCGGGGCGCGCGGCGCGGCGCGCGTGCGAGCAGGGCGAGGAAGCGGTGGAACGCGTCGTCCGGACCCGCCGTCGGCCCGCCGCCGAGCACCGCGAGGAACGTGCCTCCCGGGACGAGCACGCGCGCGAGCTCGGCGACCACCTGCTCGACGTCGTCGAGCAGCATGAACGCGAGGTGACACGCGACCGCATCGAACGCGGCGGTCGCGAACGGCAGCGCCTGCGCCCTGCCCTGCACCGCGCGACCGCGGGCGATGGCGGGGCTGCTCGCCGCGAGCTCGTCGACGCTGAGGTCGACGCCGACCGCCTCGGGGCCGAGGCGGCCGAGCAGCGCCCCGTCGCCACAGCCCAGGTCGAGCACGCGCGCGCGCGCCGGGACACACGCGGCGAGCCGGTCGTAGCTGCCGCTGCGCGCGAACACGCGCGACGTGATCCCGGGGTACCGCGCGTGGAACTGCCGCAGGAACGACTCGCCCTCGGTCACGGGCGCTAGAGTACCGCGCCGTGCGCTCGGGGCTCCTCATGGTCGTGCTCGCTGCCGCCTCGTGGGGAACGTGGAGCGTGTTCCTGCGGCCGACGGGCCTGCCGGCGACGGTGACCAGCCCGATCATCTTCGCCGTGATGGGGCTCGTGAGCCTGCCGGCCGCGCTGCGCCTGCCGCCCGCGCGCTGGGATCGCGCGACGCTGGCGCTGCTCGTCGCGAACGCGGCGTTCGACGCGCTCAACGTGCTCGCGTTCTTCGGTGCGATGTCGACGACCACCGTCGCGATCGCCGTGCTCACGCACTACCTCGCGCCGATCCTCGTCGCGCTGCTCGCGCCACGCTTCGACCGCGTCGAGACGCGCGGGGCCGCCCTCGCCGCGCTCGTCGCGATCGCCGGGCTCGCGATCGTCCTCGAGCCGTGGCGCGGGGCAGCGACGGGCGCGGTGCTCGGCGCGATCCTCGGCGCGTGCTCGGCGGTGTGTTACGCGGGCAACGTGTTCTGCGTGCGGCGGCTCGCGGTGCGGATCGGCGCCGCGCGCGCGATGGCGTATCACTCGCTGATCGCCGCGGTCGCCCTCGCGCCGCTCGCGGTGTCCGCGGTGGCGACCGACGTCGTCTCGCTCACGGCCGGCGATCTCGCGCTCCTCGTCGCGGGGGCGGCGACGATCGGCGCCGGCTCGGGAGTGGTGTTCGCGCTCGGGCTCGTGCGGGTCGGGAGCGCTCGTGCGGCGATCCTCACGTTCGCCGAGCCGCTGGTCGCGGTCGCGATCGGCGCGCTCGTGTGGCACGAGCCGCTGCCCCCGCTGGCGCTGCTCGGCGCCGCGCTCGTCCTCGGTGCCGGCATCTACGTTGCAGCTAATCCCGGCAATCATGCGCAGTAAGCCCCGGGTCACCATCGCCATGCCAGCCCTCAACGAGGAGCGCTACATCGCGGCGTGTATCGAGAGCGTGCAAGCCCAGGATTACCCGCGGGAGCTGATGGAGATCCTGGTCGCCGACGGCGGCTCCACCGATCGCACCCGCGAGATCCTCGCGCAGCTCAGCGCGTCGGATCCGCGCATCCGGATCATCGACAATCCGGCGCGTATCCAGGCGGCGGGCCTCGGCGTCCTGGTCAAGGAGGCGACCGGTGACGTGATCGTGCGCATGGACGTGCATTGCGAGTACGCGCCGGACTACGTCCGCAAGTGCGTCGAGGTCCTCGAACGCACGGGCGCGGACAATGTCGGCGGAGCGCAGCGCGCCAAGGCACGAACGTTCTTCCAGCGCGCGTTGTGTGCCGCACTCCGTAGCCCGCTCGGCACGGGAGGCGTCAAGTACCGCCACGACGGCGAGGGCTACGTGGACACGGTGTTCCTCGGTGCGTTCCGTCGGCGCGTGTTCGAGACCGTCGGGCTGTGGGACCCGCACGCGGTCACGAACGAGGACTCCGAGCTCAACCAGCGCATCCTCGCCGCTGGCGGTCAGATCTACCTGTCGCGCGAGATCGTCGTGCACTACTTCCCGCGCGACTCGTATCGCGGGCTCGCGACGCAGTACTTCCGCTACGGCACCGGGCGCGCGCGCACCCTGCTCAAGCACGGCAAGTACCCCACGCTGCGCCCGCTCGTCCCGCTCCTCACGATGAGCACGCTCGCGGCGACCCTCGTCGTGCCGCTGCTGTGGCCGCTCGCGCCGGCGGCGTTCGGCGCCTACGCACTCGCGACCGGCGCCGAGGCGGTGCGCTTCGGGCGCCCCGTCGGGCTGCGCGCGATCCCGCTCGTGTGGGCGATGTTCCCGGTGATGCACGCGGCGCACGCCGCCGGCTTCGCGCGCGGGCTCGTGCGGTACGTGCTCGAGCCCGACTGGGCGGAAGCAGAGCGCGTCGCGCCGCGCAAGACGCTGCTGCGCGCCGTGTAGCCGCGCTCAGTCGGGCACGACGACGCGGCCCTCGACGAGCCGGATCAGATCGCGCGCGATCGCGAGCTGTACGCCGCGGGTCACGCGCGCGGTGACGTGGTCGGTGATGCGCGCGAACCCGAGCAGTCGCGCCGCGTCGCGGACGAGGTCCGGTGCCGGGATCCCGGAGGCGCGCTCGACGACGATCCGCGCCGCGGCGGCGAGCTCCGCGAGCGGGACCTCGGCGATGTCGCGCCGGGCGGCGGGCCCGTGACCGGCGACGCGGACCGGCGGCACCGACGACGGATCCTGGTCGAGCCGCCACACGATGTCCTGCTCGTCGCCCCACGCGCCCCGACCCTCGAGCGCCGCGCGCACCTGCTCGGTGACGCGCTCGGTCACCTTGCCGATGCCGAAGTAGCCACCGACGCGACGCGCGAGCAGCCCGATGTGCATCGGCGCCTCGGCCGCGAGCACCTGCTCGATGACCTTGCCGAGCTCGGCCACGTGCCGCGGCGCGAACAGATCGTCGGGCTTGCGGCGTCCGTTCGGGATCGCAGCGGCCAGGTACGGACCGATGGCGATCGCACCGCGCGCGAGGCGCAGGCGCGTGCTGGTGGTCGTGCCGTCGAGCGCGGCGAGCGGCGTCGCCTCGTTCGGGCCGGAGCCCGCGGCGAGCAACGCGCCGGTGTCGGCGACGGCGACGGGCGCGGGCGCCACGACGGGCGGCCGCGTGCGCTTCGGCGGGATCCGCACGACCGGCGAGGAGCCCGCGGCGAGCTCCGGGCGCGTTCGCGCGGCGCGCGGCCGCGGCGGCGTGGTGGTCGAGCGCCGCTGCCGGCTCGCGGCGACGGCGGCCACGATCGCGCCGTGCGCCCGCTGGATCTCGCGCTCGGGATCCGTCCACCAGTCGAGGCTCGCGATCGTGTGGACCCGCCAGCCGAGCTGGGCGAGCAGCTGCGGCCGCAGGCGATCGCGATCGCGTGCCACCGCGGCGCTTGCGTACGCGGGACCGTCGTGCTCGATCGCGAGCACGAACCGCCGAGGATCGGCCGGATCGACCACCGCGAGATCGATCCGGTACGCCCCACACCCGACCTGGTGGCGCACGGTCCACCCGCGCTCGCCGAGCGCCCGCGCGATCGCGTCGGTGATCGGGGTCGCCGGCGGTGCGTCGTCGGCAGCCCGCGCCGCGTTGCCGCCCGCGCGCGCGAACGCGAGGAACGCTGCGAGATCGCGCAGGGCCGGCGACGCCTCCTCGGGCACGTCCTCTGGAGCGAAGCTCGAGAACGCGATCAGCTGCTCTCGCGCGCGCGTGATCGCGGCGGCGATCCGGCGGGCGCCTCCCGGCTCGGAGAGCGCGGCGCCCGCTGCGTCGAGCGCACCACCCACGGACAGCAGCACGACGTCGCGTGCGTGCCCCCCGACGGCGTCGACGTGCTTGACCCACGGCGGCTCGAAGGGAGCCACGGCGCCCGGCGGTGGCTCGAACAGCGCATCGAGCGACGGATCACGCCGTCGCGCCTCGTCGAGGAGATCCTCGATGCGCTCCTGCTGAGCCCGACACAGGGTGATGACGCCGAGCGAGCGCAGGCGCTGCGCGGGATCCGCGAGCCGGGACAGCACCTCGGCGACGATCGCCTCGGCCTCCCCGGACGCCCCGGCCTCGACGCGTCGCCAGGCCACGCCGAGGTCGGTCGAGACCTGCGCGACCGGCAGGACCTGGAGGCGGTCGTCGTAGTAGCGCTGGTTCGCGAACGCGATCAGGTCCTCGTGGCGGGCGCGGTACTGCCAGCCGAGCTGGAGCTCGGGCAGCTGCGCCGCGAGGCACGCGTCGAGCACGCTCTCCACCTCGACGCTCGCGGGCGCGGGCTCGTCGAGCGCCGCCACCGGTGGAGGCAGCTGCGCGCGATCGCCGACGACCACCGCGGACGCCCCGCGCGCGAGCGCGCCGATCGCGTGCGCCGTGGGGAGCTGCGAGCTGTCGTCGAGCACCACGAGGTCGAACTTCGGCAGCGCCGGATCGAGCAGCTCCGCCACCGCGACCGGTGTCGCGATCACGCACGGCGCGAGCCGCGTGAGGATCGTCGGCAGCTGCGCGAGCACCTCCCGCACCGGGCGGGCGCCGCGGCGCGCGAGCTCGGCGAGGAGCACGCCCACCTCGCCGTCGGGCTCGGCCGCGCGAGGATCGTGGGGCTTGACGCCGCGGGGCACGCGCTCGGCGATCCGGACCAGGGCCCGCGCCCGCGCGAGCGCGAGGGCGCCGCGGTCGAGATCGGCGAACGCGCTGACCTGCGCGTGGTAGGCGGCGCCGTGGCCGAGCATGCGATCGCTCGCGAGCGCCGGGGTCCTGGAGAGCTTCTCCTCGGCCCACGCGAGCAGCGTGGCGCGCTCCCACGCGCGGGCGAGCTCCTCGGCGCCGAGATCCCCGCGGTCGATCGCGGCGACGGCCGGTCCGACTCCATCGGCGAGCGCGCCGCGTCGCGCTGCGTGGAACGCGACCCACGGGCGCAGCGCGTCGATCGAAGCGCGAAGGGTCGCGACCTGCCCGGCGAGCTCCGGCAGCGGGTCGTCGCCCGCGGCGAGCGACGCGGCCGGGATCCCGACGAGATCGGAGACGTCGGCGAGCGCGGAGCGCCACCGCGTGACCGCATCCGCGAGCTGCACGAACGGCGAGCCCTCGAGGCTCTCCGCAGGGCGCGCGGTCGCGGAGGCAACGGGCGTCGACGCCGACGTCGACGTCGCATCGGCCGTCGGGCTCGCCGCGACCTGCGCGACCAGCGCCCGCCAGGCGGAGGCCCGCGCCGACTCGCCGCCCGCGACCTCGATCGCGTCGAACGCCTTGCGCAGCTCCCCTGCCCAGCCGACCGCCGCCTCGATCGCGTCGAGGTCGATCGCGCGGAGCTCGGCGTCGGTCGCGAGCCCCGAGCGAGCGAGCTCGCCGAACCAGCGCCGCGCGGGCCCGGCGGCGGCGAGGAGCGCGGCTCGGCACGCGCGCTCCGCGATCACGGCCTCGAGCGCGGCGATCATCTCCTCGTCGGTGGCGAGCTGACCGGGCCGCGCCGCCGCACGCACCGCCGCGCGCGCCGCGCGCAGCGCCATGAAGCGCACCGGGGCCACGCGACGCGTCCACTTGCGGAGCTGCATCCACATCGCCGGCGCGTCGAGCTCGGCGATCCCGTCGGTGAACCGCCCCTCGATCTCGACGACGAGCGCGCGGTGCTTCGTCGCGAGCGCCAGGTAGGTCATCGGATCGCGCGGGACCTCGATCGACCCGCCGCCGCGCGCACGCACCAGCGCGACGCGCTCGGCGACCTCGTCCGTGCGGCTCGCGCGGAGCTGCGTGAGGAGCTCCGCGCCGGGCCGGGGGGACGTGGCCGCGAGCGTCGCGAGCGTGCCGAGCGCCTCGAGCTGCTCGCGCGAGCGCGCGACGACACCCGGGACCAGCGCGGTCACCTCGCGCACCGCCGCGTCGAGCACGCGCACGGCCGCCGCGGTCTCGTCGAGCGCGGCGAGCGCGCGCTCGCGATGCTCGGGCAGCCAGCGCTCGATCGTGGCGGCGCGCCACGGGTGCGTCGCGGCCGGCTCGACCTCGGCGGCCGCGGCCGCGAGGCGGGTCACCGCGGCGAGGCGCCGCTCGAACGTGGCGCCATCGAGCGCGTGGGCGTCGGGATCCGCCAGCGCCGCGCGCGGCGTCGTTCGGAGCTCGACGAGCCGCCCGATCACCTCGTGCAGCGAGCGCCCGAACGGGCCGACCTCGTGCAGCGCGGCGACGTGGGCGTCGAGCGCGGCGCGGAGCTCGGCGAGCCGCGCGTCCCCTCCGCTCGGCGCCGTTCCCGGGCGGAACGCGCGCTCGAGCACGCGGCCGAGCTGGTCGAGCACGGCCGTCGGGGGCCGCTCGGCGGAGACGAGCGACAGGCAGAACTCGCCGAGCCCGACCGCGGTCAGGCGGTCGTGGACGACCTCGAGGGCCGCGCGCCGCGGCGACACGAACAGCACCGACTTGCCGTCGCTGATACAGTGGGCGATCAGGTTCGCGATCGTCTGCGACGCGCCGGTCCCCGGCGGTGCCCGGAGCACGAAGCTCGCCCCCGCGGCGGCCGCCGCGACCGCCGCGAGCTGGCTCGCGTCCGCATCGAGCGGCGCGAGCAGGTCCGCCGACGCGCGCGGCCGGGTCACCGCCTCGGCGGCCGCGATCGACGCCTGCGCGAACGGGCCCGACGGCGCGGCGAGCTGCGCGACGACCGGGCTGTCGACGACCGCCTCGCCGAGCCGTTCGAGATCTCGCCACAGCGCGATCCCGTCGAGCGAGAACACGCCGATCGCCGCCGAGCGATCGAGGCGCCAGCCCGGCCGGGTGCGCGCGAGCTCCTCCGCTGTCGCGAGCAACGCCGGCAGCTCCGCGAGCGCGAGCTCGCCGCCGGTGTCGTGTTGCCCCGGGGCGAGGTCCACGCCGACGTCGCGGCGCAGCTTCTCGACGAGCGCGTGGTTCACCGTGGGCGCCGGCCCCGGTGCGGCGACGACCGTCGAGCTCCCGTCCGCGCCGCGCGCGAGCGCGACGGGCCACAACGCGAGCGGCGCCCGATGCGCCACGTCGTCCGCGTCGCACCACGCGAGCACGCCGACCGCGAGCCACAGCACGTGGAGGCCTGCGTCGGCGAGCTCGGCGCGCGCGCGGCGCCGCATCCGTACGAGCCGTCGCGCGAGCTCGGGCGCGGCGAGCGGGACGCGCAGCACGCCGCGATCGAGCGCCGGCTCCTCACCGGACTCGAGCGTGAACGCGCGCCCCGCAGCGAGCGCCTGCACGAGCGCGAGCGGCTCGACGCCCGGGACCGGGAGGTACGACGGATCGTCGGCGACGTCGAGCAAGCGCCCGCTCAGCGAGCGATCGCGGACCCACTGCTTCCACCCTTCGACGCACGCGCGAGCTGGATCGATCACGCGGTCAATCTACGCCATGTGCACCGATGCTCGACGAGGATGCGACGCGCAGGGATCTCCCCGGAGATCGCCTCACGCGCGCTGCTCCGACGCTCCACGCGCGCGAGGACGAGCGAGGAGACGCGCCGTGCGGATCGCGTATGCTCCACGCCATGGCCGAGACCACCTATCAGGGAAGCTGTCACTGCGGCGCCGTCCGCTATCACACCAGCCTCGATCTCTCCGCCCCTGTCATCACGTGCAACTGCTCGATGTGCGGGCGCTCCGGCACGATGCTGGCGTTCGTCCCGCCCGACAAGTTCACGCTCGACAGCGGCGAGGACCACCTGACCAGCTACCAGTTCAACAAGAAGGCGATCGATCACGTCTTCTGCAAGACGTGCGGCATCAAGCCGTTCGCGCGCGGTCAGGGCCCGAACGGGCCGATGATCGCGGTCAACGTGCGCTGCCTCGACGGCGTCGACGTGTTCGCCATCAAGACCGAGCAGGTCGACGGCAAGAGGTTCTGACTCAGATCTTCTTGTTCCGGCGCTGCTGGAACGAGTACGGGCGGTGCGACGCCTTCTTGTCGCCGTCCTCGCCCTCGTCGACCGGGGTGCCCGCCAGCGGCTCCTCGGCGCCCGGCCGGAACTTGATCGCGGACAGCGGGCTCTCGCCGACGAGCACGCGGTCTCCGCTGCCGATCAACGCCTCCATGCCCTCGAGCTTGTCGATGTCGTCGAGGATGTCGTCGACGGTCGCGTAGCGCTCGCTGCGCGAGTCGCGCGTCATCCGATCGAAGATGTCGTCCACGCCCTTGGGCATGCTCGGGTTGATCTGCGACGGCATCGGCGACCGCCGCCCCGGCAGCTTCCGCGTGAGCAGCTCGTAGAAGATGATGCCGAGCGCGTAGATGTCGCCCTGCGGTCCGGCCGACATCGGATCGGTGTAGAGCTCCGGCGCCATGTACGCGACGTTGCCCATGCCGACGTAGATCTGGCGGATCACGGCGTGGTCGCGCTCGACGATGCGCGTGAAGCCGAAGTCGGAGACCTTCACGTTGCCGTAGCCGTCGATCAGCAGCTGCTCCGGCTTGAGCCCGCGGTGATAGACGCGCTGGTTGTGCGCGGCGCGCAGCGCGTGCAGCGTCTGGAGCAGGTACTTGAACACGAGCTCGGTCGGCAGCTCCTCGGCGTCATTGATGAGCCGGCGGCACGAGCCATTCGGCGCGAGCTCGGTGACGACGTACGGGTACTCGGTCCACAGGTTCACGTCGTGGATCGGCAGGATGTTCGGGTGCGCGAGGTTTCCCCACGCGCGCACCACGTCGGTGAACCGGCGGACGATCTCGTTCCGCTGATCCTCGCTGAAGAACCCGAACAGATCGCGGATCTCCTTGAGCGCGACCTCGCGGTTCAGGGCGACCTGCCGCGCCCTGTACACCGTCCCCATGCCCCCTGACCCGATCGACGCGAGCTTCTCGTACCGGTTCTCCATGTCGCTTGCCTGGATCTCGCCGCCCGCGACCGCGGATGGACGCCCCCCCGAGGTGGTGATTTTCGGCTCCTTGCGCGGCAGGGGCCCCGTCGACGACACCTCGCGAATCGCCGACGACATCACCCCGGACTGCGTCCCCATCGGGACCGGGCTCCCCGGCACCGCCGCCATCGCGCGGCTCTGCCGCAGCTTCTTGAAGTGGCTGACGGCGCGCTCGGTGAACTCGGCGAGGTTCCCGCCGTTGACGACGGTCTCGCCGTCGGGCGTCACCTCGAGGATCTCGCTGCCGCGGTCGTGGCGCAGATACCCCGACTTCTCGAGGAAGCCGATGTACTCGCCGAACGGAATCGAGACGGCTCCTTCGCACACGCGCCGGATGTCGTCGTACCGGTTCTGCCGACCGTACCTGGCCTCCGCCATCACGTTCGCGAGGATGAAGCGGGCCTCCTCGCAGAGCACCTCTTTCGTGACCTTGGCGCGGCCTTCCATCCCGCGAATTCTAGGCAGGTCGAGCACATGGAATCAATCAAGCGGCGGTCCCTCTCGGTACAGCCGCTCGATCAGCGGGCGGTCGGCCGGCAAGATGTCCCATTCACCCGGAAGCTCGTTCGTCGCGACCCACGCGAGGTCCGCGACCTCGACCGCGCGCGGCACCGAGCCCGGCGCGAGCCGGCACGCGTACACCAGCATCACCAGGTCGAACGCCGGGTACGCGTGGAACAGGACGTCCCAGATCCGACCGACGCTCGCGGTGACGCCGAGCTCCTCGGCGAGCTCGCGCGCGAGCGCGTCCGTCGGGGACTCGCCCGGCTCGACCTTGCCACCGGGCAGCTCCCAGTGCAGCGGCAGCGCCTGGTCGGCGCGGCGTTGGGTGATTAGGACGCGCCGATCGTCAGCGACGATGAGGCCAGCGACGACGAGCTTGCGCGCGCGAGGTTCAGCCATGGAAGAGCGAGCTCCGGTCGAGGAGTGGGGTCGTGCACGGCGGACCGTCCGCGTGCAGGTACTGGAGAACGCGGCCCGGCGCCGCGGCGAAGATCGTCGCGCTGCGCGTGCCGTACCCGTCGGTGTGGATGCACGCCGCGGTCAGCGCGTGCGCGATCTCCGGCGGGTGACGCGACGGCGGCACGAGCTCGATCGGCGCGCGCGTGTGATCGGCGAGCGCGGCGTGCAGCGGCTCGATCACGGCGGACAGCGGCGGACGATCCCGCGTCACGCGCTCGAGCGCCTCGCGCAGCCGGACCCCGCGCGGGAAGCCCGGCGCGTCGAGGCGATCGTTGCACAGGACGTGGATGCCGGGAGCGAGTGGTTCGACCTCGAACGTCCCCTCGGTGCGGGCGTACGCGATCGACACGCCGCGCGCGTCACCCCACACGAGGTTCATGCTCGCGTAGCGCGCCGGATCGATCGTGCTCACGTACGCGGCTGGATCGTCGGCCTCGGCGAGCTCGCGTACGACGAGACCGCGCGAGCGGAGCCCCGGTGGTGGTGGCGCGAGCACGCGCTGGTTCGTGACGGCGGCGAACTGCCCGTCCGGACGAACCGCGAGCCAGGTCCCGCCCGACAGCTCGTCGACACCAGCGACGATGCCGGACGTCCAGCGCTGCGGGGGGCGCGTCGGCCGCGCGTACATCTCGTCACGGTTCGCCGCGACCACGAGCGGCGCGTCCGAGACGACGTCGAGAAGAATTGCGATCGTGCACATCGTATTGAAAAAACGACGCAAGAGTACGCGACGTGCCTTGCACGGGTGCCTTCCCGCCCCTACAGTGCCGCCGAGATGAGACTGTATCCAGGCAAGGTCGATACCATCGCCGCCGAGATCATCGCGACGTTGACGCAGGCCGGTGATATCGAGGTCAGCGATAACAACGAAGCCCAGCTGGATGCGGCCGCTGTTCTCAAAGAGTACATCCGCGTGGACAAGGAGCTGACGGAGCGGGCGAAGGACATCCTCGAGATCCGAGGCCTACCCTACTCCCACCTCGGCCGCACGAAGCGGCAGCTCGCGGAGCAGAAGGACTTCGGGCTCGGCGAAGAGGGCCTGTCCTGGATCGCGAACCAGATGCTCGAGGCGTTCATGTCGTCGCGACACATCGATGAGGTGTTTGCCGAGGACGCGATCCTGCGCCGGAAGATCAAGGACATCTGCAAGAAGCACATGCAGGTGGACGAGGCGATCGATCAGGAAGTCCGCGATCGCATCAAGAACCTCGAAGAGGGCACCCAGGCGTGGGAGATCGAGTACGGCAAGGTGCTCGAGCAGATCAAAGCGAAGCACGGCATCAAGGAGTGATGCTGCGCCTCTCGCCGGTCCGCGCCGAGGCGGCGCCTGGCGAGCGTACTGGAACATCGTAGCCGGCCGCGTCACGCCGGGCCCCGCACGGCCCCCACCCCACGGGGCCTCGGGGGGGGGGCTACACGGGCAACCCGAACGCCTCGCGGATCTCGCCGACGACCATCTCCGCGAGTCGCTGGATCAGCTGCTCGCCCTCGGCGATCGAGGCCGCCGCTGGATCGCCAGCGTACGCGAGCTCCATGCCCATCGCGGTGAAGGTCGTCACCCCGGCCTTCAGCTTCTCCGACAGGCTGATCGGCACGGGCGTCAGCGTCGTGCGCACCGGCTCGTCCACGAGCTCGGGCGCCGCCGCCATCACGATCGAGGTCTCGTAGCGGCCGGCGTGGCACGCGCCGCTCTTGAACTCGGCCGACAGCGTCTTCGCCCACTTCTTCGCGAGCGGGCACGCGTAGGAGACCTTGCCTTCGCGGCCGGGCAGCACCGCGCGCACCGCGGCGTCGTGCGCGGGTTCGAGGTGGTTGTTCACGAGGCACACGTGGCGCAGGCCCTGCGCGAGCAGCCCGTCGCAGATCGCCGCGACGTACGCGGTGAGGACGTCGGCCGGGATCGTGACCGCGCCGGGAAACCCGACCGCGCACTCGGTGACGCCGTAGCTCACCGCCGGAGCGATCACCGAGGTCAGCGGCCCCTTCTTCTCGAGGAGCTCGTGCGCGCGCACGCACGCGGCCGCCGAGATCACGACGTCGGTGCCGAGCCCGAGGTGCGGGCCGTGGGGCTCGGTCGAGCCGATCGGCACGAGGGCGACGACGGGGCGCTTGCCGCCGAGCAGCGTGTACAGGGACGCGGTGGTGTGACGCGCGAGGAACTTCTCCGTCATGGCTACTCTCCGCCGAGCTCGCCGCGCTTCTCGCGCTCGAGCAGCGACTTCTTGTCGACCTTGCCGCGGTCGTTCTTGGGAAGATCGTCGACGAACGCGATCCACCGCGGGTACTTGTGCTTGGACAGCCGCGCCTGCACGTGCGCCTTGAGCTCGGCGACGAGCGCGCGCCTGCCGTCGGGCGAGGCGATGAGGTCCCGGGCGTCGGGCCGCAGCTCGACGAGCGCCTTCGGCTTGGTCAGCCCCTGGTCCTCGGCGGGGATCACGGCCACGACCGAGACCGCTGGGTGCGCGAGCAAGCAGTCCTCGACCTCGCGCGGCGCGACGAAGATGCCGCCGACCTTGAACAGGTCGTCGGCGCGCCCCTGGAACCACAGGTAGCCGTCGGCGTCGATCGAGAACAGGTCGCCGGTCCGGCACCAGTGGCCGTGGAACGTCTTCCAGCTCTTGTCGCGATCGCGGAAGTAGCCGTGCGCGACCGAGTCGCCCTTCACCCAGAGCACGCCGATCTCGCCCGGCGGCAGCGGCGTGGCGCCCGCGCCCTCGGCGTCCTCGGGGAGGATGCGCAACGTGTAGCCCTCGACGGCTCGGCCGAGCGAGCCCGGCTTCACATCCCCGGGGCGGTTCGTGCAGTAGATGTGGAACATCTCGGCCGAGCCGATGCCGTCGTAGACCTCCGCGCCGAAGCGCTCGGTGAACCGCCGCAGCAGCGGCTCCGGTAGCGCCTCTCCGGCCGACAGGTGGAACCGAACGCACGACAGGTCGAGCCCGGGCTCGCCGCGCGCGCGACGCTCGTCGTCGAGATCGAGCAGCTTGCCGAGCATCGTCGGGACGTTCGTGACGATCGTCGGCCGGTAGCGCGCGATCGCCGCCGCGACGCTCTCGGCCGTGGGCCGCTCGCTGAACAGCCCCACCGTCGCGCCGACGGCGAACGGGAACCACAGGTTCGTGCCGGTCGCGTACCCGAAGAACAGGCGCGGCACGCTGACGGTGACGTCCGTCTGGCGATAGCCGACGGTCCGCTTCGCGTACACCTCGGTGTTGAACGCGAAGTCGCGGTGGCTGTGCATCGCGGCCTTCGAGCGCCCCGTCGAGCCGGACGTGAACAGCCAGATCGCGGGATCGTCGCGGCGGATCCGCGGCCGCGGGTGATCGAGCGACTGCCCCTGGCGGATCGCGGCGTCGAGCGAGACGACCCGCGGCGCGCGAGACGTGCGCCCCACGAGCTCGAGCGGCACCTGCACCGGCGCCTCGGGATCATCCCCGGTCGCGGCGTCGGGCGCGAGCAGGATCGTGTGCAGCGCGGGCAACGCCGGCAGCGCCGGGGCGAGCGCGGCGGCCACCGCGGGCGTCGTGATGAGGACGCTCGCGCGCACGTAGTCGAGCACGTACTCGAGGTCGCTCGTCGGCGCGATCGGGTTGCCCATGGTGAGCACGCCACCGGCGGCGAGGGTCCCGAAGATCCCCCACGCGAACGGCGGGATGTCGGGCAGCACGATGTAGACGCGCTGCTCCGGGCGCAGGCCGCTCTCGATCAGGAACTGCGCGAGCGAGCGCGCGCGGTCGGCGACCTCGCCGTAGGTCCACGCGCGGTCGCCGAACCGGAGCGCGACCTTGTCGCCGAGCCCCTCGCGCTCGCGATCGAACAGGAAGTAGGTCGCCAGATCGAAGTCGTCGGGGAACGTCGGCGTCGTGCTCGTCGTGATGCTCACCTTGCCGCTCCTTGCGCCAGCGCCCTGCCGATGATCGTGCGCTGGATCTCGCTCGTACCCTCGTAGATGCGCAGCGGGCGGATCGCGCGATACAGGTGCTCGACGATCGCGCCCGCCATCACGCCGCGCCCGCCGAACAGCTGCACCGCGCGATCGATCACGCGCTGCGCGGCCTCGGTGGCGCCGAGCTTCGCGATCGAGACCTCGGTCGTCACCTTGCGGTCGGTCGTGTCCTTCGCGTGCGCCGCCCGAAGCACGAGCAGCCGCGCGGCGTCGAGATCGACGACCATGTCGGCCAGGTGCGCCTGCACGAGCGGTTGCTCGGCGAGCGGCTTGCCGAACTGGACCCGGCCGGTCACGAACGCGAGCGCCTCGTCGAGCGCGCGGCGCGCCATGCCGACCGCCGCGGCCCCGACGGACACCCGGAACGCGTCGAGCGTCTGGAGGGCGAGCTTCATGCCCTGCCCCACCTCGCCGATCCGCGCCGCCGCCGGCAGCCGCACGTCGCGCAGCTCGAGCGCGCCGATCGGGTGCGCCGCGATCGCGGTCAGCGGCCGGACCGTGACGCCCGGCGTGTCGAGCGGGACCCAGAACGCGGTGAGGCCGCGCCCGCCGAGCGTCGGATCCGTCGACGCGAACACCGTCGCGTGCTCGGCGAGCCCGAGGTTCGAGATGAACAGCTTGTCGCCGTCGAGGCGGTAGCCGTCGCCGTCCGCGACCGCGCGGGTCTGGATCGACGCGACGTCGGAGCCCGCCTCCGGCTCGGTGAGCGCGAACGCGGCGACGTGGGTGCCGCGCGCGAAGGCGTCGAGCGCGGCCCGCTGCGCCGGCGAGCCCGCGAGCACGAGCGGGTGCGTGCCGAGGCCCTGCACGGCGAGGATCGAGTCCGCGCGCGCCGAGACGTAGCCCAGCATCTCGCGCGCGAGGCACAGCGCGCGCGTGTCGACCGACGGGCTTGCGATCACGGGCGCGGCGCGTGACGTCCCGCCGGCGCCCGTCGGGACCACGAGATCGTAGAGCCCGAGCTCGCCGAGCGCCGCCGAGGCCGCGCGGTCGCGCTCGTCCTCGGTCGCCTGCCACGACGGATCCTCGATCGCCGCGATGCGCGCGGCCGCGGCGCGGAGGCGCTCCGCGAGCGCGGCGTGCTCCGCGGTGAAGAACATCGGTAGATCGTCGGACGACAGCTTCATTCGCTCACTCCGGCGCGCCGCGGAACCGCGCCGGGCGCTTCTCCTTGAACGCGGCGTGGGCCTCCGCGAAGTCGGGGTGCTGCATGCACAGCGCCTGTGCCTGTGCCTCGGCCTCGATCGCCTCGGCCAGCGCCATCGTGTGCTCGCTCTCGATCATCTGCTTCGTAACCGAATGCGCGAACGCCGGGCCCCTGGCAAGCCGCGCCGCCCACTCGCCCGCGAGTTTCACGGCCGCCTCACCGTCGGGCACCACGCGGTTGACGAGCCCGATCTCGAGCGCGCGCTTCGCGTCGATCTTGTCGCCGAAGAACAGGAGCTCCGACGCGTGGCCGAGGCCCACGATCCGTGGCAGCAGATACGTGATGCCCATGTCGGCGCCCGACAGCCCGACGTGCGGGAAGATGAACCCGAACGTCGCGCGCTCCGCCGCGATCCGCAGATCGCTCGCGCACGCGATCACCGCGCCCGCGCCGACCGCCACGCCGTTGACGGCGGCGACGATCGGCCGCTTGCACGCGCGCATCGCGCGGATGAGGCGCCCGGTCGCCCGCGTGAACGCGAGCAGCGCCGGCGTGTCGCGCCCGAGCAGGTGCTTGATGATGTCGTCCTGATCGCCGCCCGAGCAGAACCCGCGGCCGCGTCCGGTGATCACGATCGCGCGGACCTCGTCGAATCGATCGAGCTGCTCGAACGTCTCCGCGAGCTCGCGATAGACCTCGAACGTCAGCGCGTTGAGCCGCGGCTCGCGGTCGAGCGTGATCGTCGCGACGCCCGCATGGGTGGCGAGCGAGAACGAGGTGGGCCGGGGGAACGCGTCTGGAAGCTGGGTCATGCGGACTCTCCGAGGTATGCGACGGCCTGGATCTCGACGAGCGCCTCGGGCTCGACGAGCGCGGTGACGCCGACGAGCGCCATCGCGGGAAAGTGCTTGCCGAGCCGCTCGCGCCACGCGGCCCCGAGCGGCTTCTGCGCCGCGCGATACGCCGCGATGTCGGTCACGAACACCGTCATCGACGCGATGTCGGTCGCGGCCCCGCCCGCAGCGCGCACCACCGCGAGCACGTTGTCGAGCGTCTGCGCGAACTGACCGACGAGGTCGTGCGCGCGGAACACGAAACGTCCGGCGTCGTCGGCGACCCAGCCGATCTGGCCGCCGACGTGGAGCACGCGTCCACGACCGATCCGGCCGTTCGAGTAGCCCCTCGGCGCCGGCCACCCCGGGACGAGGACGTCGTCGGCGCTCACTTCAGCACCGCCCCGCCGTCGATCACGATCGTCTGGCCGTGGATCCCGCGCGCCTCGGGCGCACACAGCATCAGCGTCGCGTGCGCGACCTCGCCCGGCTCGATCATCCGGCGCTGCGGGCTCATCGCCGCGAGCTGCGCGCGCGCCTCTTCGATCGTGCGCCCGGTCTTGTCCGCGATCCGGCGCACGGTGTCGTCGAGCATCTGCGTCTCGACCCACCCCGGGCACACCGCGTTGATCGTCACGCCGGTGCGCGCGAGGTCGATCGCGAGCGCGCGCGTCATCCCGACCATCGCGTGCTTCGCCGCGCAGTACGCGGCCGTGTAGCCGTAGCCCGACACGCCGGCGTTCGAGGCGATGTTGACGACCCGTCCCCAGCCCTGCTTCACCATCGCGGGGACCAGCGCGCGGATCACGCGGAACGGCGCCGTCGCGTCGAGCTCCAGGATCCGGTCCCACATCGCGTCGGTGGTGCGCTCGAGCGACGCGCTCTCGGCGACGCCCGCGTTGTTGACGAGCACGTCGACGTGACCGATCGCGGCGAGCACCTCGTCGGTGGCGCGGCGATCGAGCAGATCGAGCACGCGTGCCTCTCCGTCGATCTCCGCCGCGATCGCCTCGAGATCGGACCGGTTGCGCCCGCACACGATCACGCGTGCGCCCGCGCGGGCCAGCGCCTTCGCGATCGCCGCGCCGATGCCCCGGCCGCCTCCGGTGACCAGCGCCCGCTTGCCAGCGAGGTTGGGTTCCATGAACCGGTTGTACACCCCTGCCGGTGCCCCTGCCCTCGCCGTTGCAGGTCTTCTGACCGAGACACGCCGGCACCGATGCGAGCTGCACCGTGCGACGCGGCGCGGCGCATGCGCTACTGTGGCCACCATGCATCCCTGGGAACTCGACGCGACCGCATGCGCCGAGCTCGTGCGTTCCGGCGACGCGACCCCGTCCGAGCTCGTCGAGCTCGCGATCGCTCGGATCGAGAAGCACAACCCCGAGCTCGGCGCCGTGATCGTCCCGCTCTACGAGCGAGCGCGCTCCGACGCGGCCGAGGTCGCCGACGGCCCGTTCCGCGGTGTCCCGATCCTGATCAAGGACATCTGCGCGACGGTGGGTGGCGCGCTCCACACCTCGGGCCTGCTCCCCCTCAAGCAGGCCGGCTTCCAGTTCGCGCACGACAGCTATCTCGTCACCGCGCTCGAGCGCGCCGGCTTCGTCGTCGTCGGCAAGACGAACACGTCCGAGCTCGGCATCCTCCCGTCGTGCGAGCCGCCGGCGTGGCCGCCGACGAAGAACCCGTACGACACGACGCGGACGACCGGCGGCTCGAGCGGAGGCTCGGCGTGCGCCGTGGCGGCAGGGCTGGTCCCGATCGCGCACGCCAACGACGGCGGCGGCTCGATTCGCATCCCCGCGAGCTGCTGCGGCCTGTTCGGCCTCAAGCCGAGCCGCGGGCGCGTGTCGTTCGCGCCGCACCTCGGCGACGTCAACGGCGGCCTCGTCAACGAGCACGTCGTCACGCGCTCGGTGCGTGACTCCGCGGCGGTCCTCGACGTGCTCGCGGGCGTGCAGCCCGGCGATCCGTACACCGCGCCCCCGCAGCTCCGCTCGTACGTGGACGAGCTCGCGGAGGCCCCGGGCCGGCTCCGCATCGGGTTCGAGACCCGGCACCCCGGCCTCGACGGCACGCTGCTCGAGTCCCACCCGGACTGCGTCGCCGCGGTCGCGCACGCCGCGAAGCTGCTCGCGTCGCTCGGCCATGACGTCGAGCCTGCGGTCCCCACCGCGTTCCACGACCCGGAGTGGACGCCGCGGTTCCTCACCCTGTGGGCCGTCGGCGTCACCGCGGATCTCGACGAGCACGCGCGTCTGATCGGGCGCCGCATCGAGGAGCACGAGGTCGAGCGCCTGACGTGGGCGCTCGCCGAGCTCGGCCGGCTGGTCCCGGCCGCCGCGTACGTCGACGCGTGGCGGTGGGTGCACCAGGCGACGCGCCGGGCCGCGGCGTTCTGGGACGACTACGACCTGTGGCTCACGCCGACGCTCGCCGAGCCGCCGGTCCCGCTGGGCACGTTCCGCTCGCCGCCGGATGATCCGCTCGCCGGCATCTTCCGCGCCGCGGACTTCACGCCGTTCACGCCGCCGCTCAACGCGACCGGTCAGCCCGCGTGCTCGATCCCGCTGTACCGCAACAGCGACGGCCTGCCGATCGGCGTGCAGCTCGTCGCCGCGTACGGCCGCGAGGACCTGCTGTTCCGCGTCGCCGCGCAGCTCGAGGCGGCGCAGCCGTTCGTGCACGCAGCGACGCGCGCGTAGCTCGGTTACCCGAGCTCCTTGCGGATGTTCGCGATCACCTCGGCGTAGCTCGTGCTCTCGACGACCTGCGCCATCTCGGCCGTGTAGCGGGCGACGAGATCCTCGCGACCCCGCGCGAGCGCGTCGCGGCGGGCGTTGTGAAGGGTCAGGAACGCGCGCTCGGCGTTGACGAAGTACTGCACGACGCCGAGCACCGCGCGCGCGATCGACACCGTGACCGACCGCGACTTGTCGTTAAAGGTGAACCGGCGCCCTTCGCTGTTCGTGATCTCGATGGTCACGCGACCGACGGCGTCGACGCCGGCCTGCGCCTTCTTCGTCTCCATCTCGGCGCCGACGTCGAACGCGACCAGCTCGATCGTCTTGAGCGACTGGTACTCGCGCGCGTAGCGCGAGAGCAGCGCGGAGAAGATCGCGTCGACGGCGCCGACCCCCTTGCCTTCGACCTCGACGTTCTGGTCACCCTCGACGAGCGCGACCTTGCAGCTCGTCGCGTGGTCGGCTTCTTCGAGCACCAGGCGCGTCAGCTTCAGCTCGAGAAAGTTCGACCCGAGCACCCTTCGGATCAATGGCTCGTGCGGAGGCGCGTGAGACACGTTTCGAGTCTAGCGCGGCAGCACCCGCCCGCAGCGTGATCTCGATCGTGACGGGGGATCTCGCAGGGACTTGGCGGACTCCGGACGGTGTCGGCGTCACACGCATGGGCCATAGTGACCGCCGTGCGCCGTTCCGCCAGCCTCGCTCAGCTCGAGCGCCATGTCGCGCAGCTCCGGGCCTGCGCCGATTGCCCGAAGATGATCGGTCCCGTCGTGACGGGGAAGCCGGTCCTCTCGCCGGTGATGCTGATCGGCCAGGCTCCCGGCGTGAAGGAGGGCCCGGCGGGCAAGCCGTTCGCGTGGACCGCCGGCAAGACGCTGTTCGGGTGGTTCGCGGGCCTCGGCGCGCACGGCCTCACCGAAGAGGAGTTTCGCGATCGCGTGTACATGGCCGCGGTGTGCCGGTGCTTCCCGGGCAAGGCCGATGGTGGAGGAGATCGCGTCCCGTCGGCCGAGGAGATCGCGCGCTGCAGCCGGCACCTCGCCGCCGAGGTCGAGCTGCTCCGACCGCGGCTCGTGATCCCGGTCGGCAAGCTCGCGATCGCGCAGCTCCTGCCGGAGACCGACAAGCTCGCGGACATCGTCGGTACCCAGCGCCGCGCGACCCTCGCCGGCGTCGCGATGGACGTGATCGCCCTGCCCCATCCGTCCGGTGCATCGACCTGGCATCGCACCGAGCCGGGCAAGACACTCCTCGCCCGCGCGCTCGAGCGCATCCGAGATCACGAGGCGTGGCGCGCGCTCCGCTCCCCGAGCGCCTCCGCGCGGTCGGCGCGCGCGTGACTCGCGGTACGATGCCGCCACGATGTCCGCCACGGTGACCGATACGAGCGCCGCCGAGCGCGCCGCGAAGCTGCTCGCCGAGCTCGTCGCGTTCCCGACCCAGCAGGCCAGCCCGAGCCGCGAGGGCGGCGACGAGCGCGCGCTGTGCGACCACCTCGCCCCGCTGCTCCGCGCGCGCGGCGCCGACGAGGTGATCGTCGGGACCGCACCACGCACCGACGGCAGCCCCGGCGCCTACGTGCTCGCGCGGTGGGGAACACCGCGCCGGATCATCAACGCGCACGTCGACACCGTGCCGGCCAACGCCGGCTGGTCACGCGATCCGTGGCAGGCGCACGTCGAGGCTGGCCGGCTCTACGGGCTCGGCGCGGCAGACACCAAGGGCGCGATCGCGGCGACGCTCGTCGCGCTCGACGACGTGCGGCCGCAGGACATGGGCGTGCTGTTCTCGGGCGACGAGGAGGCCGGCAGCGCCGTGATGCAGGCGTTCCTGGCGACGCCGCTCGCCGCCCCGATCCGCGAGGTGATCGTGTGCGAGCCCACCGCGCGCGTCGCCGGCACCGCGCACCGCGGGATCCTCGGCCAGCTCGCGCGGCAAACCGGGCCAGGCGGCCACTCGTCGAAGGCGGATCACCTGCCCAAGCCATTCGCGCAGCTCGCGCGCCTCGCCGTCGCCCTCGACGACGCCGGCCAGCGACGGGTGAACGACGGCCCCGCCGGCATGACCGGGACGTGCATGAACATCGCGGCGCTCGAGGGTGGCGTCGCGTTCAACGTGATCCCGGCGCGCGCCGAGCTCCAGTGGTCGATCCGGCCCTACCCTGGCTTCGATCGCGCCGGCTGGGATCGCGAGGTCGAGGCCCTCGCACGGGCGATCGATCCTGCGATCGAGCTCGAGACCGTCGTCGAGCACGCGCCGTTCTCGTGCGATCGCCTGGTCGACCTCGTGCGCCCGTTCGCGGCGCGCGTCGGCGCGCTCGACTTCTGGACCGAGGCCGCGATGTGGGAGGCCCACGGCGCGAGCGCGATCGTGATCGGCCCCGGCGACATCGCGCAGGCGCACGCGGCCGACGAGTGGGTCTCGCTCGAGGACCTCGGGTGGGCCGTGGATCTGTTCCGCGCCGTGCTGACCCGCTGATCAGTCGCGCGGCGCTTCGGCGCCGACGTACTCGATGTTCTCGCGCATGTACTTCTTCATCCCGCGCTCGGGCCGGAGCACGAGCTCGTCCTCGGCCTCCCAGTCGGGGAGCGACGGATCGGTCCAGGTCGACCGCGCGACCTCCTGGATGAAGCAGCTCTCGAGGCCCGCGTTGTCGAGCGTGTTCACGTCGACCGTGACGTCGTGGACCGTGACCACACCGTCCTTGATCCGCGTCTTGAACTTGAGGACGAGCTTCTGGTTGCGGTGCACGCGCTTGGCGATGCCCTCGTAGCACTTCGCCGCGTTCCGGGTCAGCACGGCCGGCACGACCTCCTGGAACTTGTAGAAGAACTCGTCGCTCTCGACGTCGATCTTCTGCGGCTGATCACTCGGCTCCTCCGCGGCGGGCTCGGCGCTCGCGGGCTCGGTCGCCGCGGGCGCGACGGCGGACGCGGTCACGGCCGGCGCGCTCGCGTGTATCACGCGCTCACCCTGCGCGGGCGGAGGAGGCGCCGCCGTCGCGTCCGCCGCGTCGAGCTGCCTCCACAGCACGAACAGGACGACGAGCAGCGCGAGCCCGGCAGCTGCGACCCACTTCCCCATGGCCTAGCGCTGCGGCTCCTTGAACTTCGCGTACTCGGCGAAGCCGCTGATCACGTTGCTGTCGTCGAAGATCGCCGGCTTGAGGTTCCAGTACTCGGTGTTGTCGGCGCTGTACAGCTCGAGGCCGCCCTCGCAGTCACCGCCTCCGCCCTCGCTCACCTTGAGGCGGTAGAGGTACGCCTGGTTACCGAGATACGTGTAGGTGTCCTCCCAGCCGATATCCATCTCCGGATCCGGGTTCATCATCCGGTCGACGCGGAACGAGTACTGCGACTCGAGCTGGGTCGGCTCCGAGCTGCACTCGTTCGAGCGCAGGGTCGCGGTGAAGGTCCAGGTCCCGACAGGCCAGCAGCCCGTGGGCGTCTCCGCGTCACGCATCGGCGTTCCCGCGGTCCACGTGCCGCTCACGTCGTACTCGGCGGTGCAGATGATCCCCAGCACGTCGTTGGGATCATCGGTATCCGGCATGCCACTGCCTTCGTCTCCGACGCCGCATGCACCCACGAGCGCAGCGAACACGATGCAAGCCCCGGCGTTTCGCATGGGCCGAGCGTAACGCAACAGTGGTGCCATCGCGAACTGCTCGATTCATGCCGCTTGTCGTCGCGCGCCGGTGGGAGAACGCGCCCCACGTGGTGAGTCGAGTCCTCGCCGGCGAACGCTGACGTCTTGGGTTGCACCGGGAATCCGCGACGCAAACAATGAGGTCATGCGCAGCGTGCGCCCCTTCCTTCCGCTCGTCCTCCTCGTCGCGCTGGCCTCCTGCAAGGACGGGACGGATCGCTCCGCGACCGCGTCGGCCCAGGGGAGCGGCTCCGCGATCCGCAAGCCGGTGCTCGATCCACCGAAGCAGCCCGGCGAGCCGATCGAGACGGTGAAGGAGAAGATGGACGCGTTCAAGGCCGAGGTCGCGGCCACGGAGGCGATCAAGAAGGACGAGCGCAAGGGCGACCAGAGCGACGACGAGTGGGTCCCGGCCGAGTTCAAGTCGGGGATGGCGCGGTGGAAGGACGTCGGCGTGTACGTCGACGGCAAGCCGATCGCGTTCCTCAGCTGGGGCGAGCTACCGATCACGCTGAAGCCGGTCTGGATCAAGGACAAGGTCTCGGCGGAGAAGCGCCCGGGCACCGACGATCCGGGATGGCGCTGGGCACAGCAGCGGTTCTACCGGTTCACCGATTACTTGAAGGCGCTCGGCATCGATCCGAAGACGGTCAACGAGCTCCACGTCTACGGGCCGAAGTTCTCCCAGACCAACATCGTCAAGCGGAAGGACCTCCTCAGCAAGGCGGCCGACGGCTTCATGTTCCGCTTCGGGGGCAACGTCTCCGGCAAGGCGATCCCGCAGATCCCGGAGGGCTTCGGGAACGGCAAGACGCCCGACAAGATCGCGGCGGTGATGATCTACATCAAGAAGCGCCCACCGAAGCTCGTGTGGAACGTCGGCCTCGAGCTCGACGGCGTGATCCAGGAGGGCGTGCCGTATTACGGCGAGCCGATCCGCGGCGGCATCCGCGTCTATCTCGACGACAAGCTCGCCGCGATCATCAAGCGCCAGGAGCTCGACGTGAAGATGGCGACGAAGGACGCGAGCGGCGAGCTCGTGTGGAAGCTGTCCGACGTGCTCTCCGCGCAGGGCGCCGACACGAGCAAGGTCGTCGAGGTGTGGGCGATCCGTGCCGAGCGCCGCGCCGAGAAGTGGCCTGGCTCCGAGCTCGCCACGATGACGTTCAGCGCGAGCTCGCAGGCCAAGGGCGGCGTGATGCTCACCGACAAGAAGATCGTCGCCAACGCGATCGCGCTCCACACGCGCGCGATCGATCCGTCCGAGCTCCCCGTCGTCACGCCCGACGACGAGTGACCTCGCGTCGCGTCCGCTCGAGGCGCTTGTTCGTCTCGCGGACCGCGGGCGCCAGCTCCCGCGCTCGCACCCCGCACCGGCCCGCGCCGGGATCGTCCCGCGCCTCCCGGCCTCGCATCACCGCGGCCGTGGGGTCTCGACACCCGCCGGTGGGGGCAGAGTCTCCAGTCGTCCGCCGGCCGGACCATTCGCCGCGGCGGCCGCTGGCTGCACGATCCGCGCGGCCGATCCCGGGATCACCAGGGGTTCCGGCACCTGGGACCCCAGATCGGGACCCCGGGGCCCCATGTTTCACCCAGGTCACATGCCGTGATTCCAGCCAGTTGCGGAGCGAAATCGGCGGCACATCCCTTGCTCATTCGGTCGCCATCACCAACCACCACCTGGGGCGAGACCAAATGACCAACATGAAGAAGCTGCTGATGTTCGCTGCTGCCGGGCTTCTGACGCCGGCTGCTGCCCACGCAGAGATCCGCACGGCGAGCACCTCGACGGTGATCCCGGCGCCGACGAACGACAAGGCGCCGGTGTCCGGCACCCCTGCCCGCCTCCGCCGCACCAACGAGGAGCAGGCGGGCAACGAGATGCCGACGCTCGCGTTCTTCGATGATGGCAAGAGCGGCCTCTACTTCGCGATGACGACCGAGCTCAACGGCCAGGCGGCTCCGCGGCGCGTGCAGCTCTCGCTCGTCCCGTTCTCGCTGGTCCAGGACCCCGCGACCGGTGCGGTGTCGGCACAGGCCGACCTGGCGAACGCGAAGTTCGTCACCAACAACAACGGCAACGAGTACCGCAACGCGAACCACCCGGCCGCGTTCCCGGTGTTCGACGGCAAGCTGATCGCCGTCGAGTACAACTACCAGCCGAACAACAGCAACGACACCAAGCGGTACATCCAGGTGTTCAACAAGCAGGGCCAGGCGGTCCTGCCGCAGACCGAGATCTTCGCGAAGAACAACGATGACGCGTCGATGAACGGCGACGCGAAGTCGTCGATCGCCCGCAAGCTCACCGACACGAAGTGGCAGATCGTCGGCTGGCGCGGCGCCAACGGCAACGGCCGCGACGACGGCTGGGTCAGCGGCGCGGAGCTGACCTGCAACACCGAGCTCACGCAGTGCTCGCTGCAGAAGACGTTCGACCTCTCGCTGTGCCCCCGTGAGGAGCGCTCGCACGGCACGGTGTCGTTCGTCGGCTCGGACCCGAACACGGTGATCGCGAGCTGGACCGAGGGCAACAGCCAGCCGCAGCGTGACGGCGTGTGGGTCGCGGCGGTCAACGTCGGCCCCGGCCAGAACGGCGCGAACGCGCAGAACCGCCTGCTCTGGAAGAAGAACATCGCCGGCCGCGTCACGATCAACGGCGCGCAGCACTACGCGATGCGCATGATGCACGAGCAGATCATGGACGTCGACAAGACGACCGGTAAGCTCGTCCCGACCGACTACATCATCGCCCGCTACGGCGTCCTCCGCGGCAACAACAACACCAACGGCAAGGGCGGCACGTACACCGAGAACCGCGTCGGCGTCTACCGCGCCACCGCGGCCGGCCTCGAGGAGGTCGTGAAGCCGGTCGACATCTCGGACGTCGTCCTCGGCACCGATGGTACGCACCTCGGCATGCGGTTCGCGCTGTTCGGCACCACGAACGCGCTCGTCCCCGGCTTCACCTTCCTCCAGGGTAGCCACACGGGCGGTGGCCGCTCCGGCCAGGTCCGCGCGGTCACGTTCGACATGGCGACCGGCAAGTTCGCCAACGCGGGCGTCTACGACGTCGCGCCGTACGACCGCCACCTCTACCCGAACTACCTCGGCAACAACCCCGGTAACCAGGGCCGCAACTACGCGAACGGCACGTTCATCGCGAACCCCTTCGTCGGCCAGAACGGCAACACCGACGCGCACCTGATGATCTTCGCGACGACCGGCAAGGACCCGTCGCAGATGATGGACCCCGCGGTCAAGCTCGCGGCCTACATCTCGGTGCTCCCCGTCACGCAGACCCCGAACGTCGTCCCCGGCGAGCCCGAGGAGCCCGGCACGCCCGAGGAGCCCGGCACGCCCGAGGAGCCCGGTACGCCCGAGGAGCCCGGCACGCCCGGTGGCACGGACGAGGCGGGCACCGCGCTCGGCGGCTGCTCGACCACGGGCTCGACCGGCGGCCTCGCGACGTTCCTCCTCATCGGCCTGGCCGCGTTCCTCCGCCGCCGTCGCTAACCAACCCCGCCATCCTCCACCCACGAACCCAAGGAGCTGAAACTCCCATGCGCAAAACACTCCTCGCAGCGCTCGCGGCGGTTGGTCTGGTCGGCTGCGTCGGCGGCATCGAGTCGGGCGGAGGCACGGGCCCGGACCCGCTCGAGACGGGTGATGGCGACGGCAACGACAACGGCGACAACCCCGCCGGTGGAGACCTCACCGCGGCGAAGCAGCTGTTCGACACCGGCGTGTTCCCCATCATCCAGAAGTGCGGCGGCGCGGCGTGTCACGCCGAGTCCGCGGTCGGGGCCACGCTGACGCGGTTCGTGGCGAACGACGCCGCGCGCGGCTGGCAGGTCGCGACGAACTACACCGCGGTGGTGGGCAAC